>ERZ795048.3378-NODE-3378-length-11954-cov-5.625263_pt1 | contig 11954 bp, 8 predicted proteins | sample MGYA00375132_ERZ795048 | MGnify/ENA primary metagenome ERZ795048 (study PRJEB30177, sample SAMN05720225) | activated sludge metagenome | isolation source: Anaerobic digester | place: Hong Kong | collected 2014-12-17 ...
ATATGATAAAATTTTGAACTTAGCAGGGCTTTCAGATCACCGTCATTGTCCAGCATCCTGATAAAAGTATGGTGAAAATCATTAAGCTCTATCAGACCTTTATCTTTCTTGAATTTCAGAAGATGAGCGTCGAGAGCGGATATAATATGAAGAACGGCATACTTGATTATCCATTCGTCCTCCGTAAGATCGTAATTGATCTTTTCTTCCGTTTTTTCGTCGAATCGAGCCGTTGAGGACAGTTCATTAACATACTTTTCATATTCCGCGTTAGTTTTCAGCCATCTGTCCGGGACGAGTTCTTCTCCGCTTAGCTTCATCTCATGGTAAAGACCGATGATATCATGCACGAACCCGCCTTTATTGTCCCCTCCGTATAATATGCTTCTCGAATCAAGCCAGTTCCTGAAAACCGATCTCTGAGCGTCAGTGAATGATCCTGGCAGTACGGATGAGAAATTATCTTCGTAATTAAGCTGTATGAAGCTGATGCTTTCTTCCTCGGATACGTTGTCTGAAGGTACGTCGGGCGTGATATCCATATCTTCGAGGCTTTTAGTTGAATATCCGTATTTTAATATCATACTGTTGCAGAAAGAATGGAAAGTAGAGATCAGGTTCTTATCATAGAATTCCTCTCTGACATTTTTCAGTTTTTCGATCACTTTTTCGGAGATCCTGTATTCGCTCAGGTCGCCGCCTTTTTCAACTGCGGTGAAAAACCCTGTATCGATCGCGTCGTTGAGCTTGGAGTAAATCCTTTTTTTCATCTCCCCCGCAGCTTTATTCGTAAATGTAATACATACGATATTCTCAAGTCCCGTCTCAGGTTCTTTTATCAGCAGATGTACGTATTTCGACGACAGGACTTCAGTCTTACCGGCGCCTGCGCAGGCTGAAATGATAACGTTCTTATCGACTACGGCTTCTTTCTTTCTGCCGCTGAACATTATGAACTTTTTAGTTTCACTCTTTTTGCTTTCGGTAATTATTTTATAGTCAGGATAATATATATTACCGCAAGGAATATAGTCTTCAAGACGTTCGAAGTCCGACTGCCCGTTCAACGGGCACGTGAAGCCGATCCCGCAGTATTTACAGGCTGAATTTACCTGAGGTAAAAATCCCTTATCCTGCCCGAGTTTTTCCTGCAGCTTTAATTCAAAAGTACCGAATACCTGAAAAGTGAATTCCGTGAAAGGTGAATTCTGCGAAACATAAGCCGCTGTGATCTTTTCGGGATCAAGTCCGTCGAAGTAATTCTGCTGTAAAAGATCGCATTCCGGTTTTCTCCCTGATCTGTCTACATCAAAGTTGACACCCTCTCGTTTTTCGATCCCTCTTCTGACAGCTTCCTTATATATCAGAAGCTGTACAATCTGATAGTCAGCTATACCGTCTTTATATTCCTTAAATTTACCTGTCGTTTTTATATCAAGTACGACCGGAACTCTGTTGTGATCAATATACATGAAATCAATATATCCGGTGTTAACTTTTATACCCTCAGTTATTTCCATATCGCAGAATTTCAGTTCGGTCAGGAATGTTTTTGTCACTTCTTCAGGCGTAGGTCCTATCGTAAGTATCAGCCTTGCCAGAAAAGCGATGAACTCCTCTGTCCTTTTATTATTCTTATACGTACAGAAAGGATCGTTCTCAAGCGCAATATCATTTAACTCTTTTATCTTGTTATCAATTCCCGATGCAGCGATTTTTCCCTTCAGGATCGAAAATTCCCGTTCAGCATTAATAGCTTTTTTCGAGACCAGAACTCCCTTCGTATAATATTTTGCGAAATCTGTAAATCTCGCCTGAGTAAATTCCGCTTTACCGAATTCATATGGAAGATCATTTTTCTGATTTTTGAGAAACGCTCTTCTGATATCCGTAAATTCGTCATGACCTAAAAGCTCCTTATTTCTGTAGAACCTTAAGAACACTTCGGATACGTCATGATAGAAATTTCCCGCCGTGAAAGGGAACTGGTCCTGTATCTCGTCTTTGCTGCTGATCATTTCCTGCGCGAATTTGGCGGGGCATGTCATGAACTGCTCGATCCTGGAAGCGCTGCTTAATTTCTTCAAGACAGCGTTTCTATCACAGTTAACTGAGAAGAAGCGGTCTCTTGATATTCTGCCGCCTTCGAATAAGTCTATATCAGAAATTCCCGTCGCTCTCTTAATCAAATCATCCGCTCTGTAACTGAATTTTCTTTTTTGCTCCGGAAATTTAAAATCGGGGTTCTCGGACTTAATACTGATTTCAGCTTCATAAGTTTTTGATTCCAGCACTTTATCTATATAAGTGGACTGTATAACTTCTTCTCCCCAGTTCGGAATGAACATGACGGCTTTCTCGACCGGTCCGGAGCAGAATATTCCAAGGTTCTCTATCAGAGCTTCATCGGGACTGATCCCGTATACGGAAGTATAAAGTTTTCTGTAATTCTCTTTCTGCAGTATCTTTATTGTACCGTTATCTTTCAAAAAGCCTTCTTCGGTCAGACCGGAAAGGATCAGGCATTTTCCTGCCGGAGCCGGCTCGGTCATCCTGGAGAGTCTTACTCCGTTCCTGACAGTGTTCAGCTTCTTTTTATCTTTCTTTGCCAGGATTAGATATAAATACTGCACTACTTCGGACAGAAGAGCTTCTTCTCCGAAAACAGTCTCAAGCACCGGAAGATATTTATAAATTTCAAATTTAATTTCGGGTTCGACCGATTTATTCAGATTTATGTAATATTTCTCGATCTCCCTGACAGCTTCTCTCACATTCAGCTTTGAATCTTTCACATCGGCAGTGCGCAGGAATGAAAAGAAGGAATTCTTTCTTCTGTCTTCATCCGCTTTGTCGGCAGCGTTAACGTTCAGCGACAGATCTGAATCTTTTCCTTTTGTTAATTTTTCAATAAGAGAACTGAGAGTAATACTCTCCAGCTCAAAGTTTATCGGTTCTTTTGTCAGATAAGTGTTATAGAAATTAAGTACCGTAGCCGCATCCTGTCCGATCCCCGCATTGATCAGCCTCAGAACATCTGTTTCAATATTCTTGTCTTTCTGATTATATGACGAATATACAGGCACACCTGACGCGCTTAGAAGATTATTCAGAGTTCTGTAAAAACCGTCGTCAGAACAAACGACAGTAAAATCTCTGTAACTGTACTCCCTTTCCCCGATATTCTTCAGTATGAAATGCTTAATTTTTCTGGCCTCGTCGAGTCTGGACCCGGATACGAAGAACTCGATTTCACCGGGATCGAATTCCGCATTGTTCTCACCTTTGAACATTTCCGTCAGGACAGCATATTTGCCTTCCCTGCGTGTTTCGAGTTTTACTGCATTTACAGCTTCAATAAGTTTCTTCTCCTTGAACGACATTTCTCCGGCATGATTTTCAATACAGAATATTTTACATTCTTTCCCGGTATCTTCAACTTTATCCATTGATTCATCGTACATCTGACCCCTGAAATAGAAATCGAAACCGTTGATGTAATCCCTGATCTCAATTAACATTTTCAGGTTCAGTCCTGATCTTTGTATGTCTTTAACGACTTCTTCATCTATATTATTTATATCTGTAAGCAGAATATTATTTAAAAGTTTGAGAAGATTTTTTTTGTAATTTCTGTATTTTGAATGTTTATACTTTCCCGGCAGGTTCTTAACGTCAGACCGTTCCATCAGGATAAGAAAATCCTCCTCTCTGATCTCGCGGCCTACTCCGATACCGGAAAGTTCTCTGGCATAATCGTGCAGTTCTCTAATTTGCGGTAAAGCTGAAGTTCCTATATTCTTTTTTCTGAGCCATTCCGTCATCGCCAGCTTTATCCCGTGGCTCTGGGAAACGTCCTTTACAAGAAGAAGCGATTCGGCTATGGTCTCAGGCTGTCTAAAACTTTTGTCGGGATTTAAAAATACAGGCGAAAAATCTATGTTCATGAAATTCTCCGTTTTTCAAATAAGATACAAATACACCAGCGACAAATAACGGCGCCGAATGTATTTTAATATATTATAGTATAAATTATTAAGGCGGTTAAATCAATTGTTTATTTAAAATATCTCATGCCGTTGTTCTCGGATTCCCAGACCTCTATCATGTGGATCTTCAGATTGGAATTGTTGATCTTTTCGGACAGTTCTTCGAAGAGTATCCTGGCGATGTTCTCCGCGGTCGGGTTGATGTTATGAAAGCTCGGCTGCTCGTTCAGATATACATGATCGTATTTGTCGATCTCTGCTTTTGCAATCCTCTTGAATTCCTTGAAATCCAAAGAGATCCCTATACTGTTAAGCTCCTCCGCCCTCGCGAATACTTTTACTTTCCAGTTGTGCCCGTGAAGATTTTTGCACTCGCCGTCGTAGTCTATGAGTTTATGCGCGGAAGAAAAATGGTGTTTTACGATTATTTCATACATATCAGCTCCTCAGTTTCTTTAGCAGAGTATATATTTCAGACAATCTGAGTTCTATCTCATTAATAACATCGTTCTTATCTATAGCGCCGCTTTTCAGATCGTCCTGCACTTTCGAGTCGGAAGTAACCTCGTATTTTGCGTAGACCATCGAAAAAGTCACTTTAACATTCGTTTTACCTTTGCTCTGAATATCATAGACCTCAATATTCACTATCGGTGCGAAGGTTTCATCATCTTCAAGCAGAGTGATCATAAAATTCTTGAGCGCGTTGTCCGAATAGGATTTCCATCCCATAAGCTCAAAACCGATCTCAGTGTCTGTCGAACTTTTACCGTCCTTATACTGCCTGTAATCTTCCGTAGGCACTGGTTTTTCGACCGATACGTTCCTTATTGATACGTCCAGGTCGTAGACTTTTTTGCACTTTTCGATGAAATTCACTATGAATTTCTTTATCAGCTCATGCTCGTTATAGTTCATGATCAGTCCTTGTTCATTCTTAAAAATGCCGGTATTTCGTAATCCGTTCCGGATGCCTTCGCGAACTTCGGAAGAACGGTCTGTTCCCTTTCGGCAGCGGCTGTTTTTATCTCCTTCTGCACAAAAGCTTTCTCATATTCGCTCTTCTTCTCTTTCTTCAGGCCTGTTTCGAACCCGGTTGCTATCACTGTGACTCGTACCTTATCTTTCATTTCATTGTCCGTAACAACGCCGAAAATAACGTTGACGTCAGTAGTGCCCGTTGCCTGATAGATCAGGTCCATGGCCTGTTCGACCTCGAAGAGAGAAAGCTCCTCGCAGGCGCTGATGTTGACAAGCAGCCCTTTGGCCCCCTTGATGTCGATATTCTCCAGAAGCACGCTCTGTATAGCGGTCTGAGCCGCCTCGATACATGCGTGTTCGCCTTCAGATTCGCCGACCCCCATCATAGCGTCGCCCATTCCCTTCATAGTAGTTTTTATATCGGCGAAATCAAGATTGATGTGGCCTCTGCAGGTTATAAGGTCGGCGATACCCCTGACGGCTTTGTAGAGCACTTCGTTCACCTGACCGAAAGCCTTTTTAAGAGATGTGTTCGGGTCGGTCGTTGACTGTACAAGCCTCTGGTTGTGTATGATTATCATGGCGTCGACATTTTCCTTGAGCTTCTGGATCCCTTTATCGGCGTTAACGGTCCTCTTGAGACCCTCGAACTTGAAAGGCTTGGTCACTATTGCCACCGTCAGGGCTCCGATCCCGCTCGTTATCTCGGCGAGAACTCCGGCGGCGCCTGTGCCTGTTCCGCCCCCCATCCCGGCCGCAATGAACACCATGTCGGAATCAGACAGCATGTTCGTTAATTTCTCCCTGTCTTCCTCCATAGCTAACCGGCCGATCTCGGGGTCCGCTCCTGCGCCGAGTCCTTTCGTGGTCTGCGATCCGATCTGTATCTTCGTGTTCGCTTTGGACTGCTGAAGCGCCTGGGCATCGGTATTGAGCGCAATGAACTCGACTCCCTTCAGGCCGGAATCGATCATGCTGTCAACAGCATTGCAGCCTCCGCCGCCCACGCCGATCACCTTGATCTTCGCGCTGCCCTTTATCTCATTATCGAATTCAAATACCATTGACGACATATATCCCTCCGAATTTTATATACTGTATCAGAACAGGTCAGCTACGAACTGCTTTATTCTGTTCACGAAACCGCCTTCTTCAGCTTCATCCCTGTCGCTGAAAATATCGTTCACAACCGCGTATTTTACAAGACCCGCCGCAGTAAAGAAATCGGGAGTCAGCTCCTCCTTTTCCGACCTTATATCCATCGCCTTTCCGCAGGTCGTCTTAGAATTGTTCATTTCCGAGAAAAGTTTTTCAGTGCCCCTGAGGCAGCTTGCGGGTCCGGTGATTATCACCGGAGAGTGGATCATCCTCTGATAAGAACCTTTGTATATCTCCCTCGTAACGAATTCGAATATTTCCTTCATCCTCGCTTCCGTGATCTTCGCTATGTATTCTTCGCTGAACTCCGTTTTCTGCGACGATGAATTCTCGACCTGTATCATTTTTTCCGGATCGGCCTCTCCGGGGAATGCCGTCGCGACCGTCTTCTTTATCCTGTTAGCCGTAGGATAATCGGTTTTAAGCAGGATCTTAAGGTCTTTAGTTATGTAATTCGAACCGAAAGGTATCATTTTGGACATTCTGAGTATGCCGTTCAGATAGACCGTCAGCTCCGTGGTCTGATCGCCCAGGGATATCACGATCACGCCCGCTTCCTTATCGTCCTCGTCTATAACTGCTTCCGCTGTCGCCAGAGGCGAGAATACGATCCTGTAATTCTTTATGCCGAACGAATCGAAAATGCTGCATATGTTCTCCCTGTGCGATTTGTCCGTCTGAATAACATATACAGTACTTTTGAGCTTGATGCCGGACATGTCTATCGGATTCAAAGTAGCCGGCTGATCGTCGATCTGGAATTCCTGGGGAATAGAGTGCAGTTCAACCTTATCGTCCTTATTGTAGGCAGTCATTTTGGCGGCTTTGAGAACTTCATTCACGTGAGACCTCGTTATCCTGACCCTTCTCTCCTCGTTCTCCTGTTTCCACAAAGGTATCGTAGAAGTCCCTGAATAGGAGCCGACGTTCTCGCCCGAAACATTGATCACATATTCATCGATACTTTCATTTATGCCGTCCCTGATCTTCTCAAGCATCTGACCGAATACCTCTTTCGCTTTTACAAGGTCAATCATCGTACCCTGTCTCGAAGCTCTGTGAGGAATTTTTACAGTTTTCTTGACGCTGATCTCGCTGGTCTGATAATCTCTTACGCATAATGCCGCTTTCAAATATTTGCTTCCGAAATCTATCCCCAGTATATACATAGCTGCTTCCCTGTTTATTTTTCAACTGTCGCTAATTCTTTAAGTACAACCTGCTTGTCGAAACGGAGGTCTATATACTCGATCCTGCCGAACGCGAGACTGCTGTATTCGTTCTTGAGGAAATACTCGAGCACGATGATCTTTTTCTTGAACTCGTCCGTTCCGATGATTACCGGCGCAGATGATTTAATAAGATACAGCTCGATCCCTCTGTCCGTCCTTTCGATCTCCGAGATATGATGGTAAGTGAATGGACTTGAGGCTATGCACTCGTTCAGAAAACCCGTGACACTGCTGTCGGGACCGTTAAGTATCACAGGCAGATCGTATCCTTCGCCCGGCCTTGCTTTTCCCAGCACTTTACCGTCCGCGCTCACATATTTAAGAATGCCTGATGAATTAAAGTACGCCAGAGGTTCGTTCTCGACTACAGTGATCTCGATCGCTGCGGGGTAGATCCTTCTTATCCCGGATCTTTTAACATAAGGCGATGAGTTGAGTTTTCTTTCGGAGGAACTCAGATCAAGTTCGTCTGTCCTGATGCCTCTTTTTATTCCCGTAAGTTCGATAACTTCACCCGGAGTAAGAAGCCTGTTATTCTTGACCGTTATTTTTTTAAGATCGAAAACGTCCGTTGTCCTGTAAGCCTGATATAAGTAATACGCAGAATACGATAATGCGTAGATCATGCACGCTGCCGTGAAGAGTTTAAAGACCCTTAATAATTTGTGCATCGCTCTTTTAATAAAATTCATTTGAGTTCCTCATCAGTAAATCCGAGATATATCACTTCTTCCTGAAGTTCGGTGCCGAACTTTTCTTTTACCGTCGTCTTGATATGCTTGATGAGCGACAGAACATCCTGCGCGGTCGCCGTACCTGTATTTATAATAAATCCCGCGTGAAGACCGGAGACCATCGCGCCGCCAATTGTTTTACCCTTGAGTCCGGCGTCTTCAATGAACTTACCGGCAAATCCTTCCGCCGGCCTTTTAAAAACGGATCCGCATGAAGGATAATTAAGCGGCTGTTTCGATCTTCTTAGCGCCGAATATTCCGCTGTTTTTGAACTGATCTCTTCAGGATCGCCCTTTTCCAGCGCGAACACTGCTCCAGTAACGATACTGCCCTTCAGCCCAGAATGTCTGTAGCCGAATTCAATATCATTCCTTCCGATCCTGACTATCTTACCTTCCGAAAGAATATCGGCTGAAAGGACGAGAGAGGATATCTCTTTACCGTAACAGCCCGCGTTCATGACAAGCGCTCCCCCGACAGTGCCCGGTATCCCCGCAAGCTCCTCGAAACCGGTCAGCGAATTTTCCGCGGCTTCTTTTGCCACAGCGGAAAGCAGACTTCCGGCACCGGCGGCTATGAGGTTCCCCTCCGCCGCTATGTCGCGGAAATTTTCCGTCATGTCTATCACGCAGCCGTCGAATCCTCTGTCTGAAACAAGTATGTTGCTTCCCCTTCCCAGTATAAAATAAGGTATCTTGTTTTCTTTACACACCTCAACCGCGGCTGCGAGTTCAAGCGGTCCGTCAGGCGCGGCGTAAACGGCGGCAGGCCCGCCTATCTTATAATAAGTGTGCCCGCTCATTTTTTCTCCGAACCTTACATTGCCGCACGACCGTATGAACATTTCGCTTCTTATCATTTCTCTAACAGCGCCTCCTTAAGCCTGTAAAGCACTTTATTTATCTCTCCCGCTCCCATACTGACTATAACATCGCACGGACGGACGGAATCCGACAGCTCCTTATAAACTTCCTCGAAACTGACGAACACTCTTGTTCTCTTTTTAGTTTCCTCATCCATCCTGTCGAAAATATCCGAGCTCGCTACCGAGGGATCGTATTTTTCCCTTGCGGGATAGATGTGTGAAATATAGACCAGATCCGCTTTACCAAAACTCTTCGCGAATCCTTCAAGATGGAATTTTGTCCTCGAGTAAAGATGGGGCTGGAACATCACTATAAGCCTTCCTTCGGTATTGGACCTGATATTATCGAGTGAAGCCTTGATTTCCGACGGATGATGCGCATAATCGTCAATAAGTACATAGCTGTTGCTGCGGTAAATTATCTCGGTTCTTCTCTTCACTCCTTTGAACCTCTGCACGAGCTGTTTGATCTTTTCTCCGCTGATCCCGCAGGATGAAAGGTATGACGCCGCCGCAAGCATGTTGCAAACGTTAAGTCTGCCAGTGTAAAAGTATTCTAAACGGCATAATTCTTTATTGTCCCTTATAAGGTCGAAAGATGTGCGGAAATCGTTATATTTTATATTCGCGGCGGAAAAGGTGCATCCGGGCGAGAATCCGAAACTTATTTTAGTTGCGGCGCATCCTGACACTGCCTGAACAGTATTATCGTCGTCTCCGTTATAGACGAGTACGGAATTTTCATCTAATTTTGAGGCAAGTTCCGCAAAAGCCTTTTTCAGACCGTTCAGATCTCCGTATATATCCATGTGATCGTCGTCAATGTTAAGTACGATGAGATCTTTAGGATGCAGCCTTAAGAAACTCCTGTCGTACTCGTCGGCCTCGACGATCATGCGTTCGCCTTCGCCCGGATAGTAGTTGGACCCGGCGGCGACGGTCTCCGCGCCGACTATGGCGGCCGCTCTGTACTCATCCCCGCTCATCATATCAGCGAGCATAGCTGTTACTGTGCTTTTCCCGTGCGATCCTGACACGAGAACTGTGTGCCTGCCTTTTGTTACCATGTCCAGAAATACCGCCCGTTTTACCGCGGGGATGTTCTGATTCGCGGCCGATACCAGCTCGGGGTCATCCGCGGGCACTGCCGCGCTGTAGACAAGAAGATCAGTGTCGGGGCTGACGCTGCCGTGACCTTTGACCGGCCGGATGGAAGACTTTTCGAAAATCCGAAAATTCTCGCTGCTGAGATCAGAACCCTCCACTCTGCAGCCGAGCGCTTCCGCGTGCAGCGCAAGAGGCAGCATCCCCGCCCCTCCGATGCCGGTGAAGTACAGTTTCATATTTTTTGAGAACTCAATCATCCTTCGAAGCCTGACTTTTAGATTTATACGAGATGTTGAGCAAAACACCCATGCTGAACATAGTCATGATCAGAGATGTTCCGCCATAGCTCACCATTGGCAGAGGCAGCCCGGTGGGAGGTACAAGTCCCAGAGTGATGCTCATATTGAAGATTGAATAAATAACTACGGTCATGGTAATACCCGACGCCAGAATGAACCCGTAGTAATCAGGGGCCCGGGAGGCGATCCTCAGACCTCTGATCATTATTATTACATATGCTGCTATCAGAAGCATAGTTCCGGCAAATCCCAGTTCGTCACCGATGATCGAAAATATAAAATCATTGTGCGGCTCGGGCAGATAGAATTCCTTCTGCCTCGATTCGCCGAGTCCCACGCCGGTAAGTCCCCCGTTGCCGAAACCGATCAGCGACTGTTCGACCTGCCACCCTTTTCCGCTCGTATCTTTGTCGGGCTCGAGAAAGGTGGTGACCCTTGCGAGCCTGTAAGGCTGTATCAGAGCTATCAGGATTATTACCGGTATTATCAGTATCATCGACGACATGAGATGCTTGAGCTTCATTCCGCTGATATAGAGCATGCTGTAGCCTATCGCGAAGATCATCATTGAAGTGGAGAAAGCCGGCTGAAGAAGCACCATTCCGACAATTGAGGACAGAATGATCATGTGATAAACATATCCCCTCATGAACTGTTTGAGCTCGTTCCTTTTGCGGTCAAGACTGAAAGCCAGATAGAAAACGATCATATTCTTGGCGACTTCCGACGGCTGGAAACCGAATATCCATCTTTTTGCGCCTTTTACGCTTTCTCCATGATTCGAAATAAGAAGATACATCAGCGCGAGAACGGTAAGACCCAGACCCGCGTACATGAGGTATTTTGTATTGTAAATTCTATAGTTCAGAAGCATACCCGTAAGCAGCGCGAAAAATGCTATCATGGCGTTCTTTGTCTGATTTATTGTAAAATAGCTGTCGTTATTGAATTTCTCCGCCGCTATAAAAGAGCCTGCGCTCATAACCATTACGGAACCGAATACAAGAAGTCCGAAGACCATTATCATGAGGAAAATATCGTACTTAATATTGTCTTCTATCGCGTTTTTGACTATCATATTTCATCCAGTAATTTTTCAAGTTTCATTCCCCTAGAACCTTTAACGGCTATACTCACTCCCGACTCCGCGATCCTGTCGAATCTGTTTTTAAGTTCTGTAAAATCCTCGTAATAGGTGATATTGCCTTTACCTTCAAACTTCTTGAAAGCTTTATTCATTTCGCCGCCGGTCAGGAGCACTTCCTGAAAATTAAGATCTGCGGCCTTTCTGACGATCCTTTCGTGCGAGGTCTCTGAGGTCGCGCCAAGTTCAAGCATATCTCCCAGAACAACGATATTGTAGCTGCCGAGGGAAGCGATGTCGTCCAGAAAGTTCTCCGTAGATGTAGGATTGGCATTGTAGCAGTCGAGCAGTATACCGGAATTTTTGTATTTGACCGTTTCATACCTCTTGTCCGAGAGGGTGACGGTCGAGAGTACCGAGGCGATCTTTTCAGGATCGATCCCCAGCTCAGATGCCACGGCTGCGGCGGCGATCGCGTTCTTCAGATTAAGGTATCCCGGAATG
>ERZ795048.3379-NODE-3379-length-11950-cov-13.385792_pt1 | contig 11950 bp, 13 predicted proteins | sample MGYA00375132_ERZ795048 | MGnify/ENA primary metagenome ERZ795048 (study PRJEB30177, sample SAMN05720225) | activated sludge metagenome | isolation source: Anaerobic digester | place: Hong Kong | collected 2014-12-17 ...
GCAACTATCAGAACTGTTAAGAATATCAAACCTTTTTTCATCTTTTTCCTCCCTGTAAGCAAAATTAGTCATATCTATCTGACGAGAAATAGTAGTCTTTTATACTAAAGTTATCTTCGTTTGCGTGAAGATTTCCGTTTACTCCATCACAAAGTTATTATATCCTTTTTATGTTTGAATTCAAGTTCCTCGTTAAAAAAACGGGTTATCATTTCCATAACTATCATCTCGTTCTTCGAAATTTCTCATCCCTATTGATTGTCCAATAACGGCAAAAAAAAAGCCCTCCAGATAAGGAGGGTTAAAGGAGTGCAATCTATGTGAAGTGTTGTTCGTCGTTTCTGTCTTTAAATGGTACGTGTACGGCTTAAAATCGGTTCGTTACGTCGTAAGTCAAAAGGCTGTTCTCTGCCATCTTTCTGTCAAAATCTCTCTGTACTCTTGAATTTCTGATAATTCTTTCCATCTTCTTAAGTGTCTTTCTCATTTTGTCCAGCCTCCCTTTAAGTATGCTGTTTTAATTTAATCTTTGTGGCCTCATCGTTTCAGTTTTCCGTTCGATCCAGCTATTCGAGCCTCGTTGTTTTGAACTCCGGAACCTTTTCTTCAACAGGATCAAACTACAGTCAGATTGTACTATCTTGTCTCAGGACTACGTCAACACCTCCGGATTTTAACAGTTTGTAAAATCGGGAAATAACATGAAGCCAACTCGATTCTTATCTTTTCTTCAAATAAGACCACTTTCTGTTAAGGGGATCTCTTAAAAAAATTTCAAATACCGGAATTCCTTCAAAGCTTCTGATGAAGGCCTCAGTTCAGATACCCAACGGTTGTCCAGATCAAAATTCCTGCCTTGAAAGCAAATAGCTGCAAAAATATAAATTTCCGTTTTCGAAATAAAAAGAAATTTTAAGGACGGCGTGGAGTAAACTCCATCTTCTTGTGATTCATTCGCATGCCGTGTTATAATTCCTTGGTTGTGATGCGTTTTTAAAAAAACAGCTCCCCCATGTACCTGCTCAGAGAAAAGAAGCTGCGGAACGGCTTTGATTGGGTGGGGGAGACAGGGGGAGAGCAACATCAAGATATTCCTGTTCGGCTACTATGGAATGAACAATTATGGGGATGAAATGCTTCTCAGAAGCATACTGAAACTACTGAAGGAAGTAGGAATAGAAGAAATAGATCTTCTTTATCCGAGAAAAGGTTCGCGAAAGATCGGTGGCATAAAGATCAATCATGTGCTCAGATCGTCTCCTTTTGCAATACTCAATTCAATACGAAACGCCGATATCCTCATCGGCGGTGGTGGAAATCTCTTTCAGGATGAGACAAGCAGCCGTAGCTTTTTCTATTATCGTGTTCTCATTTCTACGGCATTGTTCCTAAAAAAACCAGTCCTGCTCATGGGACACGGGATCGGAAAAATCTCGAGTAAAAGACATTTTAAGCAGTTGAGAAAGATTCTGAGCAATGAACTCTGTACGGGATACTTCAGGGATGATATTTCATACAGATATGCCAGAAGCTGTTCTGCTGCGCATAAAAGAGGAACGGATCTCGGTTACCTGTTTCTGAGAAAAAGACAGGCCTCCAGGATGGTCCCCGGCAGGATCGGGGTGTTCCTCAAAAGGCCGTGGGAAAACGCCGAAGACTTTACAAGGGCCTTTAAGGATGAAGGGATAGAAGAAATTCAGTTCTTTGTCGCCTTTCCGGAACAGGATCTGAAAATCTCAGAGGAGGCGGCCGAGCGATTCGGGGAACATTTTATCACGTCGGTAAAGGTCGGCGAGGTCAACGATATCACGGATCAGGCTTCCACCTGCTCGTTGATCATCTCTGAAAGACTTCACGGGGCGATTATCTCCTCCTATTTTGCCATTCCGTTTATTGCAGCCGACACGTTTAAGATGCGGTCTTATTTTACGGATATCGAGGGATTTGAAGGCTATTTCAAGGACAAGTCCCTATCGGAGATCGTCTATGCAATTTCCAAGATGAGAGAGATAGATTTTGAAGGGGCAAATCAGAAATTTACAGATAGAAATTTTGCGCGCTTGAGAGCAATGAAAAGATGGCTGAGAATACAGATATTAAAACGGCCAATTAAACAGTAAGCGAAGGGAGGATTTGTTTTATGGCGGTACTGACATTTCCCGGTGGCATTCACCCACCGGAAAGAAAAGAACTATCAGAAAAGGCTTCACTGGAACGGATGCCGTTGCCAAAAACGGTGTACTGTTTCGGGCATCAGAATCTCGGAGCTCCACCAAAAATTATCTGCGAGGTAGGCCAGCGGGTTAAGACCGGTCAGGTCATCGCTCAACAATCAGGAGCGGTTTCAGTACCACTTCATTCACCGGTCACCGGAACCGTTAAAGAAATCACAAAGATGCTGCATCCGGCACAGAAAAAGAAACTGGATGTCATCGTTATCGAAAGGGAAGAAAAAGAAGAGTGGGAACTCATGGACCCCATCGACTTTACAACAGCTTCGAGAGAAGTCCTTTATCAGAGAATCCTTGACGCAGGAATCGTAGGACTCGGCGGAGCGGCATTCCCCACTCATGTCAAATATACATCAACACTGGTCAGACCGGCGGAGCTCGTCATCATCAACGGTGCCGAATGCGAGCCTTATCTCACCATCGATCACCGCTTCATGCTCGAAAGGGGCGATGAACTCCTCAACGGCCTCAGAATCCTCATGAAGGTCGCCGGAGCCAAAAAGGGCATCATCGGAATCGAGACGAATAAACCGGATGCCGTCAGCCGGATGACCGAGCTGGCCGCCCACGATAACGGAATTGATGTACTCGCCGTTAAGACAAAATACCCTCAGGGCGCTGAAAAACAGCTGATCTACACCACGACGAGACTAAAGGTTCCCGTTGGCGGACTGCCTATCGACATCGGCGTCGTCATGAACAACGTGGGAACGGCTGTCGCCGTTGCCGAGGCGGTCATAGAAGGAAAACCCATCGTCGAAAGAGGTGTCACGATCACCGGTGAAGGCATACAGCATCCGAAGAACGTCATCGCAAGGATCGGTACCCCAATCAGTGAGCTCATCGAATTTGCCGGCGGTTACAAGGGAGAACCGGAAAAGGTCGTTGCCGGCGGTCCCATGACAGGCCCATTGCTTCAGACCACGGAAACCCCCGTCATGAAATCTACCTCCGGCGTCCTCGTACTTCCGAAACCGAAGAAGGCGGCCGCGCCTGAGAAACCCTGCATCAACTGTAATCAATGTGTGGAAGTTTGTCCGATGGCACTCGAACCGAATTTCCTCGTCAAGCTCTGCAAGGCAAAGAAAAACGATGAAGCCGTCGATATGAACCTGTTATCCTGTATCGAATGCGGCGCCTGTGCATACATCTGTCCGGCAAGAATTGACCATGTCAAGACATTCCAGCTGACAAAGAAAGTGTACAGGGCGATGAATACGAAGGGGAGGAAATAATATGGCACAGGTATTTCAATCAGCATCAGCTCCTCATATAAGAACAACCGACAGCGTCAGAAGAATCATGGTGGACGTTCTGATCGCCCTGCTGCCGGCTGTCGCCGTATCCGTATGGGTCTTCGGATGGAACGCACTCTTCCTCTGTGTACTCGGAGCCGTTGGCGGAGAATTGATCGAACTCTTCATCATGAAGGTTCTCAGAAAGCAGAAGGACTTCAGACCTGACGGAAGCGCAGCGGTCACCGGACTGCTGCTCACGATGAATGTTCCGGCCGGATTTCCATGGTATCTCCTCGTCATCGGTCTCATCGTGGCGATCGGACTCGGAAAACACGTTTATGGCGGACTCGGAAACAATCCGTTCAACCCGGCACTCGTCGGAAGGGTCTTCCTCGTCATCTCCTTCCCGACAGCCATGAGTACCTGGGTGAAGGCAGGGGCATGGAAAGGCGCCGAAATCGTCACAGCGGCTACACCGATGGGAATTCTCAAGGATGGTGGGCTCGATGCCGCACTCGGACAGGCTTCCTACATGGACATGTTCCTCGGACATATCGGAGGCTGTATCGGTGAAGTCAGTGCGCTTGCTCTCATCGCGGGATTCATCTATCTGCTTGTGAGAAAACACGTTTCCTGGCACATTCCCGTTGCCTATCTCGGAACCGTTCTGATTTTCTCCTCCATCTTCTATCTGATCAACCCGGATCAATTCGGAACGCCTCTGTTTCACCTGCTCGGCGGCGGACTCATGCTCGGTGCACTCTTCATGGCAACGGACATGGTCACAAGTCCTTCAACCATTAAAGGGTCTCTTATCTTCGGTGTCGGATGTGGTGTGATCACCATGCTGATCAGGTATGTGGGGGCCACTCCTGAAGGAGTAGCCTACTCGATACTCATCATGAATGCCGTCAAACCGCTTATCGATAAACTGACGCGAAGAAGACCGTTTGGTTCCATGAAGAAAAAGGCGGTGAACTGATATGCTGGACTATTTGAAAGTTGGATTATCACTCATAGCTTTTACAACAGCATTACTCACAACAGTTGCCTTTCTGAACACATTCAGACCCATTGCAAATCTTTTCAGAAAAAAAGCGGTAAAGGAGGCGGTGTGATATGGGTAACTATTTAAAGATGGGACTCACACTCATGGCTTTTGCAATGGTTGTCGCCATTCTTCTTTCAGCCGTTTACACCATAACGGAAGACCCGATTGCACAATCCGAACTCAACGTCAAGCTCAAGTCAATCAAGACCGTTCTCACGGATCCAACGAGTGGAGAATTGCTTATCGATGAAAAAGATATCCCTGAATCACAGGCAAAACTCGAGGGAATGATCTGGAAGCAGTCCGATGAAGACAAACTCTTCACCAGCGACAAGTACAAGGGTTACTGCGCATCACCGGCTTATCAGTTCACGCTCAAGGATGGCCGTAAGGCATATGTCATCACCGGAGCCTCTGTCGGATACGGCGGATACGTCACCATCATGTGTTCCTTCATCGGAGACGCGGACACCCTTGAGATGCTCAGGATGGAAGTCCTGGATTATTCCCAGGAAACACCGGGTCTCGGGGCAAAGATCGCCGAGGAACCCATGAAGGAAAGATTCTTTGAAGTTCCCGATGCAGCCCTTAAAGACTCACTCAAAGTTGACAAGGACGCCGGTGTGGCACCTGCGCAGACAGATGCTCAGATCAACACCTACAAGGATGACGGCGTCATCTTCATCAGCGATCTGATGACCGGCGCGACCATCACACCAAGAGGTGTTGCAAACGCCATTAACGGGATGTACGAATACCTTGAACAAGAATTGGGGGGTGAATGATTATGGCCAAATTACCAGAAGAATTAAGCAACGGAATGTTTAAAAACAACCCCATTTTCATACAGGCACTCGGAATGTGTCCGACCCTGGCAACGACGACAAGCGCAACAAACGCGCTCGGGATGGGAATGGCAACCCTTGCCGTACTCATCATGTCTAACGTCGTTATCTCGCTGATCAGAAAAATCGTGCCGGACAAGATCAGAATTCCGGTGTATGTCATCATCATCGCGGGATTCGTCACGATGATCGATCTGCTCATGCACGGATTCCTTTACGATCTCTGGAAGACACTCGGACTGTTCATTCCGCTCATCGTAGTAAACTGTATCATCCTCGGAAGAGCCGAAGCCTATGCCAGCAAGAACGGCGTATTCAAATCCATACTCGATGCCCTGGGAATGGGACTCGGATTTGCAGGTGCGCTCCTGTTACTCGGTTCCGTCAGAGAGATACTCGGTGCCGGAACCTGGTTTGGACTGCCGCTCTGGGGAGATGCCTTCAACGTGTTCATCATGATCCTGCCGCCGGGCGCCTTTATCACACTCGGTCTGCTCGTTGCGGGACTGAACTGGATCGGTATCTCAAAAGAGGAAAAGAGAAAGCAGAAGGAAAAAGAAGCAAAAGCGGCTGCCCAGGCTGCTGAAAAGGCAGGTGCGTAATCATGCAGGTATTCCTTATTTTCATGTCGGCCATCCTGGTCAACAACTTCGTATTACAGAGATTTCTCGGGATCTGCCCGTTCCTCGGCGTTTCCAAAAAGATCGATACGGCTGCCGGCATGTCCCTTGCCGTTATATTCGTCATGGTGCTCGCCAGTATCATCACCTGGCTGCTCAACGGACTGCTTGTCCTCATGGGACTCGAGTTCCTGAAGACCATCGTCTTCATCTTAGTCATCGCCTCACTCGTTCAGTTCGTAGAAATATTCCTGAAAAAGACCGCCCCGGCACTTTACGAGGCCCTGGGAATATTCCTGCCGCTCATCACGACGAACTGTGCCATCCTCGGACTGGCATTGCTCAACATACAGAACAACTACACCCTGATCGAAACCATCTTCAACGCCCTCGGTGCTGGATTCGGTTTCGGACTGGCACTCATCCTCTTTGCCGGAATCAGGGAACAGATGGAATTTGCAGACATCCCGAAACCGTTCCAGGGACTTGCGGGAACACTCATCACCGCCGGAATCCTCTCGATGGCCTTTGTCGGATTCAGCGGCATGATCAAACTTTAAAGGAGCGTGATGGTATATGGTATTCATCAACAGCCTGATACTCCTTGGATCCCTCGGCCTCATCTTCGGAACCTTTCTCGCCTTCGCGGCCAAGAAGTTTGAAGTGAAAGAGGATCCAAGACTCAAAAAGATAATCGAAGCCCTTCCGGGTGTCAACTGCGGAGCCTGCGGCTATCCCGGCTGTGAAGCCTTCGCCAAGGCGGTATACAAAGGCGATGCCCCACATGACGGCTGCCTCCCGGGAAAGAGACAGGGCGTCCCGGACAAGATAAAAGCTATCATGAACGAAGAAGCATAAAAAAAGAGCGCTATGCGCTCTTTTTTTATGCTATATTTTTTCAGCAAGTTCCAAGTATTGATTTTACTCAATCAACAGAACCCACAATCTCTTTATCGGATAACACTCTAATCATTTGAATCAGCTCATTTTCAGAATAATCTCTTTCAACCCTATCAAAATCAAAACGATTATAAAAACTGATTAATTTTGGCTCATCTTTACATTCGAGCATGATAACTCTTCCGGCTGCATTTTGTTGTGCATCTAAAACGGTATTCAAACAATACTGCATTAATAACTCTCCAGATATCTCATCCCCAAATAAATCATTTTTAGCAAATTGTCCGATTAAATAAGCGGGAACTTCCGTTATCTTTTCACCTTTTATTTTTGCATTAAATCCATCAAGTTCTTTTCTCTTACGATTTGAATACTGCTCCGGAATTTTAAACACCTGCATGGCAATAGAATAATAACCCAATACTTTAAAATCAGCATCAGACTCATCGTATAAAAGAAAGGTCCTGCTCTTTCCATATTTCTCAAAATCAATCGCTCTATTCTTTAAAAATACCTCAATATCTCTATCTTTTTGGCATAAAAAAATAGAAATAAGCTTTTGAGTATTTTCTTCTCCACTTATTTCTATTAATCTTTTTAATGAGATAACATTTTCTTTAATTTCTCTTCGCCTCTTTTTTTTGTTTCCTCTGTAATAAGGCTTCTATCAATTTTGATACCTTTCTTCTCATTAGCAGAGGAAATAATCTTCAAAAAAGAGTCTACTGCTTTCTTTGAGTTCAAAGTAAAATCCTTATCAAAAGAAGAAGTAGCCATTATTATCCCTCCTTTCAATTTTAAGAGCACACCTTTATTATAGCATAAAGAAAACCGTCAATCTATTATTATTGACGAATTTCAAACAATTATAAAAACAGACTCCCTATCCACACAACTCATTCGGAACAGTACCAGGAGAAAACACATCATATACAATCACCTGCCCATCCCTTCAAAATACCTTCCATATTCTGCTCAGCTCTCTTAACAACATCCCAGTTGGCACGCTTGCAGGCCTTGTGAACGTTCTGGGAACTCACATCAAGGACCTCGGAAACCCGGTCAAAAGTCCCATATTCCTCATAGAGCAGCACATATCTGAACTGCGTCTGCGTCCAGTCGTTGATAATCACATTCATCAGCTCAAGGATGGTGTTCACACACAGGTTCAGCCGTTCATCCCCTGACAGAAAACAGAGCGACGTCTGCCTCGCCTTTTCAAGTTCCTCCACCCCATCACGGGCGTTAAAAAAGGCCTCACCGGACAAATCCCAGCTGCTGACGGAATCTTCGGGAATCTCTATACGTCCAAACCCAATGCCTATGCGCAGCTTGTACGGAAGCAGTTCGTACCGTAGATGCCGCAGCGCCTTCCCAAGGTCTACCCCGGGCAGCAGGACTGCCTGTATCTCATCCCCCCGTGAAACAGAGGGCGGATATTCAAAAAATTCCCGATCAATATTGCGGACCTTCTCCCGGATTGCGGAAGTAAACGCCAAATCCTTTTTCGAACCGATGACATCGAGTATAATCACCAGTCTGTCTGTAAACGTCTTGATTAAAATAAAAATCACCATCTCTGAAACAATCTAACTAATTATACTATTTCAAACAAGCTTCAATCAAAAAAAGTTGTTTTTTGTCTTGTTGCGCAGTTTTGGTTGAGAAAAGGATTGCATGAACGCCGATTTAAAATATGTGATAAAATATAATACGGTTATGTTTGAACAATCAATTCATAATGCATACCATAGATTTGATCTGCAAAAACGATTTTTGTATATAAATTTTCCAAAGGGCGGTAGGGGTGATTCACGAATCACCCGTAAGTGTATCGTATGTGGGTAGTTCAAGAATTGCCCCTGCAGGGGGATTTAAAAGCTTTACAACTTGTCCCCTGAAAAGAGATGAAAAAAATAAACAAACCTATAAAGAAGGTGAAAAGATGACACAAAACCTTATGAAAAGAAGCTCAGGAATCCTCATGCACCCGACATCACTCCCGGGAAAATACGGCATGGGAGACCTCGGGCCACAGGCCTACAAATGGATCGACCGACTCGCTGAGGCCAAACAAAAACACTGGCAAATATTACCACTCGGACCGACAGGATACGGCGATTCCCCTTATCAGTGCTTCTCCGCCTTTGCGGGAAACCCCTATCTTATCAGCCCGGAACTCCTCATAGAATACGGCTTACTCAGAAAAGATATCGAAGTACCGGCATTCCCAAAAGAAAAAGTAGATTTCGGCCGGGTGATTCCCTTTAAGGTCAAGATTCTCAAGATGGCCTGGGGGGCATTCAAGGCAGGAAAAGGGGCACCTCTCAAAGGGGCGTTTGAGGAATTCTGCAAAAAAGAAGCCTACTGGCTGGATGATTACGCCCTCTTCATGGCGCTGAAAGAGGCAAACGGCGGGGCAAGCTGGCTCGACTGGAATCACGACCTCAGACACAGAGAAACCACCGCCATGCAAAAGGCGGAAGTAGAACTCGCCGATGAGATAAACAGCAATAAATTCTCTCAGTTCCTCTTCTTCAAACAGTGGATGGAGCTGAAACAGTATGCCAATAACAGAGACATCACCATCATCGGAGATATTCCCATCTTCATCTCAAGCGACTCCTCGGACCTCTGGTCCTACCCGGAAGGATTCCTCGTTGACGAAGACAGGCGTCCCACACACATCGCCGGTGTGCCACCAGATTATTTCAGTGCAACCGGACAACTCTGGGGGAATCCCCTTTACAACTGGGAAGCACAGAAAAAAGACGATTATGCCTGGTGGAAAAAGAGACTCACGGCAACACTCGAACTGGTCGACTACGTCAGGATCGATCATTTCAGGGGATTTGAAGCCTACTGGAAGATTCCTGCCGGTAACACAACCGCGGAGAACGGAATCTGGGAAAAAGGCCCCTACAATGATTTCTTCGACTCTCTCAAAAAAGATTTCGAAGAACTCCCTATCATCGCAGAAGACCTCGGCGTCATCACGGCTGAAGTAGACGCACTCAGGGAACATTGCGGATTTCCGGGGATGAAGGTTCTGCAGTTTGCCTTTGGTGGAGGAGTGGAATCCAGATTCCTTCCTCACAATTACGAGAAAAACTGTGTCGTATACACCGGAACACATGACAACGACACGACAAAAGGTTTCTATGCAAAGGCAACAGATTTCGAAAAAGACTTCATGAGAAAATACATGGGGATCAGCGGACAGGATATCAGCTGGGATCTCATCCGGCTCGCCTCCATGTCCGTCGCGGACCTTTCCGTCTATCCACTCCAGGACATCCTCAGCCTTGGCAGTGAAACCAGAATGAACCTCCCGGGCGCGCTCGGAGGAAACTGGGAATGGCGTTTCACGGAGAATCAGATTGACGACTTCACCATCGTCAGACTCAGAGATCTCACGGAGATGTACGGCCGAGGATAAAAAGATAAAATCCTTTACAACAGAAAACAAAAGCAGGCCTCATGGCCTGCTTTTGTTTTCCAGACACCTCATCTTGATTCCAGATAATTTTATTCCTACTCCTCTATTACATTCCCCGTTAATATCTTAAAAAAAGTAAACAGTTCTAAACAGATTACAAATCGCCTGAATCCTTGAAAAAAACCGATTATATGTTATAATAAAAGGGAACTTTATGGAAATAAAACTTTAAAATTCCCATATTGAAATGGGGCGAACTTATGAAAAGGCATGTTCGTGATGACGATCTCGGGAGGGTTTACGGTTTGAAAGAAAGCACAAGGATTTTCAAAATCATTGGGACCCCTTCATTATTTCTGATTTTATTCTTAGTACAGACCCTGACAATCGGAGTCAACAACTGGACCCCCTCGTTTATGAGTCAGGCCATTTTGCTGGATATATTCATCCTCATAGGCATATACGCCTTCAGAGGCTTTGATTATGATAAAAGTGTCAGTCTGAATTCCTGCATCGTTTCCTTTTTTACGGGAACCCTTGCCGGAACACTGCTTTCTTTTATCCCTTTACTGATCTTCTACAGGATAAGATTACCACAGTCACTCTTTATCGCAACCATACTAATTTCCTCTATACTGAATCCAATCCTGTTCTGCTTCTCACTTAAGATAATGATCAAGTCCATCCCCGTCAAGAAATTTCTCATCATCGGAAAAAAGGCAGAAATCGAACCGATCATGAAAGAAGTGGAAGAACAATCCATGGGAAAGATCAAGGCTTACATGTATATGAATCCATCCGCCGTTGCGCTTACAAGAGAAATAGAGAAAGAAAAGGCCTTCGATCAGATTCTCATCGCGGATCCCGTTCTTGAAAAAACGGTTGAACCGATTCTCAACGAGGCAAGAAGGAAAGGGGTGGGAATTGATTATTTACCGAATATCGTGGAAACTTACCTTAAAAGAATCCCATTAGAAGTGATTGACAAGTTTAGAAGCCATTATGAAATAGCCTTTGATAACCCAGACAACTCTCAGGCAAAAAGGGTATTTGATGTTATTGTTGCCGTTATCGGTTTAATTCTGACTTCACCTATCTTTCTGTTTCTATCTATCGCCATCCCAATAGAATCTGGATTCCCAATAATTTTCAATCAAATGCGGGTTGGTTACAAGATGAAACATTTTAAATTTTTCAAGTTCAGAAGTTTAAAAAAAGTTGAAAAAAATTATTTGGATGAACTAGAAAATCCAAATGATACAATAGAAATGAGGAACACCAAGATTGGAAGGGTCATAAGAAAGATAAGATTTGACGAAATCCCTCAGTTCTGGAACGTTCTTAATGGAACCATGTCCGTTATCGGTCCGAGACCTGAGATGACTAATTATCATAAACAGTGTCTTGAAAATATTCCGTATTATCCGTACAGACTGAATCTCAAACCCGGGATAACTGGATGGGCTCAGATTAATTTCAAACACACTTCCGGCATGGATGAATACAAAGAGAAGACGGAATATGATCTTTATTATATAAAAAACAGGAATATGTTTATGGATTTGGAAATTGCTTTAAAAACATTTGAAACTATGATTGGAATGAGAGGTTCCAAATAAAGCCGAG
>ERZ795048.3386-NODE-3386-length-11903-cov-6.185601_pt1 | contig 11903 bp, 8 predicted proteins | sample MGYA00375132_ERZ795048 | MGnify/ENA primary metagenome ERZ795048 (study PRJEB30177, sample SAMN05720225) | activated sludge metagenome | isolation source: Anaerobic digester | place: Hong Kong | collected 2014-12-17 ...
AAATTACTAGATAGGAAATAATTGCTTGCATACCATACATCTTCGTTCCATCACTCCAAGCTGGCATTGGCCAACCTGAATCAATTCCAATTATGGTCCCTAATATAATTGCTAATAGAATTGTGATGGGATATAACAACAGAGAACACTTAAAAACAAGATTCCATATAACTTTGTAGTTTTGTTCTTTGGGCAAATCATTACAAGGTGTCTTATTAGACCACATAGCGGGAATCAGTAAGAGCAATGCTCACTATATGTTTCTTCTGAACATACACACCACGATATTCATTGTCTAACCAATACACTTCGCTCGAATGCTTATCTTTAAACCAGGAAATGATATCTTCTTTCTTTTTTTCAAAATCGTAGTGTGCTTCCATAGCGATATATTCATCACCATTATCCATTCTTACAGTGAATTCTTTTATGAACTGATAGTCCTTTTCAGGTCGATCTAAGTTATTGACTTTACAAAAGTACAAATAAACGGCAAAATCTTCAACTTTATCGTAATCATCACTAAAATATTTCTCTTTGGCTTCCGTATACAAAGCTATAACTTCATCGAAAGTCATATCGCACTCATAAACACAATCGTGAATTAAAACAACGTGACAATCATCCATTACATCATCATAGATTTCATGGGAAATCTGATTCACCAATTTGCAAAACGTTGCCTCTTTATTAGTATTCTTACTCATTTATAATGCTCCTTTATTTACTTAATCCTTTAGGCTTAATGTGAATTACTTTGATTTCATCACCAGCCATAACAAAACGCTCAGGGTATCTGAATTTATTCCTATACTTCTCAGCAAGCTTTGGAGATAAGGAATCAAAATTCTCTTCTCCAAGACCTACCACAAGGAACTTACCTGCAATAATGTCATAGGCCTTACCATCCTCATTGAACATAGCTCGATTAGGTGGAAGACCAACCAATTTACCTTCCTCATTACAGATAATTCCTACTTCATCCTCAAATGGATAAAGCACCTCAATATAGCCACCGACCATTTCCTGATACGCTTCAAGTTCATCCTTGATGTTTATAAGCTTCGGTGCTTTTCCAGGCTCTACAAGCAATACTGAAATATCTCTTTCATCACTCATCTGGCAGCCTCCTTTTTAAGCAAGGCGACTTTCTTACGATGCTCAATTTCTTCTGAAATCATAGTCCTAATATCAATATGAGTAAGGGCAAGACTTCTCGCCAAAATATCAATACACTCAGGACCATTATCGAAGATCACAGTCATATCAACCTTGTATTTCTGAACATCTAAAAGGAAGTCAGAATCAAAAACAACCTGTGATATATATTCATAGTCATGTTCAGTAGCTTTTAAACATCGACCGACTGAAGCTCCAGTAACAGAGCCATCAAGCGACAGAAAATACTGCATTCTGTCGCCCTCAAGCTCCTTACGAGAATAATTCTTCAATGCGAGTCTGATGTTTTCTTTCGTAACATCAATATACTCGTCAAATGTCATCTCTTAGGCACCCCAACCTTCTGCTGCTTCTGAAGCATCTTGTCATCGTGTTCTGTTCCAATAGAGAAGACTCTTGCCTTAGCATCGTAGTGAAGACACTGATTTGAAAGTCTCTCTTCAGGTGAAACCATTGTAGAGTTAACCTCACGAATCATATCGTTAAGGCCTCGTGCATCAGCTACCTTATCAGAGATAATAAGCACCTCATTTACAGAAGATGGGATTACATAGAAGTTTCCAGACACCTTCTCAGATACCTTGTCGTGGAAGTCTGGATAAGCAATAGCTGCAGCACCGTGAAGACCAGACTCAACAGATACTACATAAAGCATTCTGTCTGCAGGAACTTCATCAATAGCATCTTCAGGAATCATACCTGCAAGGGCTCCAACAATAGACTTAACAGTAATTGCATCCTTCTCAGGTGCATTATCTCTAGCTGTATTAAAGAGCGTATCCTCATCAATACCCATAGCTTCCATCATCTCATTTCGAATAACTGCTGTTGATCTTGAACCAGGATCGGCAAAGTCTTCAAAGACAACCTGTACCACGACAGCCATATCACCAATATTCTTATGAGGACAATTCTCAAGAATAGGTGAATCGCCAGGAACCATTCTGAGAAGCATATTGTCCTTTGCCTTATCGAAATCAAAGACAACATCCTTAACCATTCTTTCCTTCTCAATCATACCTTCGAAGTTCTCAACAATAGTGTTGGTTGCACGATGCACAATATCATCAAAGTCCATTGCTCCGGAATCGAGATCCTCATACATATTCTGAAGCTTGAAGGCCATTGCGATATTTGTATCCTCATGACCTACAACAAGTCTGTCAGATGGTCCAAATGGTGCTTCAATCGTTTCCTGATTAAGAGTTACACCTTCCAAATCAGTCATAGAAAGCTCATGTCTAATAGCTTCCATAAGTTCAGCCTTAAACTCTTCGTAATTCATTCAATCACTCTCCCTTCTTATTACTCTCGCCACTTACCTTTGCGAGTTCTTCCATTACTTCTGTCTTCGGCTTAGTACTCAAAAAGGTAAGATAAGTACTGAGTCGCTTTACTGGTCTTACGCTGTACGCAATAAATTCGTGGTCCAGCGTCATGTTAAAAATTGATGCCATACGCACCTCCTAAAAAGTTATTTGCCAGTTTTCTGGCATGTAAAAAGCTCTGGAGATGTACTCATCCAGAGCTTAGAAAAGAGGGGGATTATGACAGATTATGAAAACTTCATTGTTATCTTCACTTTAGTATTCTTAGGGATATCACCACTAAAAACTAAAGTTGCACACTGTAAACCAGTTCTCGCACTGCTTACTTCTCCAATAAATCTATTTAAGTGCTTAACCGTCTGCTTAATTTCTTTCTCAGAAACTGCATACCAGTAGCCATGTTTATCACTACAAACAGGCTGACCATACTGTCTTAGCTTGTTAACATATCCTCGTAGGGATCTCGTTGTTATATTGAACTTAGCTGCAAGCTTATCACTATGAATTGCATTGCTCTTACCGCTATGATGTTCTTTTAAATATTCAACAATCTGCTTTTCTCTATTCGTCATTTTGAATTCCTTTCTTATTCCATTGGTTCGCAAATAGCAATAAATATTGTGTTGTGGACTCTGTGAATTGAGCTGTCATAAGGATCAGTTCCGTATCCACAAGTTGCTATACAAAGCTGTTCTGTATTACTGAAATTAGCGTACAAATACTGATCGATATCCGCATCCGAAGCGTAGATACCGTCAACAATTCGATAACGATGAACTTCACCATCAGTTGTTGTAATGATTGCTTCTTCGCCAATATGTTCTACTAATGTTTCAAGCTGCCAAAGCATTGTTCTACTTCGGTTATTTCTGTGTCCGAAAAGAATGGTATTTCCTTCTTTCCCAATATTCGCTGACTCAGGAAAACGACCAACACCATATCTTAGTGCCACTCTGGAACACTCATCCCAGATAGGAAGTTCTACATCTATACAAGGAATCTCGAGGATACCTAAAAGAGTTAAATCCTGATGTCCTGAAGATATATCTGACATACTGGATAACAATCTTTCCAAATCAGGATTTTCGCCATCTTCTCCGTCAACTGATAAGAAATCCGTATCAGGAACCTGAATTTCAACATTACCTTCGGTATTTTCAATAGCTTGCCTTGCTCTATTTAAAGCATCATCCGCTGCATTATTTCGTAGCCAGTTTCTTAACGGAGTAATAATTAGTAGAAACAAAGCAAAAATAATCGCTACAGCAAGCAGTACATTTTCTATTTTTCTTTTCATTCTTACCTCCAAAAGGAAACCTCTTAACTCAAAAATGCCCTCCAGAATGTTTCCACTCTGAAGAGCACTATCAGTTAAGAGATTAAACCCTTACGCTTAAGCTTCCTTCTTCTTTCTGATAACCAAAATACCAAGTGAAGATACAAGGATAATTACGCCAATTACGGCAACCTTGTTTGCTACTTCACCAGTAGAAGGTCTGTAGTGAATTGTTACTGTCTGACCGTTATCATTAAGATCCTCGTGAACTGCAATAAGCACATCCTCAGTAGGACCACCATCCACGCAATTTGAATTCTTTGCGGAATAGAAAATCTTCTCGAAAACTACTACGCGAGTTCCATCAGTCATACCAACAGTTGAGAATGTGATATTTACATCAACTGTTCCATCAGCTGTTTCAGGAATGAACTCAAGCATTGCTACGATTGGAATACCAGCCTCATTAGTAAGCTGTGTGCCATCAGACAAATAAAGTGTTGCCTCTGCTCTATAGATACAACCTGGCTCGAGGTTAGAATAGGAAATTGTATCAGTGATAGTAATATCTCTTACCTCACTTGATCCTAAGTAGATTTCCTTAGCTCCACCAATAGTAGCCAAAGTGCCTGCCTGAGGACGCTTAACTGTCTGATTCTCATCATTGAGATCCATGTGAACACCAATGAGTGTGTTATCTGGCAAAAGTCTTAACTCCTCAAACACAACAACACTTGTTACTGTGTATGGAATCAAAACATTCTCAAATACTACTGGCTTAAAGCCATCAGAAACCTCAGCAACAAATTCAACTGTTCTTGTATATGTCTCGCCATTAGGACCAACATAAGGAAGTCCAGTTGTCTTATCCATAAGTGTTCCTGTTATAGAATAGCTCTCGCCAGGAATGAGGTTAGAAAATTCGCATTCATCGACGATAGTTACTGTTTCTGTGTAACTCATAACATGAGCACCAGTATTACCATCTACTGCAGTTGTATGAACTTCAGGTGGTGTAACTGTAATTGTCTGCTCATTATCGTTGATATCAGCGTGTACGCAGAACTCATATCCACTTTCAGATGTTAAACGCTCGAAAGCAACAATCTGTCTAGGCTGTGCTACTCTTACGCCATTCTCATCAGTTGTGAAAGATACAAGGTTTGAAGTGTTAACTGTAAAAGGAACTTCAAATGTTCCGCTAACAGCAGGTGCTACAAAAGTCATTGAATTTTCAGCAATTACTGAATTATCGAACTTATCAACGACCTGACTATTTATCACATAAGTCTCACCAACGACGAGATTAGAATAGCTAATAACGTCATAAAGCTCCACATTATGACCTACATTTGTCTCGTGAATTCCTGTCTGACCATCAAGGAAAGTAGTTCTTACTTCAGGGTTGAAATCAACAGACTGACTCTGATCCTGAATATCTTCGTGTGACGCATACTTAATTTCCTCATCACACTCGTCATCTGTCCAGTCTTCAGGTCCCCAAAGCTGCTCAAAAGCAACTACACCTACTGGCTGACCACCTTCACAAAGCATAGAAGAGTCAACAACAAATGTTACCTGAACTTCACCGTCTGTAGTTTCCGGAATAAATCTTACAGTTCCTTCTGCAATTACTTCTGAAGTAGCACGATCAACAAGCTGACCTCTTACCTCAAACTCGATTCCAGGAAGTACATTAGAAAAATATATAGTATCAACAAGTTCTACATTAGTTCCAAGACTACCAATATGGCTGCTTGAATTTCTATCAATAAGCTCTGTTCTAACAGTTGGCTTAACGTTATAAAGAGAAGCCTCATAAGTTGTATTCTCAATAAGCTCACTCTGTGTTACTGGATCCAAATTCAAGATTTCAATAGAAACCTGATTTGGAGTTGTAGTAGGCTTTCCGTTCTCGTCTGTGAAGAAATATCCTGCTGGAGTCTTTGTCTCAACGATTACATAATGGCCTACTCTAAGGTTAGAAGTTACATATGTGCTTGTAGCAGCATCCCAAGTTACTGTAGCTGGAACAAGAGTTTCTGTCTCTTCATCAAAAGTTGTAGCGATGATATCAATATCCTCATCGTAGATACCGTTCTCGTTCATATCTACATAAACAGTGAACTCAGCACCAGAAAGTGGAGCGTCTGTATCAATATCAAGCTTATGAACTGTTACGGAAGCAGAATAAGGTGTATTAGGAATCTCAAGATCAATGTCATGAGCTTCTGTTACTTCAATAGTTGTAACCTCAACTGGGAGATAGTAACCAAAAGGAGAATTCTCCTCAACCAAGAAGTAACGACCTACACCCAAGTCAACAAACTGGATTCTGCCGTTTCTATCAAAGTCCTCACTTCTAAGAGGTCTGTTTACTGCATTCTCATCAGGAGACTGCATCTCGAATGAATCGAGAACACCGTTATTATTAACGTCTGGATAAAGGATGAAAGATACATTTCTGTCACCACCATAAGGAACTTCTTCACCTGTGAAAGGATCAATAGTTACTGGCTGATTAGTCCATTCGTCAATCTTATCAACTGTGATTGTGATTCTAACAATGTTGATACATGTGTATCTAAGTGTTGCTCTGTCTGTAAGATGGATTACCTTAAATACATCATCAGTACCATTCCAAACAACTCTGTAACCATCTTCGTACTCACCAACACGATACCAGCCACAAGGAATATTCTCGAGGTGGATATTACCGTTCTCGTCAGTGTCTCTTAAGATATATGTGTGAGTTCTCTCGGAATAGTCATCCATTTCCCAGTAAGCAACATCACCATTTCCACCATACTCGAAAGCAAATGTGAATCCGGAAAGATCCTGCTCCTCAGTTTCAGACTGAACCCAAACCTTAGTTACATCGATAGTACCGTATGTGAAATTGTTTGTAGCTCCGTAATCAAACTGTCTGGAAAGTGCTGCCTTTGCTGGTGTTGTGAAAGTGAAGGACCAACAAAGCTCATTAACCTGTACCCAGCCTTCAGTTGTATTTACAACAGTGTAAGGGATACCGATTGATTCATAATCTTCACCTGAACCGTTCTCGATAGCTTCAATAGCATCCTCAATAACGTCCATATCGTAAACGCCATTTCTGAAATATCTTGTACTGAAGTTCTCATAAACAGTATAAGTTGTGTCAAATGCCAAAGATCTGAATACAGAATCAGAAATCATCTGATTATTCATATCGTACCAGTGCCAAGCACCATTAGCGTACTTGTATGTTGCAACAAGTGTGCCTGTCTCTCTGTCGCCAGCATATACAGTAAATACTGTAGAAGTTACATCAAAACCAGGGATACCAGCGCCAAGAGATTCTGTCTCTGTTCTCTTAATAAGACTAAGTGCACCTGCTGTCTCAACCCACTGAAGATCAACATTAGCAAGTGTTACCTTGTTCTCAGAGTAAGAGCTTTCTGCGTGATAGTTTGCAAAAGAACCTGTAATAGGATTTGCAAGTGTCTCACCATCAATTGAATAAGTTAATGTTCCACGTCTTGTTCTCTGTGAAACATCATTTACGGAAACATTTACTGTATAAGTATTTGGATCCATAACATGATTCATATTGCCAGCTGAATAAGGAACTGCGTTACCGTTAGCATCTGTAAATGAAGTAGCAGCACCTGTCTCTCTTAAGTAGTAAACAGAAGAAAAATCGTAGTAATAAATACCATCTCTTAATGTGCTGTTGTCAGGTGTATAGATAAAGTTGTAAGTTGCACGATATACACCAGTTGTGCCATCTTCAGTAAGTGTGCAGATAGCATTTGTGCAAGCCTCATCACTGTAAAGTGTAAATGTTGCACCGTGCATTCTTGTTCCATCAGCTGCAACCTTGTTAAGAACAAAGTCAAAACGAACTGTTGCGTATGGATCAGTAGCATGAACATCTACAATCTTTGCTGAGGAAATCTGCTCTGGATGATTCTGTGCAGTATTTCTGTCAACGAGATGATTCTCATCAACAGTAATTGCTACATCAGGACCAAAGAAAGAACACTCAGGAGCAACTGTTTCTGTAGCTACATAGAAGCCACGAGGGAGCTCGAAAATGTTTCTTGAAGTGATATATCCAATCTCTGGATTAAAGTTGCTGTATCTAACAGACTTAACGTTACCATTTGCATCAAGAGTTACTGTTGCAATAAGTGCATTAGCATTTCTCTCGTTAGCTTCAAGTGTACCGTTATGGTTTGCATCTACATAAATCTCGTAAACTGTACCATTCAAAGAACTTCCGAATGTGAAGCCGTTAACCGGAGTTACAGTATTAAGAGTCTTACGGAAGTTAATAAACCCAATCTGTCTTGTCTCAGTTGCACGGATTGTATCATTGCCAACAACCTGGAAAGCAGGTCTTACACCACTGACTGGAGTTGAAATATATCTCTCAAATCCTGATTCAGTTAATACATAAACGATACACTGATTAGAATCCTCTGGCATATTAAAACCAGTTGGAGCTTTTGTTTCACGGATTACATAAGTACCGTAAAGCATATAACTTCCTGTAGCTCTACAAGCCGGGAAACCGTTAGCATCAATTCTAACTGAGCCATTGCTACCAGCTGTAAATGTCATCTGTGCCCAAGGTGTGCCACCAAGAAGTGCTAAGCCCTGAGCTGCTGAAGATACATTAACTGTATCGTAGTAATAAACTGTGTACTGAGCACCTGAGAAGTCATATACACCAGGTACTACATTAAGTGATTCAGGATCAATCTTCTGAATAGAAACACTAAGAGGATCACCGTTAGGAACATCAGTAAAGTCAACTGTCTGACTGCCATTACATACAATTGTGCGAACATCAGTGTTAATACAATATCCTCTACCAGCTGAGATTTCTCTCATATAGAGGTTAGGACAATTACGTCTTACCTGAATAGCAGGCTTTCCGTTCTCGTCAGTTACAACCTGCATATTGTATGCTGACTCAATCCAATTAGGATTCTTATCAATCTGTCTAACTGTACCATCAGCATTAAAAATCATTGTAGCTACAAGCTCGTTACAGGTTGGATCAAGGTAAACACCATAAGTTGTTCCATCCAATGAATACAAACTGTTGTTGGCAATTGCAGGATTTGTTGAACTCTTAGTAAATGAAATTACTGTAGGTCTCTCAAAGTTCTCAATGTGGAGAACGGCGATTCTGTTATAACCCTTATTACCAGAAAGAGTAGGAGCATCACTTCTTGATCTAAGTTCTACATAAGCATCGCTTGAATAAGCCTCATAGAACATTGTGCCTGTACCAGCATAAATAGCAGCATGAGTCCAAGTGAAATCAGAACCTTCTCTTGTCTCACAAGAACCTAAAGAACCGCCCTGATTTGCCTGAATAGCACTAGTTGCAGCACTCTTTGCTGCAGACTCGCTGGAGTACCATGAAGTGTAATGAGTAGTTCCAGATCTATCCTTATAAGAATATCTGTATTCTGTGTTATAGTGACCAAAGATTACAATATCGCCTCTCTGAGCATGAAGACTAGACAAAGAAGCTGACAAGCTTGTTACTCTAACACCACCATTACCAATAGCATGTGGATTTCTATTAGCCCAACTTGAAACACTATCCATTCCAGTCTGAGTCCAAAGACCATAAGTACTGTTGAAACCTGTAAGGCCATTATAAGAAATACTATGACCTGAAACATTCAAACCAGAAATAACACCCAAAGCCTGAGCATAAGATCTATTTACGAATGTGATACAGTCAACTCGGTTATTACCCCAACCATTTGTATCACTTGCGTAGTAACCACCAAGCATTGCGCTTGAAGCGGAAATAACTGCATCTCTGAATTCATCAGAACTTGAATAACCAAGAGCATTAAGTGTATCAGCACTAAGCCAAGTCATCTCACCAGTTCCGTTAACTGCAAAATAGTCTTCAGCAGCTTCCCATTCGCCATCAGAAGTCTCAGGTACTTCATTAAGGAATTCTGTATAAACCTCATCGTAATTGTTAGAGATATACATACCTGTAAACTTAGCCGCAGCGTTAGAAGTTGAACTTTCAACTACATAGTAATTAACTGCACCACCATAATTTGAAAGGTAGTTCTTTGTTAAATCAGAGTTCAAAGCTCCAACTGTAATAACACCAGAAAGGCCTGCAGGAATATAAGCATAAGCGTCTGTATTGTTGTTACCAGCTGAAGCAATAACAGTAATGCCATTTGCCTGTGCTTCTGAAATAAGAGCACTGAAGGCATCACAGTTACCATTATTTCTCATGGACATTGCCAAGAGAATTACATCTACATCCATATCCATTGCGTACTGAACAGCAGCATAGACATTAGACATTTCACCGTGTCCGTCATCACCCAAAGCCTTGATAGAAATGATATAAGCATCACTTGTGTTATCAAGAATGATGTTAGACATTGAAGTACCATGACCGTTATAGTCAGAAGCATCATCACCGATAACTGAATAAGACTCGTTTGCTAGGTTTGAACCAGTATCAATAACTGCAACTCTTGTTGTAGCAGAAGGATTGATAGAAGCGTTAGTAATGAATGAACCATTACCACATACTGTCATATCACCATCGATAGCAAACTGATAACCATTAGTTACGCAATAGCAAATAGCATTGTCATAAGATTCCTGATCATCAAAACCAATTACGTAAGTGCCATCGTAATAAACACCATAATCAGCACCAAGAATTGAAAGGTCATCTGTTGTATTGATAATCAATCTCTCATTTCCTGGAAGACCAGACATAATCTCTACAAACTCATCTGCTGTGTTTGCAATAACGATAAAAGGCTCAATCTCTTCTTCGTCATCAAGGATTATTACTTCTGTTTCCTCAGTCTCTTCATCAGATTCAGTGTCCTCATCAGCTACTTCAGTTTCTTCAGTCTCCATAGGGGGAGCTGTTTCATCAATAGCTTCAGTTGGATCATCAGAAATCTCAATTTCATCATCAGGCATAATTGTTTCAACAGGTTCTTCATAATCAGAAGGGATAGTAATCTCAACTGTTTCTTCTGTATCGGCTTCATCTTCCTCATTCACTTCGATTGTTTCTACAATAGCTGTAGTTGAATCAGTTTCTTCCATCTCAGCAGCAATTACACTAACTGAAGAAGCAAATGGGCTAAGAGCCATAACTGTTGCAAGAATACCTGAAGTAATCTTACTTGAAATCTTCATTATTACTTTTTTCTCCTTGTTAGATTTTGATTTGTTGCAACAAAAAAGACACCTCGCATTGAAGTGTCTTCTTAATTGCTAGATTGTTATTTAGTGGCAGTTAAATCGGTTGCCATACACCGTTGATTAAAGCTTCAGTTCTACTTGAAGATGTTCCTGTTCCACCATAATTAGTGCAGTAATAAGTCTCTCCATTAACTGTAAACGACAGGCTTTCTACTGCATCAGCATAATCATCAAAACCTGAATAACCAGAACCACTGAAATCGTATTCCTCTCTTCCATCAGGGTAAGAATAAGTAACATACGTCATAGTGATATAAGGGAGTGTTACTCCATACTCATTAGCCAATGCTATTTCTGAGTTTGACCATCTATTTATAGATGTTCGAACCGTTCTAACTCTTGTCTGCGTATAAGCAGGCGTTGGAGTTGCTGTAGGAGCGGTTGTAGGTCTCGGCGTACTTGTTGGAACCGGAGTAGGTGTTGCATGTGCAGTCTGAATGTGACTGTTATAAAGAGCCAACTCACCAAAAGAATCACCACAAGTAGGACATACATAAGATGTTTCAGTGCTTGGAACACCTGATGTTGGAGCTGTAGTTGGACTTGCTGTTGGAGTAACAGTTGTTTCAGTTGGATTTACTGAACTTTCTGTAGTTTCCTGTGCATTAGTTTCTTCTACAGTTGTTCCTGCTGTAGTTTCATCGGTAGTTGTCTCTTCAGTAATATCAGTAGTTTCGCTTTCATCTAATTCAGTTGTATCAGATTCTGCGACAACTGACTCTTCAGTTAGCATTGTTGTTTCTGGAAGATTCTCTTTAGAAGAAGCTTTTGAACAACCAGCCAAAGAAGAAAAAATGAATGCTACCGCCATTACGATTGCAATTCGCTTATGATTTTTCATATCTTTGCCCTCA
>ERZ795048.3387-NODE-3387-length-11902-cov-4.548915_pt1 | contig 11902 bp, 14 predicted proteins | sample MGYA00375132_ERZ795048 | MGnify/ENA primary metagenome ERZ795048 (study PRJEB30177, sample SAMN05720225) | activated sludge metagenome | isolation source: Anaerobic digester | place: Hong Kong | collected 2014-12-17 ...
AACCTGCCACCTTTCAGTATGGAATGGCGGGAGCTCGTCCCTCGGTTCCGCCATTCGGGCAATTAAATGGTAGGTACCAATATTTAACACTATCTGTTTAAAGAACCTGCCACCTTTCAGTATGGAATGGCGGGAGCTCGTCCCTCGGTTCCGCCATTTGGGCAACTATTGTGGTAGATGCTGTAAACGTGGGGCAAATTTAAAGAAAAAATCGAAATATCTGCCTTTGACGTGTTCCTGTATTTTACTTCGTGTCTCTCTGTGTCTTCTTTGTGTATACTCTGTGTAACTAAAAAAATATAATAAGTTACACAGAGTTTCACATCACCTCCGCCTTATGGCTACGGCGATCGGGGAAAGAAGACACGGAGGACCACAGAGATTTCTCACTTTTTTAAGCCGATGAAGCGCTTGATATCATTGAGTTTATTCAACGCCTCAACCGGGGTCAGGTTATCAATATCCGTACTGGCAATCTCATCACGCACCTGTTTGAGCACCGGGTCCTCCAGGTTGAAAAAGCTCATCTGCATACCTTCCCTGCGTCCGGCGATATCGCCCACGGGCTTGCTGATCTTACTTCCTTTTCCTTCCCCTTCGTTGTTCTCCAGTTCGGCCAGGATCTCCCCGGCCCGCTTTACCACGCTTTTAGGCATACCTGCCATATCGGCCACATGAATCCCGAAGCTGTGTTCGCTGCCTCCCCGCACCAGTTTTCGCAGGAAGATCACCCTGTTTTCATGCTCCTTGATAGCAATATTGTAATTCCGGATCCTGCTGAAGGCGTTTTCCATCTCGTTCAGCTCGTGGTAGTGGGTGGCGAACAATGTTTTCGCCCTCCACCGGGGATGTTCATGTATGAATTCAACCATGGCCCAGGCAATGGAGATCCCGTCGTAGGTACTGGTTCCCCTCCCGATCTCATCCAGCAACACCAGGCTCCGGCTGGACAGGTTATTCAATATACTGGCCGATTCCAGCATCTCAACCATAAAGGTGGATTCCCCCAGGGAGATGTTATCAGATGCCCCTACCCGGGTAAAGATCTTATCTACCCAGCCGATCTTTGCTTCTGCCGCAGGCACGAAACTACCCACCTGCGCCATGAGGGTGATCAGGGCAACCTGACGAAGTAAGGCTGATTTACCCGACATATTCGGGCCCGTGAGGATGATCACCTGCTGCTCATCGGTATCCAGGTACACATCATTGGCCACATATTCCTCATCCACGGGAAGTTGTTGCTCAATGACAGGATGCCGGCCGGCCTTGATATCGATAGCCGTTGTATCGTTCAGCTCCGGGCGCACAAAATTATTCTCCTTTGCTGCCGTGGCAAAAGCCGCAAGCACATCCAGCCGGGCAATAAGCGAAGCGTTCAGTTGAATGGCCCCAATATAATCGCCCAGGCTCAGCACCAGGTTATTGAAAAGCTCCGCCTCCAGGGCAAGACTTTTTTCTTCAGCCCCAAGTATCTTTGTTTCATAATCCTTTAGCTCCTCCGTGATATAACGTTCGGCACTCACCAGGGTCTGTTTCCGTATCCATTCCTGGGGAACTTTGTCTTTATGGGTATTTCGAACCTCGATATAATACCCGAAGACATTATTAAAGGCAATTTTCAAACTGGGTATACCGGTCCGTTCAATCTCCCGCTGCTGGATGCTGGCCAGGTAGTCCTTGCCGGAGTACATGATTTTCCGGTAGTCATCCAGCTCTTCGGATACTCCCGGTGCAATCACGTTTCCCTTATTCAGCTGGTTGGGTGCCTCCGGGTTGATTTCCTTTTCAATGCGTTCACGCACACTGTTGCAGGGATTGATCTGCTCGGCAATCTTCTTCAGTGCAGTGACATCAGATTCGGCACAGAGCTTTTTGATCGGCTGGATGGCCGTCAGGGCATTTTTTAGCTGGAGGATCTCCCGGGGTGTGGCTTTACCCAGCGCAATTTTTGAAATGATCCGTTCCAGGTCGCCGATATGCCTGATATGCTCCTCCAGCTTTTCGCGAAATTCCTCATTCTCCACCAGGTATTCCACCATATTGTGCCGCTCCCGGATGAGCAGAATATCTTTCAGGGGCAATGCCAGCCATCTCTTCAACAAACGGGATCCCATGGGTGAAGTCGTTCGGTCCATGATGCCCAGCAGTGTTTTTCCTCCTTCGTGAATCGAATGAAATATCTCCAGGTTGCGGATGGTGAAGCGGTCGAGCCACACGTAGTGATCCTCTTCGATCCGTGAGATTCCCGAAATGTGGGAAGTCTGGGTATGCTGTGTAAGCTCCAGGTATTGCAGGATGGAACCGCTGGCAATGATACCGTATTTCAGGGCATGAATACCAAAACCTTTCAGGTTGGCGGTCTTAAAATGTTTCAGCAATTTGTCCTGGGCATTGTCTTCCGTAAACACCCAGTCGTCCATGGGATAGGTATAGTAGCCCGATCCGAATGTTTCGGTGAACTGGCCCATGCGGCTTCGCTGTACCAGCACTTCCTTCGGGTCGAAGCTGCTCAGGAGCTTGTCGATATATTCAAAATTGCCTTCAGCTGTAAGGAATTCTCCCGTGGAAATATCCAGGAACGCGATCCCTCCTGCCTGGCTGTCGAGGAACACCGCTGCAAGGAAATTATTTTTCTTGTGTTCCAGTACATTATCGTTGGTAGTAACACCCGGGGTCACCAGTTCCGTAATGCCTCTTTTTACAATTTTCTTGGTAAGCTTTGGATCTTCCAGCTGCTCGCAGATGGCCACGCGCTGACCGGCCCGGACCAGTTTGGGCAGGTAGGTATCCAGCGCATGATGCGGAAAACCGGCCAGCTCAACAAAGGAAGCTGCTCCGTTTGCCCGGCGGGTGAGAGTAATGCCCAGGATGTCGGCCGTACGTATGGCGTCTTCACCGAAGGTCTCGTAAAAATCCCCCACCCTGAACAGCAGGACTGCGTCCGGGTGTTTTGCCTTGATGGCAAAATACTGCTTCATCAGCGGGGTTTCAACAACTTTATTTCCGGTTCCTTCTGCCATAAAAATGATTGAATTCCAAAAATAACTGATTGGCCCGGATTACCGAAAAATGAAGCTCCTAAAATCCCAGATTGTTCACAAGATTTTCCCATTCCGAAGGAAAAACTTTAACTAAGCTTAAGATTGATTTTACATGCAACCGTAAGTGGTGGGCTACCTTTACTTCATGATACAGCAATTTGTATCTCCTTATCCATCCATAGACCATTCTGATGGTCGATTCCCCGGCCCGGTTAACGAACCGGGCTTTTTTTTAAACAATTTCATATCCTTCTGGTTAAACAGTTATGAAACGGGTTACAGGTATCGGGGGAATATTCTTTAAAAGCAAGGATCCGGAAAAAACCAAAGCGTGGTATGAGAAGCACCTGGGCATCGAGTCCGGGGAACATGGCGGCGGTTTTAACTGGCGCGAAGCAGAGGATCCTTCCAAAGAAGGATTTACTGCCTGGAGTGTTTTTCCCGGGGAGAGTACCTATTTCGGTCCTTCGGAAAAGGAATTTATGTTTAACTACCGTGTTGAAAACCTGGAACTGTTGCTTGAAGAACTTAAAAAAGAGGGGGTAGAAATTGTGGGTGAGATGGAAAGTTATTCTTATGGAAAATTCGGCTGGATCATGGATCCGGAGGGCCGCAAGATAGAACTCTGGGAGCCGGGTGAGTCATTCTGACGGTGAAGGGCCCCGGCAAATCTTAAAAACATTTATATAGATGAAAGAAATGTGGGATGAACGTTATCGTTCCAGTGAGTACCAGTATGGTACCGAACCAAATACTTTTTTCCGGGAGAATCTGGAAAACTTAAAACCAGGTAGCCTGTTGCTGCCGGCAGAAGGAGAGGGAAGAAATGCTGTGTACGCGGCAAAGCTGGGCTGGGAAGTTTTAGCATTTGACCTGAGTTCGGAAGGAAAGAAAAAAGCTGAAAGACTGGCTGCCGAAAACGGCGTTTCTTTTCAATACGACCTTGCCTCATATGAAGATTTTACGAACCATGGAAAACTGTTTGATGCCATCGGATTGTTTTTTACACACCAGGCATCGGTGATACGCCGGCCCTTTCACCAGAGACTGGTACAGATACTCGCACCCGGGGGTGTCCTGATCCTGGAAGGATTTCACAAGGACCAGCTCAGGTACAAAACCGGGGGGCCCTCAAATCCGGATTTTCTGTTTGATGAAGAAAGCCTGAAAAAAGACTTTTCCGGTTTACACATAGATAAACTTGAACGGGTAGAGCGGGAGCTGTCAGAAGGCCGCCTGCACCTGGGACCATCGGCGGTTGTTCAGCTGGTGGCACGAAACACGATGAATTAACTATTGAAAAATAAAACCTACGATGGACCTCGGATTAAAAGATAAAGTGATAATGGTTGCTGCGTCCAGCACAGGACTGGGCTATGCCATAGCAAGTAACCTGGCAAAGGAAGGTGCCCGCTTATCCATTGCCAGCCGTAACCAGGGAAAAATAGATAAAGCGGCTGCGGAATTGCGGGAGAGCACCGGAGCTGAAATCCTGACCGGCACCATGGATGTCCGTGATCCGGTATCGCTGCAGCGCTGGGTCAAGAATACCCTGGATCATTTCGGAACCATCAACGGACTGGTAGTAAATGCCGGCGGTCCTCCGGCCGGTCGCTTCGACGACCTGGATGATTCGGAGTGGTACAAAGCATTTGAGCTGACCATGATGGGAACCGTAAGGCTGATTCGCCTGGTGCTTCCTGCCATGCGGAAAAATAAAAGTGGTTCTATTTTAACTGTTACTTCAATTAGCATTAAGGAACCTATTGACAACCTGGTTCTTTCAAACGTAATGCGATCGGGTGTAACCAGCCTGTTGAAAGGTCTTTCCGTTGACCTGGGTCCGGAAGGGATCCGTGTAAATAACCTGGTGCCCGGCTTATTTGGCACCGAACGCCTGATGAACCTGGACCTGATCAATTCCCGCGAGTGGCGCATGACGGTGGAAGAAGTTCAGAAGATCAATTACGGCAGGATTCCCCTGGGCCGCTACGGCGATCCCGAGGAATTCGGCAAAGCTGCCACCTTCCTGCTTTCCGATGCGGCTTCATACATCACCGGGGAAACATTTATTGTCGACGGCGGCAAAACCCGTACCGTATGGTAGATTATTAACTATTCTTTACCTTCGGTACAAAATCGAAGAAATTCAGTTAAAACTCAAGCGTTTTTTCCATGCATCAACACATTCTGACCCAACAGATCATCAGTCGTAATGAAGAGCTTGCCAGCGGGGTGTTTATTCTGTCATTCCGACGGAATTTTTCATTCCAGGCCGGACAGGTCATTGGGATCGGACTGGAGAAAGATGGTCCCCGACGGCTCTACAGCATTGCCAGTGGAGAGCAGGAACCGGAGATCGCAATACTCTACAACGTGGTGGACGAGGGTTACCTGACACCCAAGCTCAGCGACCTGGTGGAAGGAGACACCATCTGGATCACGGAGCCCCGCGGTGAATTTTTATACGATCCCTCCCCCGCCATCTGGATAGCCACCGGGACCGGCATTGCCCCTTTTTATTCCATGCTCCGTTCGGGAAAGGCTGAAAATAAAATACTTATACACGGGGAAAGATACCTGGAGCGCTTCTATTTCTACGATGATTTCATGGAGGCTTTCGGGGAGAATTATGTGCGCTGCTGTTCGGGAGAGAGTGATGATTCTGTATATTATGGACGTGTAACCGACTTTTTACAGGTCACCGATGAGCTGCCTCCTGATTTCAAGTATTATCTTTGCGGGAGAGCTGAAATGGTTGTGGAAGCACGAGATATTCTCATTGCCAGGGAAATTCCCTTTAATCATATCATTTCGGAGATCTATTTCTGACATGGACGCTTTATTTGGAAAAACACTTGCCGAGATCCGGGATATCACCGGGGAAATGGGCCTGCCTTCGTTTACTGCCAAACAGATTACCGACTGGCTGTACAAGAAGCGGGTGGATTCCATTGACCTGATGACAAATCTTTCCAAGGCTGCCCGCGAAAAACTCTCCCAATCCTTCACTGTTGGACTGGAGCCCAGTATGAAAGTCCAGGAATCCGTTGATGGAACGAAGAAGTACCTTTTTAACACGGCTTCCGGCAAGTATATCGAAACAGCATACATCCCGGATAAGGACCGCCACACCGTATGTGTGTCTACCCAGGTGGGATGTAAGATGGGGTGCCTATTCTGTATGACAGGTAAGCAGGGTTTCCAGGGAAATCTCACATCAACAGAGATTCTGAACCAGCTGCGCAGTATTGAAGAATGGGAAAAAGTCAGCAATATCGTGTACATGGGAATGGGTGAGCCCCTGGACAATGTGGAAGCGGTGCTGAAAAGCCTGGAGATACTCACTGCTGACTGGGGTTTTGCCATGAGTCCGCGCAGGATCACCGTTTCCACCATCGGTATCATTCCTGCCATGCGTACGTTCCTGGAAAACAGCGAGGCACACCTGGCCGTAAGCCTTCATTCACCTTTTGATTCGGAACGTAAAATGCTCATGCCCATTCAGCAGGTCTATCCCCTGAATGAGGTGCTGAACGAGATCCGGAGCTGGGATTTTGGCCGTCAACGGCGGGTGTCCTTTGAATATATTATGTTCAAGGACCTCAATGACAGTCCGGCGCACGTGAAAGAGCTGGCAAAGATCCTCAACGGGATACGCTGCAGGATAAACCTGATCCGTTTCCATCCCATCCCCGACACACCGCTTGATACCACCAGCAAGGAGCGAATCCTGGAATTCAGGGACGAACTCACCAACCGGGGTATTACCACCACCATCCGGGCAAGCCGCGGCGAGGACATCTATGCCGCCTGCGGGTTACTTTCCACCAAAAGCCTGGTAAAAAAAGACTGAGCCTAAACGATAATTGTGCTTCTCACAACATTAACGGTTGTGAAGCAATGGATTTACGATATCGTCTCCCTGTTTTTCCCGGTGTACTGCCCGGTCTGTTCCATGCCGCTGACCCATCCCGGCCAGGTCATCTGTCTGCCCTGCGAACTCAATATGCCCAGGACCCGGTATGCGACAGACCTGGAAAATCCCGTGGCACAGATTTTCTGGGGAAGGGTAAAGCTGGAAGGGGCCAGTGCCCTGTTCCGTTTTGAGAAGGGTTCAAAGTACCAGGTCCTGTTGCACCTCCTGAAATACAAGAGCAGGAAGGATATCGGGATATTTCTCGGCAAAATGATCGGTGTGGAAATACGAGGAACCCCATTTGCGGATATCGACTACCTGGTGCCGGTCCCGCTTCATCCGCGGAAACAAAAGAAACGGGGCTACAACCAGAGTGAAGTCATTGCAAGCGGGATATCGCTCATTACCGGCATCCCGGTCCATCCCGGGATACTGGTCCGGGAAAGAAATACGGATTCACAGACCCGAAAAAACCGTTTTCAACGCTGGCAGAATATGGAGGGGAAATTCGGATTGAAGGATCCTTCCATATTTGAAAACTGCAAGGTGATGCTGATTGATGATGTAGTTACTACCGGGGCTACCCTTGAAGCGTGTGCTGCCACCCTGATGCAGATAACCGGCATCAAAATATACATTTTCACTGTTGCCTGTGCATGAGTTACCGGCCGAGGAACTGGTATTTCAGGTTAATACTTAACACATCGTGAAAGTAGCCGGAATCGAAATAGCGGATGGCATAGCCATCAAATTTATAAAACGGTATCAATGAGTAATTAAAGCGAACGCCTGCAGCAAGTTTGGGTTTGAAAAAATAATTTATCTCTCCCAATGCCGTGAGCCCGAACCTGTCAAGGTCTTTGGCCAGGTCGGCGGAGATGGGCCCGTTCTCATCCTCATAATATTCCTGGAGAAGCACATCGGGCGCCAGGCCCAATCCCACGTGGATTTTCCCGTTGAAGATGGCCTGAACGGTCAGCGGCATTTCCAGGTACCTGAGATCAATGATCTCCAGTCCGGTAAACGTCGCCGTCGGCCCCTGGTACTTCCCCCGCATGGTATATTTTAGTTCCATCTGCCAGTACAGGAAATCCGGCATAATGTCCCTGGCAACAAAAAAACCGGCATTGATCCCCATTTTACCAAAGAGTTCGTGGCTGTCGTTATCTATCCTGGCAGAGTTTAGTCCACCCAGGATCCCTCCCTTGAATTCCTGTGCCCGGATTCCTCCCCAGGCAAGCAGAAGGATAAAAACAAGTATATATCGTGTTTTCATTGTTGTTGAATTTAAAGCTAAAGTGCGGATTTTTCAGGATAATCACAAAAATGGAGGAGAAAGGAAATTTACCACGGAGTCGAAAGGAGGCGAGAGGAGTAATGTTTTTTTAATAAGTGTGGTATCGAAATAACCAGAAACTTAGATGTCGGGGTGTTTTATAAATTATAGATTACAAAATATAAAAACTCCTCTCGCCTCCTTTCGACTCTGTGGTAACTATAATCGACTTTTATTCGATTTCAAGCCCGTACTTTATCAACAATCCCGGCAGTCCTTCCGCCGATACTTTTGCACCGTTGATGTAGTTGTTCTCCGGGTCGATCCGGTAATTAAGGGCCGTACGCAGGTCGGCTTTTTCCAGGATGGTATTATCAAAGACCGCGTTATACAGGTCGGTCCGCTTAAACAGGGCCCCCTGCATGTTGGCGCCGCTGAAATCCACCTCCTGGAGGCTGCAATCGGCGAATTGAATGCCCTGGATCTTCAGTCCGCTGAACGAAGCCAGGTTCAGGATGCATTCGGTGAAACCGAAAGACAGCAATATGGGGTTGCATTGATCGAAACGAACGCCCATGAGCTTGCACTTGCGAAATTCGCCTCCCTGTATGGATGCATTGGTGAAATTTGTCATGGAGAAATTACAACCTTCAAAGATGCAGTCTACGAAAATAAAATCAGACAGGTTTAGTTCCCTGAAATCGCACGAAAGGAATTTGCATTCCTCGTAGATTGCTTTCTCCGGGGCTTCTGACACGAAATTGATATTCTCGTAGGTATTGGAATCGATAATTCTCATTTTCAGTGTATTAATTAATCCTCAATGATCCCCTGTTTCTGAATAACTAACAGTTTAACGGTGCATTGGTTCGGGATCACGATGAATCAACTCATCAATTTCAGCCAGGTGCAGTTTAAAATGGGGGAGGAAATCAACTACCATCTCTTTCAGCGAAACCGCTGCATCCGGCCCGGCAATCCAGGTAGCTTCCAGTTTTTCCGGATCAATATTTTTTATCACGTGAATAATATGAAGGTTGGCGTATTTCCAGATATTCAGTAACATATTCCACTCTTCGTCCTGGTAATTTTGTATTGCGATCCAGCGATCGTTGTTTCCCTGGGTGGCATAGTTCGGATATTCCACCGGGCTCTGCCTGTATTGCATGTGAATGAACCTGTGCGTGTTGTTGGAAGCCGAGTCGATCATATGACCGATAATCTGCTTGATGGTCCGGTGCTGGCTGTTTCTCCGGGAATAAAACACTTCCTCTTCCAACGCTTTCCATTTTGCCAGGCTGGGCTCGATCAGGGCGGAAATCCCTTCGGTAACGGGAATGAATTCTTTTATCATAATAAAAAATGCATATTATGTGATTTGTAAATTACTTCTATGGGATAATGATTTTTGTACCTTAAAACTTGAAATAAACTCCTGCTTTAAAATCATAAAAATCAGGCATAAAACGCAAAGATATGGCCTCCGAGTGTACACCTGTTTCCGAATCTTTTAATGAAATCTCCTTCATACAAACCAGGCCCGGTATTGATACCTGCAATCCAAAACGTTGAGAAAGAGAATAACGAACCTGGGGATACAAATAGACTCCAAAACCTAAAGATTTATATGTATAACTATCATCATGAGGATCTGTCCCGTAATCTGCAGTGTTGCCGGAAATTGAAAGTGTGCTAAAAAATGACAGGCTGCTGACAAATTCTATTTTATCCGTTAATCTCGTTGAATAATATCCAAAGAAGTTTATTCCCCATACGGTGCTGTTGTAAGTCATATTCAAGATAGTACCAGAGGTGTTTATTGAGCCTTCTGTTATTGAATCGGACTCGTCTCTCCATCTCCTGGAAATAAAAGGGTCGGAAATATACATTGATTCAGAAAGGTACATTTCTGATGAAGATTTGCCGGAGGAATTTCGAAAACTCAGGCCCACCCCTGTCTGCAGGTTTTCACTTAATTGGATTCCAAACTCAGGAGCCAGCTCCAGGTTAAAGTATTTTCCGGATTGATCAAAGAAATAAAGTTCTTTTGAACTTGAAAAATTGACATTCAGGTCTCCTCCCAGGAAATACTTGTAGTCCTGTCCATACGTCTTAACAGGAACAACCACCAGAGATACAGTAGCAAATAGCAGGTATATGAAGAGATACTTTTTCATTTAAAATCTCATAAACATTCCCAGGCGCCAGTTTTCGGGCTTTAACGACATATCAAATGATAAGGCACTGGGATTATTTGTAAACAGGTTCGTTTCTTCCGAATAATTCAATGTTATCAGGTTACACGAAAGTATTAATCCAAATTTCTCCGTGATATAAATCTGGATTTCCGGCTCTGCATATACTTCTATAAAATTAATTCCATTAAATTCTTCTATAATTACCAGCGAAAAATCTGATGAATCCCGCTCAAATATTGATGTTCCAGTTTTCCCTGCAACCATGCCGGCATCCAGGGCAATATTTATTTTTTCACGTATTGCATGTTGATACCTGGCAAGAAATTTAAGTCCGTAGGTTCCGCTTTTAATATATACAGAAGAATAACCCGAGCTGGTAAAGATCTCTCCAAAACTGGTGGTTCTGTCATAGATAAATCCGGCACCCAGCAACCAGGACGGGCGAATATCAAATCCAAAGACCGGGGAAAGATATAAACTGGTGGAAAGGTTTGTTTTGTTTATACCTGTCAGAGCATCATATTCCCCGTTATTAAATGAAAATCCCAAAGACCCGCCAAGGTAGAAAGGATTATTTTTCTCCTGGGAAAAGGATTGGGTCGCTATTATCAAAAAGAGCAGGAAGAAAGCAGTCTTTTTCATACTATAATTTGAATATCCGATCCAAAATTGGACCGGATATATGAATAAAGATAGTAAAAAACCTGGTATCCAGCTGTTTAATTCCCCCGCTTTTCGAATGTCTCTTTTTCCTTTACCTTTCTTTTCCTGAATATCAGGTAGATGATAAGGACCACGCACACCAGTCCGAACAGGATTTCACCCCCGATCACGAGTTTTGCAATTGATTCTCCCATTTTACTTCAGCTTTACAGCTGTACCATAGGCAAGTATCTCTGCAGCACCCTGGGTAACCATGGATGTGGCCAGTCGGATATTGATGATGGCATCAGCTCCAAGGGCCTTTCCGTCGTCCTGCATGCGCTGGAATGCCTGTTCGCGGGAATCGGCCTGCAGCTGGGTATACTCTTCGATTTCTCCCCCTACGATATTTTTCAGTCCTGCAAAAATGTCGCGGCCAATATTGCGGGCCCGTACCGTGCTGCCCCTGGCAATACCAAGTATTTCAACGATTTCCCTTCCGGGAACGAAGTCTGTTGTTGTAAGTATCATAGTTTTGATTTTTTAGATGAATAAAAGTAAGGTTTTCGCTGATGCGGTGAATAATTTCAACCCTGAAAGATCGGTGGCTCATCGAAAATCTGCCGGTAAAGGCATTGTATAAAAGGTTTATTATACTGAAGCTTGCTTTCAGTTAAGAAGTATATTTCATTTGATCCGTTTCTCTGTGATCCTTTGTGTCTTCTTCGTGAAACTCTGTGTAACTGTCATATCTCAAGTTGGTTACACAGAGTTTCCTTTAGATTAGCATTTCAATATATTACTATCCTATGTTAATGATGAT
>ERZ795048.3388-NODE-3388-length-11900-cov-4.248459_pt1 | contig 11900 bp, 10 predicted proteins | sample MGYA00375132_ERZ795048 | MGnify/ENA primary metagenome ERZ795048 (study PRJEB30177, sample SAMN05720225) | activated sludge metagenome | isolation source: Anaerobic digester | place: Hong Kong | collected 2014-12-17 ...
TTTCTCCCTTACGCAAAGATGCCGTATAGTTTGACATAGTACAGCATGATGGCAAAAATGGAATCAGCCACCACGATTAAAAAAATGGCCGCCACCACGGCGGAGGTTGTAAACTTGCCGACATCCTGGGCGCCGGCGCGCACCTGAAATCCCCGCTGACAGCCGATGGCGGAAATGAGTCCGGCAAAGACCGCGGCTTTGATCAGGCTGGTGACAGCTTCTTTCTCTATCAGGCAGGCGGTGGTTTCGCGCAGGGCAACTACCGAGTACTGGTATGTGTGGTTATTGAATGCCACCGAAAGCCCGACAAATTCCCCGCCTTTTAATAACCTGAGGTTGAAATTGCGGGTTGCATCTCCCTCTACATACTGTTTTGCAAGGCCATCCATAATAAATAGTACACTCGAAGCGAACGCACCCTGTTTGGTCAGGTTTTCGCCTTTGCGGAAGATCACCCGTGTCTTGCTGTTGCGGGCAAGATCAATCTCTTCGGGTAGCAGATTGCGGAAGCAGGGTGCGTCTATATTTCCGAGCGAGCAATCGTCGGGAGGGATAAAAGTCTTCATTGGAGCGTTTGTTATATCACGCAAAGATAAGGTTTTACAGGGAGTTTGTGGTTCCGGTATGGAATTGCATTCAGCCGGACTACTTCCGTTTCTGCATGAAAAGATATTCGGTGAGGATTATCAGGATAATGGTAAAGGTGCTGCCGGCCAATACCCTGATCAATACATAGCCGGTTTCGGCAAGGCGGAAGGCTTCGAAAAGGAAAAGTATAAATTGATGTGCCAACACCAGTAAAAGAGTATATGCAAAAAACCACCGGAAGCCCATATCGGCGATGCCCGGTTTCAGGTTTCCTTCATACTCGGCCGGGGCTCCGGCCATACGTATCGCCCAGGGCCTAAGGAATGCCATAAATACTGAAGCGGCAGCGTGCAGACCGGTGGAATTGCTGAAGCTGTCCACCCCGAATCCGATCAGGAATGCGGAGATCAGGAGAGCCCATCCTGGGATCTCGAAAGGAAGCAGCAGGATAAACAGCACATACAGCGATGGATTGACGTACCCTCCCAGGTTGATGTGATCAAGGATCAGCACCTGTACTGCAATCAGCAAGAAAAACCTGAGGATATCCTTTCCGTATGCCTTATTCATTGATGATGTTTTTTCGCAGTTCCAGTTGCTCTTTATTGAAAAGGTTATTTACAACATATACATGCCTGAGGCTGTTCAGGTCGGCTGAGAAACGGAAATGGATGGTATAAAAATGATCGCCGGTTTCCACTTCAATTTCTTCAACGGTGCCCAGCATAATGCCTTCCGGGAATATATGGCTGTAGCCACTGGTGGCTATGGTATCGCCTTTGTTGATTTTCACGTGGGCAGGGATGTCGAGCAGGGTTCCCGAAGCCGGATTCCCGCCTTCCCACACCACCGTGCCCATCTGGTTCAGCCTGTCGATGCGGGCACTGACCTTGGTATGCTTATTCAGCAACGACATCACCCAGCTGAAATTTTCCGAAACACTTACCACTGTGCCCACTACCCCCTGTGGGTTGATGACCGCCATATCGCGTTCGATGCCATGCCGTTTGCCTTTGTTCAGCATAATGTAATTATCGCGACGGTTGGTGGAATTGCTGATTACGGTTGCTACCGTATAGGTGTATTGCTGGTTGTAGGTGGTGTCGGTAACATTTACCGAAAGCGTATCTGAAGTCAGTTGCGCCTTTGTCAGGATATGGTGTAATCTGACATTTTCTTCAGCAAGTCGCTGATTTTCCTGTCTGAGGGAGAAATATGAAGTTATTCCCGACCAGGTTGTGAAAATTCCCCCTGTAACCCTGTCGGTGGCATTTGAGAGAACAGAGCGTTGATAAAAACTTTTATTGGCGATCAGAATCACAGACAACACTTCCAGTAAAAGAAACAGGAAAAAGAAATTGTGTTTCCAGATGAATGCCAGAATGTGTCGCATAGTGTTTACCGGTCCGGACCTTAGTGATCAGGGTTGGTTATTTGATCAGGAAGGTGAACTTATTGAAGTTCTTAAGCGCAATGCCTGTGCCCCTGGCAACAGCCCTGAGCGGGTCTTCAGCCACATGTACAGGCAGTTTGGTTTTCATATGCAGTCGTTTATCGAGGCCACGAAGCATGGATCCTCCTCCGGCCAGGTAGATACCGGTCCGGTAAATATCGGCGGAAAGCTCCGGAGGAGTCATCTCCAGGGCGTTGAGAACGGCAGCTTCAATTTTGGAGATGGATTTATCGAGGCAATGGGCAATTTCGGAATAGTTTACATAAATTTCCTTGGGAATACCGGTCAGCATATCCCTGCCGTGTACCGGATAGTCGGGAGGAGGGTTGTCAATCTCTGTCATTGCCGCGCCCACATTGATCTTGATGGCTTCTGCAGTGCGTTCACCGATGTTGATGTTGTGCTGCTTGCGCATGTATTCCTCAATGTCGTTGTTGAAGTCATCGCCGGCAATCCGGATCGACTTGTTGTTGACGATTCCGCCCAGGGCGATCACGGCAATTTCGCTGGTACCTCCGCCTATGTCGATGATCATGTTTCCGGTTGGCTCCAGCACGTCGATACCGATACCAATGGCGGCGGCCATAGGCTCATGGATAAGGCGCACTTCCTTGGCTCCGGCTTGCTCTGCAGAATCTTTAACAGCGCGCTCTTCCACCTCGGTAATCCCTGAAGGTATACAGATAACCATCTTCAGGGCAGGCGGGAAGAGGCTGCGGGTGGGCCCTGTCATCTTGATCAGTTCCCTGATCATGTATTCTGCTGACTGAAAGTCAGCGATAACCCCGTCGCGCAATGGGCGTATGGTCTTGATGTTCTCGTGGGTCTTTCCGTGCATCATCATGGCGCGTTTCCCCACCGCGATGATTTTACCGGTATTCCGTTCAATGGCGATGATGGAAGGCTCATCGACCACCACCTTATCGTTGTAGATTATTATCGTGTTGGCCGTTCCGAGATCCATCGCGATCTCTTTGGTCATGAAAGAGAAAAGTCCCATTATTGAATGTCTTTATAATCAGTGCTTAAAATGCCTGATACCGGTAAATACCATGCTCAGGCCGTGTTGGTTGCAATAATTCACGCTGTCTTCGTCTCTTACCGATCCCCCGGGCTGTATCACCGCGGTAATTCCGGCCTTGTGGGCCAGCTCCACCGAATCGGCGAACGGGAAAAAGGCATCAGATGCCATCACCGCTCCTTTCAGATCGAATCCGAAAACACCCGCCTTTTCAATGGCATGTCTCAGCGCATCCACCCTTGAAGTCTGCCCGGCGCCGCTGCCCAGCATCTGCCTGTCCTTTACAAGAACAATCGCATTTGATTTGCTGTGCTTTACCACAATGTTTGCAAACAGCATGTCCTCAGTTTCAGCCTTCGAAGGGGCCTTATCCGTAACTACCCTGAGCCCGTCCGGGGTTTCTGACTTAAAGTCCTTATCCTGCTGTAATACGCCGTTTAAAAGGCTTCTGAACTGTTTACCCTGAAAATCAAACGATTTAGCCTGCAAAATTACTCTATTTTTCTTTGTTTGCAGAAGCTCCAGCGCATTTTTTTCATATCCGGGTGCAAGGATAATTTCAAAAAATAATTTGTTGATTTCTTTTGCGGTTTCTTCATCCACCACCGCGTTGGTTATCAGTACACCCCCGTATGCGGAAACAGGGTCGCCCGCCAGGGCTGCGGCCCAGGCATCAACCAGGCGGTCGCGCGAAGCAATACCGCAGGCGTTGTTATGTTTAATGATGGCAAAGGTTGTTGCACTGAACTCGCTGATCAGCGCGATGGCTGCATCCAGGTCGAGCAGGTTGTTGTATGAAAGTTCCTTGCCATGTAACTGGGTGAAAACCTCTCCGAGCATACCGAAAAACTCACCCTGCTGATGCGGGTTTTCACCATACCGCAAGGTGCGCGCATTGCCATTACTGTATCGGAATTCACGGTATCCTGAAAGACCGGAGAAATACCCGAAAATGGCTGAATCATAATGCGATGACATTGCAAAAGCATAAGCAGCAAAGCGCAGGCGAACTTCTTCCGGAACGATGCAGTTGTCATTACTGAGAACCTCAAGCAATTCTGCATAATGCTTTGCGTCGGGAACGATCATTACATCGCGGTAATTTTTGGCGCCGGCACGGATCAGGGAAATTCCTCCGATATCAATTTTTTCGATGATCTCCTGGTGCCCGGCCCCTGAAGCCACTGTTTTTTCGAAAGGGTAAAGATCTACTATCACAAGGTCGAAGGGTGGAATACCGTATTGCTGCATCTCCGACTGGTCAGTGACATTGTCGCGGCGTCCCAGAATACCTCCGAATACCTTTGGGTGAAGTGTTTTTACCCTTCCTCCGAGTATGGAAGGATAATCAGTAAGCGATTCTACTGTTTGCACCGGAATGCCCAGAGATTCAATGAACTGGTGGGTTCCCCCGGTTGAATAGAGGTTTACCCCCGATTTGTTTAACAATCTTACAACAGGCTCAAGCCCGTCTTTATGATACACCGATATCAGGGCCGACCTGATCTGCTTTTTTTCGCTCATGTTTTGTTCTCCCTGATAGAAACGGTAGGATTACTAAATGGAACCTGTTACAGACGAAGTGTATTTGTCAGTAATACAAAGTAATACCGTAAAAGCATCCCGCCCTTAACGGCTGTGCAAGTTTATTAAAAATCGGCTGAGTTTGCAAGGATGAAACCGGTCAATTGAAAAGTATTATTACAAAAAATTTCATCTGTACGGATTACCCTGCAATAAGCGGAAAGATTGATTTTTCAGATGTTGTCCATCCCATATTGCAAATAGTCCGGGAATGATTTTTTCTGTCAATTTATTGGTTGCCGGCTATTCTTCTGATTATTTCTATTCCGTGTAATCCGGATTTATCAATTTTTACTGCGACAACCTTGGTATAATGCGTAAACCCCGTAATTTTAAACTCTCTGACTCCCTGAATCCGATTTTTACTACCTTTACCAACCCTCAGAGTAATGCTGATGAAACGATCCCTGATATTTGTCCGGCTTATACGCGAAAGCTACATGTTTGCGCTTACCGCCATCGTGGTAAATAAGGTGCGTACCTTGCTTTCGCTATTGGGTATCACAATAGGTATTTTCTCCATTATTTCAGTTTTCACGGTTTTCGATTCGGTGGAGCGAACCATACGTGACAGCATCAATACATTGGGCAGCAATGTATTATACGTTCAGAAATGGCCATGGGCTTTTGGGGGGAGTGATTATCCATGGTGGAAATATATGAAACGCCCTGAGCCCTCCATAAATGATCTTGCTGAAATTCAGCGCAGGAGTCAGGCTACGGAAGCCAGTAGTTATATGGTGGCGCTTAACCGGACCGTGAAATTTGGAAATGCGGCGGTTGAAAATGCCACCATTGTTGCTGTGTCGCACGATTACAGCGATGTAACCCCCATTGAATTCACGGCAGGTCGGTATTTTACTACTGAAGAATCGGCAGGAGGCCGGCCGGTAGCCATTATAGGGAGCGACATCGTGAAAAACCTCTTTAAAATACCCAATCCTGTAGGGCAGCGTATCAAGGTTTTCGGACAAAAGGTTGAAGTAATCGGTTTGCTTAAAAAGGAAGGCAACGTGAACTTTGGTAATTCTAATGACGATCAGGTGATTCTGCCGGTGAACTTTGCACGGAATTTCATTGACCTGAAGCGTGACAATCTTGGTGCAGCCATAATGGTAAGGGCTAAACCTCAGGTAAGCAACGAGGAGCTCAGGGATGAACTTACCGGTATTATGCGTTCCGTGCGGAAGCTTAAACCTGGGGTGGAAGACGATTTTGCCATCAACGAAACCAGTGTGATTTCGCAGGGGTTTGACAGTCTTTTCAGCGTAATCTCGCTGGTTGGCTGGATCATTGGCGGTTTTTCCCTGCTGGTCGGCGGATTCGGCATAGCTAACATAATGTTTGTTTCGGTAAAGGAACGTACCGGGCAAATCGGGATTCAGAAAGCCATGGGTGCCAAAAACTATTTTATTCTTTTGCAGTTTTTGTTCGAAGCGGTGTTTCTCTCTCTGTTCGGCGGGATAGTAGGACTGCTGATAATCTTTGTAATCACCCTGGCCATTTCAGCTGCTTTTGATATGAATCTGATACTGACAGCCGGAAATATTATACTTGGTGTCAGCGTTTCGGCATTAATCGGGCTGGTGTCGGGTTTTATGCCTGCCTGGTCAGCTTCGCGCCTCGATCCGGTGGAAGCCATGCGGTCAACCTTCTGATTCTGCCGGCTCAGGGATGCAGGCCTTGCCGGATGGCAAAGGGCCTTAGGATTAATCTCCGGAATCACCTGCTTCAAGGACATACCCGGCAACTGATCGCGATAACGCATGAGCACATGAACGCTTGAGAGGACGAGGCACGGCCTTTCGACGTGTTTCGTTCCGATCGCAATCGGATTCGCTCAACAACAACCGCTCAGAGGCCGGGACGAAGGACTATGGATGATGTATTGAAAACAAAAGAAAATAAGCACAAAATTCAATTTCCAAAGTAACTGAAACTAAACCTGAATACATAAACACCCGAACACCCGAACACATTAACACGTCAATGATATGCTCAACGACCTTACCGCCAATAGCTGGATAGAGTTGCAGGATTTGCTTTTTCGTGATGCATACGATCATCATCTGGGAAGATTCCGTTCCTCTTTTATTTTCAGGGGTTTGTCGGATGCGCGCTATGAGCTTAAAACAAGCCTGATGCGCCTTGAGGGGCCTTACAGTGAGCTGGAGCGGCATCTTTTACGCAACTTCAGGAAATATGCCCACCGGAATGCAGTGCCGGGTGAATCAGTGTGGAACCTGATGGCCCTTGCCCAGCACCATGGGTTGCCCACCCGCCTGCTCGACTGGACATATTCACCTTTTGTTGCATTGCATTTTGCCACGGCAAATCTGCAGAAGTTTGACATTGACGGAGTAATCTGGTGCGTGAATTACGTGAAATCCAGCGAGTTTTTGCCAGCTCCCTTGTACACTACTATAATGGATGAAGGGTCCAACGTATTTACCCCACAAATGCTCGATACACAATGCAACTCTTTAAAGCAGCTGGATACCCTGCACGAAAGGCGATTTGTAATATTCCTCGAGCCTCCCTCGATGGACGAGCGCATCGTTAACCAGCATGCACTTTTTTCGCTGATGTCAGGTTCCAGTCTGCTGATGAACCACTGGCTCGAGGACCATCCCGAGCTTTTTTACCGCATCATTATCCCCGCTTCGCTTAAATGGGAGATCCGCGACAAGCTCGACCAGGCCAATATTACCGAAAGGGTGCTTTTTCCGGGCCTCGATGGCCTCAGCAGCTGGCTGAAAAGGCAATATAGCCCAAAGGAATTATCGGCAGACCAGCATTAATGGTTGATAATTTCCGTTTTTACTTTCAACCTGTTGATCTTTAAGCCCGGCAACCTGTTTATCCGGGCAATTCGGATTATCCTTTAATTTTTCCTTCCATCTTTACTTCAGAATCCCTAATTTTACCAATTGAAAAAATATAAAAATGCAGAAACGCTGGGTACTGAAAGCGCGGGGCAATCCCGATAAGGTTGCCGCTTTGTCCGCTGAGCTTGGGATTGGTCCTGTGCTGGCCGAGTTGCTGGTGCAGCGGGGGGTGAATACATTTGAAGAGGCGAAGGATTTTTTCAGGCCGTCGCTCAGTCAGCTGCATGATCCTTTCCTGATGAAGGATATGGATAAGGCGGTGGATCGCATCGTAAAAGCACTGGATAACAATGAGAAAATCCTCGTTTATGGTGATTATGATGTGGATGGCACCACTGCCGTATCGCTGGTTTATACGTTTTTGAAGGAGCTGGGGCATGAATCCCTCGATTTTTATATTCCCGACCGGTATTCCGAAGGTTATGGCATCTCTTTCAAGGGGGTAGATTTCGCGCATGACCAAAATTTCGGGCTGGTGATTGCTCTCGACTGCGGAATCAAAGCCATTGAAAAAATCCGCAAGGCCAATGAATACCAGGTTGATTTCATTATCTGCGACCATCACAGGCCCGACGATCATTTGCCCGATGCGGTGGCGGTGCTCGATGCCAAGCGTCCCGACTGCGATTATCCCTATAAGGAACTTTCGGGTTGCGGTGTAGGCTTTAAACTTATACAGGCCCTGGCTCAACGGCGGAACATCCCATTCGATAGTCTTTACAAATACCTCGACCTGGTGGTGGTAAGCATTGCATCCGACATCGTGCCAATCACCGGCGAAAACCGTATTCTGGCCTATTACGGACTGAAGCTGATCAACAGCAATCCCCGGCCCGGTTTCGAAGCCATATTGAAGTTCTCAAATATCAACAGGAAGCCTGGTGCCGAAGCCAGGCCTGTGGAGGAGCTGGAGCATAACGGCAATAACGGCGATGACACAGATTGTATTTTCACGCGGGAACTGACCATTTCGGATCTTGTATTTCTGCTTGGCCCCCGCATCAATGCGGCAGGGCGTATCGAAAGCGGCCGCAATTCGGTGGAGCTGCTGATCTGCAGCAACGCAGAGACTGCCGAAACCATCGGGCAGCAGATCAACGATTTAAATACCACCCGCCGCGACCTCGACTCCACCACTACCGATATGGCCCTGGATGCCATAAAAAATGACCCGCGATTGCTTAAAGCGAAATCTACGGTGGTGTATCATAAGGAATGGCATAAGGGTGTAATCGGCATAGTTGCATCCAGACTGATTGAGGTATACTACCGTCCCACCATTGTGCTCACCCATTCAAATGGACTGGTAACCGGTTCGGCGCGCTCGATCAAGGATTTTGATATCTATGATGCCATTGACGAATGCAGCGACCTGCTCGAACATTTCGGTGGTCACAAATATGCAGCCGGTCTTTCACTTAAACCGGAAAAACTGGACGAATTCATAGAAAAATTCGAACAGGTGGTGAGCCGCGGCATCACAGAAGATATGCTATCTCCTGAAGTGGAAATTGACCTTATGATCAACCTGAATCAAATCGGGCCGAAATTTTTAAAGGTACTGAAACAGTTTGCCCCTTTCGGACCGGGCAATATGTCGCCGGTATTCCAGACCGATGGTGTGATTGACAACGGATACGGCAGGATTGTGGGTAAGAACCATCTGAAACTGACCATCGGCCACCCCGAAATCTCTTCATCGCCTTTCCCGGCAATCGCCTTTCAGCAGGGGGATCATTACCCTTACATCAGCCAGGGGAAACCCTTCTGCATCTGCTACCACATTGAAGAAAACGAATGGAATAATCAGAAATCCATTCAGCTGAATATTAAAGACATCAAAATTCCGGAAGCCGGGGAAGCCTGACCTTTTGTTTGCCAGCTTTTTCAGAAGTTCAGAAATGTTCTGACTACCAGATAGATTCCAAAAATAACCAGCAATATTCCGACAGCGTGGTTTATCATAATCAGGAATCGGGGCTTAAGATAATGTTTTAAGCGGCTGGCAACAACCACCTTGATCAGGTCGGTGGCAAAAATGGTAAGCAGGGTGCCGCTGAAAAATGCTTCAATGGCGCTTGAATCGGCATCGTGGCTGCTGCTAACGGTTACCATTGCAGAAATCCAGAAGATCCATACAAAAGGATTGGCGAAATTCAGAAAAAATCCTTTGAAAATATAGGTGAGCGGCCCAGGCATTTTTACTTCCATCAGGCTGTTGTCATCGTCAACATGTACTTTGCGCAGAAAGGTCACAATGCCGAATGCCACCAGAATAACTCCGCCAATAATTCCGAACATCAGGTAGTTGCGTTGATTGCCAAACACCTGTAATGCGCCCAGGTAGCAGAGCAGAACCAGAACGAGGTCGCTCAGGAATATCCCGGCTGCAAGCAGTATGCCTCTGTAAAGCCCTCTGTGAATGCTGGTCTGAATCAGCGAAAACATTGCCGGGCCAAGCATTATGGCCAGGGTGAGTCCCAGAATCATACCTTCAAGAAAAGGGTGCATATTACCTGATGGATGCGATTGTTTTTACTAGCATATCATTCATTAGCCAGATCCTGTAGCCGGTGCTTACCTCCGGCCTGAATTCATGGCCTGTTCCGGTAGCTTTTGTCAAGAAATTCTTCCCAATGAAGATGCTTGTCATTTTTAATAACTCTCGGAAACTTGTGCTGTCCGCCTTCTTTTCCCAGTATCTTCATGTAATCATAGAAAAGCTGCAACGGCAGTATTTCTATCAGCACTTCGCGGATGGCGGCAATACGTTCCACGCGGTAGTCATCGTTCAGATCCTTCAGGTTCTGGTCAATGCGGTCGCGGATGGCTTTCACATCAAGGGCAGAAAGATCAGCAGGCGTCCCCAGGTACCATTTATGGGCAAACATGCTGTCATGTTTGATTCCGGCAACGGTAAATTCGGGTACGGGAATATTCATCTGCTCTTCGAGCAACTGTATTGCGCGGTTCATGTTTTCCTGAGAAAGATGCTCCCCGCATAGGTTGAGGAAATGCTTGGTCCTGCCCGTAATCACAATTTCCGATAAGGTCTTGCTGGTAAATTTGATGGTGTCTCCGATCAGATATCTCCAGGCACCGGCGCAGGAAGAAAGCACCAGGGCATATTCTCTCCCTTCCTCAACCTGATCAATGGTAAGGGTTTCGGCATCAGGCAGAAAATGGCCTTCATGATCGAAGTTTTTGTCGTTGAAGGGGATAAATTCAAAGAATATCCCGTTGTCGAGCACCAATTGCATCGCACTGGTATTGGGGCGCGACTGATAGGCAATAAAACCCTCCGAAGCAAGATAGGTCTCAATGTAAGTGATTGGCCGGGCCAGCAGCTTTTCAAATGTTTTGGCATAAGGGGCGAACGAAACACCCCCGTGAACGTAAATTGACAGGTTCGGCCAGACATCATGAATTGTCTTTACATTGTAATGTTTGATGATTCTTTCCATCAATATCTGCAGCCATGCCGGAACGCCGACGATCACACCGATATCCCAGTTCTTTGCATTCCTGACAATCTCGTCAAGCTTGGTGGTCCAGTCGCGCTCTTTGGAGATGCGTTTGCCTGGTTTATAAAAGTGCTGGAACCAGAAGGGAATATTTCCGGCTGTAATTCCCGAAAGGTCACCCTCGTAATAGGTACCGTTGAACTGCAGATGCGTGCTGCCGCCGAGCATCAGGATACCCCGTTCGTAGAAGTCGCGCGGGAAGTCATACCTGGCCAGCGAAAAGATCTGCCTTATGCTGGTTTTCTTGATCGCCCTGAGCATATCTGCCGTAACCGGGATGTATTTGCTGGATGCTTCGCTGGTTCCCGAACTCAGGGCAAAATACTTCACCTTGCCGGGCCAGCTTACAAAAGCTTCTCCGTTCAGTGTCCGGTACCACCAGCGCTGATGAATGGCGTTGTAATCATGCAAAGGGACCTTTTGGCGGAATGCCTGAACGAAATCCTTCTGCCTGAGCATGTTACCAAATTCGTAGGTTTCGCCAAGTGCAGTGTACTGCGCCTCGCGAAGGAGCTTTTTTAGTGTAGCCCGCTGTTGCTTTTCGGGCGATAAACGCCTGATTTTCTCAAGAGGTATTTTACTGGGGAATTCTATCGCGCTCTTGATGATGGATCCAAGGATTGGCATTTGACGGTTTCTTTTATAAAACTGCAATTATCGGGATGTAAAATTAGTGTTTTTTTGATTGCTCATCAAACGCGGCTGCATGCCTGAATCACAAGGAAGTAAGATAAAACTTCCGTATGGTGGATACAGACCCGATGGGGTAATGTAAATGCACCCGGGTTGAGTATCACCGGAATATGCGCCGGTTCAGTTCCGGGGAGGGAAGAAATGCGGGT
>ERZ795048.3389-NODE-3389-length-11897-cov-4.233153_pt1 | contig 11897 bp, 8 predicted proteins | sample MGYA00375132_ERZ795048 | MGnify/ENA primary metagenome ERZ795048 (study PRJEB30177, sample SAMN05720225) | activated sludge metagenome | isolation source: Anaerobic digester | place: Hong Kong | collected 2014-12-17 ...
GGAATACGGGATGCACGGGTCCTTAAGGTGATGGGGGATGTGCCTCGCCACCTCTTCGTGGACAAGCGGCTGCGCGACCAAGCGTATGCCGACCATCCTTTGCCCATTGAAGAAGGGCAGACCATTTCACAGCCATACGTAGTGGCACTGATGACCGAGGCCTTGAAACTGAAACCCGCGGACCGGGTGCTGGAAATCGGCACCGGCTCCGGCTACCAGGCGGCGGTGCTGGCCGGTATCGTCAAGGAGGTCTTTACGATGGAAATCCGGAAACCCCTGGCCGACAGCGCGGCGAGCAGGCTCAGGGAACTCGGCTACCTGAACGTCGCCGTCAAATATGCCGACGGCTACTTCGGATGGCCGGAGCACGCGCCCTTCGACGCGATTATCATCACCGCCTCAGCCAACCACATTCCGCCGCCTCTTGTCCGGCAACTCAAGGAAGGCGGCAGGCTCATCATACCTCTCGGCAGCACGCTTTTTTACCAGACACTCACCCTTGTAACGAAGCAAAAGGGGGGCAAGCTCACGGTGGAACAACTGGGGCCGGTGGCTTTTGTGCCGATGACCGGCAAGGCGCATCAGCGGTAGGAATCAAACCGTGCGAGCTCAATGTTCGGCGTAACCGGCACTACCCCGTGCCCATGCGGAAAGGTTGAGAAAAGCGAGAAGATAACAGAGAGCGCCGATCAGCAGCACATTCCGGAAACCGACCGCCATGGCCAGGAGAACGGCGCACAGGGGCGCAAGGACCGAGAGGCAGCCGTTGATTGCCCATGCCCACGGAATGAGGTGGGGATTCCTTTCCCCGAGTGCCTTGAGCCCCATGGGGAAAGGGATGCCCATCAGGAAGCCGGCGGGCAGGAACGCCAGGAAAACGAGCAAGAACGAGAGAGGCGGCCGGTAATGGACGAGCACGGACGATACGCTCGGCATCAGGAAACCGTAGGCCGCGATCAGCAACGCGGTAAAGGCAATTGTCACGGGATTGCGCAGGTCGGCAAATCTCGAACTGGCCAGGCTGCCGATGCCCGAACTGAGCAAAATGGCGGCGAGTACCGCGGCAACCGCGTAGGATGGATTTTCCAGGGGAAGGATCATTTTCTGGATAAAGGGAATCTCAACCAGCATATAGCCCATTCCCAGGAGCGCGAAATAGGAAAGGATTTTTCTACCTCCCCTCCTGCCTCCCCGTTTTCTTTCGATCGCCACGGCCGGCAGGAGCAGCAGCAACGCGCTCAATGATGCTGCTTGGAGCAGAAGCGCCGGAACAATGAAACCCGCCTCCAGGAAGAACTGCCATTTCCCGCCCATGACGCGGTATGTCTCCCTGATTTCACTGATCTTGAGGAAATAGTGATAGAAGGGTGCCCGGTCGTATACCGGCGAGACGTTAAAAAGGTACTCCCGCATGAATTTCCCGCGGCTCTCAGGGGACAGGACGGCCTGCAGTGCCCGGACATAGTCGGACGACGGCATCTTGATGTGGATTCCGGACTCCTCCGCCTTGATTCCGGGAATATGAACCGGGTCAAACCAGCGGTCCCGGGCGAACTTACGGATGGCGGCCGTTTCGTTCCCGGTCAGCGGTGATTTCTTTGCAAGGATGGAAATGGTGTCCCAGCTTCGGATTGCCGCGATATGACGGTCCGCATGACGCATCCCCATGGATTCCATGGCGGTTGCCAGGGTCGCGAGCAGTCGCAGTTCGTAGCGCGGCGGCGGGATTATGAACAGGTTGATGCAGAGGACCCCATCCTTGTCCAGGTGACGCAGATATCCCCGGAAGGCCTCCACGGTAAAACGATAATCCTCCGCGATCCCGAAGGAGCCGGCCGGTTCCGCACCCTGCGGCGAAATATCGATCAGGTCGAATGTTCCGCCGTGTCTGGCAAGCCATGACCTTCCAAGGCCGGTTCGAATAGTGGCGCCATAGAGGTTTCCCGAAAACGAGCCGAAATACTTGCGCATGATTTCCGCCTGCCAGGGATTCGTTTCCACTCCCGTAATGCCGTGCACTCCGTAATAACGGGCCAGCAGGATCTGCAGGCCCCCTCCCGGATCGAGGACCAGCACCCTGTCTCTGTCGCCAATTTCATAGGGAAGAGCGGCGGGCAGCCGGGAAAGAAATGCCATTGCCTTTCGATCGGCGATTCCGGTAACGGCACTGGTGTTCCCGCCATCCACGGCCAATCCGATCTGCTCGGGAAGAGCGTCCAGCCAGGAAAGGCTGAGACCCGGCGCAAAGCGTACGGCCGGACTGCGGAAGGTGTCGATCCGGGCGAACGGGGTGCAATAGGTGTGCAGCATCTCGGCACCGGGATAGCGAAGGGCGCTCGGCAGCCCCTTGTACGGCGACATCCTGAGGGCGGTAAAGCCCGGACGCAGCAGAAGAAGGGAAAGATTTGCCGCGATGAACAGCGCACAGCCCACCCGTAGCCTCTTGCCGCTCACGGCAAACGAACCGGCCAGCACCACTATGGAAAGGATGAAAACTGCGTGTTCCGGGGATGTCGTCCCCATGAGGACCAGGATCCCCAGCGAGCCGAGCCCGGCGCCGAGCAGGTCCGCGCCGTAAACCAGCCCCGACTTCCCGCTCGCGGTGATGAATGCGGTGGCGATTACCAGCCCGGCAAAAAAGAACGGAATAGCCAAAATGAGGTAATAAAGGCCCAGGTAGAGGATTTCCGCATGTTCCCAGGCGAGACGGACCGGATCAAAGGGAATCAGGTTGGTGAGGAGATAGCTGGCCGGCATGGAGATGCCGAGGCAGAAGGTATACAGCCCCGTGTTCCCGCTGTCCCGCAGGCGAGACGACAGGGAGAGGGCGGTCCCGCTCGCTGCCAGGCCGAGCATGGCGACGCTGATAATCATGAAGGCGAAGTGATACCAGAGCGACACGGAAAATATCCGTGTGAGGAGCACTTCGAAGGCCAGCCCGGCCATGGAAGACATGAAAACGGCCGGCACTATTGTTCGCATTTCACTCATGGGCGAATGATGGAAACAGCAGTAGTAACCGACAAAAAATATTCAGAATTATTGCTGGTCAGGAAAGTCTGCGACGGAAGTTTTCCAGGACTCACGACTGAGCATGAATCAAGTATAGCAGGTAATAGCGGCCGGAGGGCGACATGGCGGGAGAAGTAGGCAAGATAGTCTGGGAAATGAGAAGAGAATGAATCCGTGGCGCCTGAACGCCAAGCGAGCGAATGCCGGACTTCAACGCCGCCGACGTCATACCATGCCGGTTATGCCGGGCGAACACCGTCGGTCGGCCCATTCTCACCGGAATACAAAAACCGGTGCATTCCTCGAAGGCGAAAACGTGAAGGAGTCACGGATTCATGGTTCTACTTGTCGTGAGGGTGAATCGTGATGGTGCATGACGTACTCTCGGGGACCCATGTGAACTCCCCGGTGGCGTTGTCATTGGGATAGCAGAAGAAGCCATACTTGCCATTCTCGTCGGGGTTTGCAACGCTGTGAAGAGCCTTGACATAACCCGTGTCGGACGGGCTGGGACTGGACTTATCGCTCAGGACCTGCCAGCCCCCCCAATTGGTGTTGCTATCGCTGAAAAGTTGATTCCCGTCAGGAGGCAGACTGGTCAAAAAAGCATTGTATGAATCCGGAACCCAGTTACCGCTCGATGGCCAGACCTTATTCGGTCCTATGATCCGATCCATATTCTGCGGATAATCATCGCTGTTCCAGACCGTATTGACTTTGGCGGGCCAGATAAGAGCATCCCATTGATAATCCGTCTGCTGTTTCAATGCCTCCTTGACGGCGGCGAGGCTGGAAAATCCGTATTCAAATCCCGATACACAGCCGGTGTAGCCGCTCGGCACATTGGTAAAATTTATGGTGATCGGGTATGAATATTCATCGATGTAGGAGAGATCAATGGTATATCGGGAAGACAACGGTTCATAATAGTATTCCATGAAAGAATACGTTGCCGTCGCATCCGAGTAATAGTTGAAGACATCGGGCGCCTTGCCCTGCTCGATGGTGTTGGTGAGGGGTGTATTCGAAAAATATATTCTCATTTCCGGATTGGTCAGAAGCGGAAGCTGGAGTGTCTCGGAAGGAGCCAGCGTAATCGACTGGGTCGCTATCTGCTCTTCATACGGGTAATTGTAAACGTACAGGGTTTCCTGGGTAGCGTTTTTTATGGTGAAGTGGACATCCGTTGCGCCTGTCAGCCCTACATACGATCCGACATTCTCCACATAGTCGGCATCACCGCCTCCACAAGAAACCAGGCTGAAAATCCCTATGAGCAGCGTTACGCAACACCGTATTTTCGTCAGCATGGGTCTACCCCCTCATCCGCCATTTTTCTAAACGGAAGAAAATCGATGCGGTTTCTTCACTCCACGGCAGGCTGTAACAAGCTAACGCATCGTGCCGCCGTTACTGATTGAAATCACCTGAAAGGTACTCCTCTTGTTATCGGTCTTATAGTGGGAAACTTTAATTTATCGTTTTTTACCCGGCGGCGGAAAATCAGGCTGCGGAATTACGGGGATGAACTTCTGGTATTACGCGACCAATGGCGGGGACAGAATTCAGGAAGACGAATAATGCAGGTGACGGGGGCGGCATTTCAGAATCGACCACACCCCCGTCAGAACGATACCTTCTTGCTTCCCGTGGCTATCTCACCTGCATAAATCCCTCGGCAGATCCAGCTTTTCTCTTGAACATCACCTTTACGCAGCTTCTATCTTCCGCCAATTTTCATCGGCTTTCCGGATATTCCCGTCTGTATCTTCTTCAAATTTCTTCTTGAATTCATGACTGAATTGTAAAACGAGACGACCGTCGATGATTTCCCACGTATCAATTTCTACCGGAAACAATACGCCGAGTGAAACTCCGAACGCACAGAAGCCGCCGTAAGCAGGCAGGTATTTTTCCGCTTCCTTTTCAAACAACTCCTTATTTTCCTCGGAGGAAAAAAGGTACTTGTAGCCGCGATATTCCAATAATATGGCTGGATTGCCCCTCACTGCCGCGCCAACAGCGTGGAACGCAACGGGATCGTACCCCTGCAATGCTACTTTACCGTGAGGATCAGCATTAATTACCTGTTTCATTTTTACCTCCTGTTCATAGTAGGTTCGTTTCACGAACTCCCTTCCCGCCGATGAACTCGACGAGATTGCAAAAACTTTTCTTGGCCATCAATTCTCATGCCGCCTAACCGGGGAATTCCGGTCAGCCCTTCCAGACATTGCCTCCAGGTTCAATTCATATCAACTAATCATACCACACTCTCGAACTCCCGCTTGAGAGCACCTCGGTCTTTAGAGGAGATACGCCTGCTGGAAGGCCTCCCATACAGCATCTATGACTTTTCGCGCCTTAACGCAGTCACCAATGGATACGAAGGGTATGCCCTTCTCCTGCAACGTTTCCGACAACACCGTAACCGGCTGATACCCGACACACGTCACTATCGTGTCGAAACCCTTCGCTGTTTCCTTCCCGCAATCTTTCTCAAGGACAAGATCCCCTTCCGGCGTCACTTCACTGACCACCGTTTTCGTCAGGATCGTCACGTTTCTTTCCTTGAGCCGTTGCATGAGGAGCGCTCTTTCAAGCATGCCCACATCCTTTGCAGCGTCGTCCAGCATTTCGATTACGGTTACGTTCGCTCCCCTGTCAGCCAGCAATTCCGCAACTTCACACCCCACGGCGCCACCGCCGATAACGGCGATTTTCTTCCCAAAGGGAGCGCCGGCCAGAATTTCCTCCGCTCCGCATACCTGCGGGTGCTCAATCCCGGGGATAGCGGGAATGATAGGCCGTGAACCCGTGGCGATAATTATTGCATCCGGTTTTACCTGATCAATAAATGCTTCATCAACGGTCCGGTTCAGCTCGAACCTTACGCCAAGCTTCTCAACCTGCCTCACCTGAAAAGCCAGAAGATCATCAAACTCCTCCTTGAAAGGAAGGTTTACCGTAAGATTCACCAATCCACCCGGTTTACCGTTCTTTTCACAGAGCAATACTTCATGCCCTCTCAGCGCGGCAATTCGAGCCGCCTCCAGGCCGCCCGGCCCCCCGCCGACGACCAGCACCCGTTTTTTCTCCGCTGCCTTCAGAGTCAAATCATACTGCCACTCCCTGCCGGTCAGGGGATTCCCCAGGCAACCGATATCCAACCCCGCGAAAAGACGGTCGGCACATCCCTGTTCACACCCGATGCACTTCCTGATATCTTCAGGATGACCGGCCAGCAGTTTTGCCGGATACTCGGGATCCGCCAGCAGCGCCCTTCCCGTGGATACGATATCGACCTTTTCCGATTCCACTACCTCCTGCATGATGTCAGGATCTTTCAGCCTCCCCGCCACGATGACGGGAACCGCACCGTCAATCGCCTCTTTAATGGCGGCGGCATTCTCCACGAAAACCCCTTGGGATACGGCCGCGGGTTGGATGATCATGGCCGCGGACTCGTAGACGCCACCGGTTACATGAATGGCATTTATGCCATTTTCCACGAGCATCCGGGCATAAGGCTTGGTATCCTCGAGGGTGAGCCCGCCGGGCACATACTCTTCGGCGCTCATCCGGTATGTCATCGGGAACTCCCAGCCTACCCTCTCCCTGACCTTTTTCACGACTTCCAGCGGGAAGCGGGCTCTGTTGGCAAGAGCCCCCCCATACTCGTCAGAACGATGATTACTGTATGGCGACAGGAACTGACAAAGCAGGTATCCGTGTGCCCCGTGCACCTCCACTGCGTCAAAACCAGCTTCTTTTGCTCGCGCCGCCGCGTCTCCAAAGGCGGCCACTATCTGCCGAATATCTTCCCCGGTCATTTCTTTGGGGAGGTCACCACAGACAGGACAAGGGATGGGAGAAGGAGCAATGAGCGTCATCCCGGTAACTGCCTCAACGCTCTGCCTGCCGCAGTGAAAAAGCTGTAAGGCGATCTTCTTGCCCTCTTCATGAACGGTTTCCGTAAGCCTTTTCAATCCCGGAATAAGCTCATCCTTATAAACACCAAGCCCGTAAGGGAACCCCTTACCACTCGGATGGACATAGGTGGCCTCCGTGATGATCAGTCCGACGCCACCCTTGGCCCGAGCCCTCATGTACGCAACATATCGATCGTTAACCGAGCCGTCCCCCTCACAGAAATTCGTCACCATGGGAGGCATTACGATACGGTTATGCAACTTCATGTTCCCGATTCTGACAGGTTCGAACAGCTTCTCGTAACTGCGCATGTTTTCCCTCCTTATTTTGTTACTTGGGACAAGGTTCAACCAGGCCGTTCCCAGTTCGCATAATTACATATGACCGGTCGTATTTTTATTGCGGAAAAAAATTCACGGCTTGAAAAACTTATCAAACATAACGGAAACACACCGTACCAAAGGCTCCGTCGAATTTTCAATTTTCATGCGGAGCAAACTCCCTTCCCACGCATTGCAGAAAATATCCGCCAACTCTTCGGCACTCATATCCGTCCTGACGCTTCCTTGCGCCTGGGCGGATTGAACGTATTGCGCAAACCGTTTGCGCCATTCGAAAATGGCCGATTGCATGACGCTGCGACAGAGTGAACTCGACTCGCTGATCTCGGCCGCCAGGTTGCCGATTATGCAGCCGGTCTTAATGTCACGTTCGCCATGTTTTTCAATCATCTGTTCAAAGCTGTGGCGAAGGGCCGTCAACATATCTTCATCAGAGTCCTCCGCTAAATAAGAAGACCACTCGCGCCAATAACATTCCGCATAATGCCTGATTACTTCAGCCGCAAAATCCTCCTTGCTGCTGAAGTAATTATAGAATGAACCCTTCGGTATTGCCGCCGTATCAACGATTTCCTTGATTCCGGTACCGTGATACCCCTGCTTGGAAAATATTTCCACTCCAACTTCGAGCAATCTTTTCTGGATATGTTCGCTGCGTCTCGGTCGTGCCATTTCATGAATATATGACCGTTCGTCTTTTAATGCAAGTTATTTATGCTTCCCGTGAAATAATCCTCTCGATGCAGGACACGTGGTGTGAGAATCGGAGAGTCAGCGACACCCATGGGAGCCCAAGAATTCCCACAAGTTCAAGGCGTCAAGCTTGAGATTTTGTCCATAGTTCCGCTGGTTATGTGAAATGTACGGTTCCGGCACCAATCGTTAGTTTTCATCCGAAAACTCCAGGAAAACTCTCATCAGGGTCGGTCCGGGGCTTTCACGGCGCCTCTCGTGCGGACCCGCTGCAGGATTGCAGGAAAACGCCTGTATCCGGGGCGGCGACTCGTTTGTCGGTGATGTCCGGCATCCGATTGCGAGGGGCTTCGGGGAAGCTCCGGACCGGCCCCCACGGGCACTTTCCGGATGGACACTGATATGGGAGCCAAGCCTGACCAAAACCGTTGTCATTTCATCGTAGTCGGATCGAACCAGAGCGAAGCGTCGGTCAGCGGTGTGTTCTTTGGAAGGGTGGGATTCTGGATCCTGATGATACGCCTGTTCTTGAGGTTGGCCTTGCTTATTGCGGTTCTGTTGTATTTCATGAAAATCGCGTCAAAGGAACCGTCCTTCATCATTTTCCGTATCCCGGTTTCGACGCGTTTCGCGAGAGATTTAGCGGATTTGTTGAAAAAGAAATAGTAGGGCCAGGGATAGTAGATAAGCAGATGCTTCTCGACGGCGAGATTGGGAATGGCGGCATGGCGGTCGGCAAACTCGTGGAAGACCTCGTTGATGCCGCGCGGGAACAAATCGATGCGGTTCGCGGCGACCATCCTGAACAAGCTCTCGTAGCCCGCCGTGTGTACCGTAATGCCGTTTGCCTCGTAGATCGCGACATCGCCCCAGCCGATCCCCTGGCCGACGCTTGCTTTTTTAAGATCGTCCAGGTTCCGTATTCTGTCGATATCAACCTGCCTCTTCCCTGCGATCAAGGCCACGCGATACCCGAGGATTCCTTTTCGAAGCGGTATTCGCACGGCACGGTAATCTCGCTCTTTCTGTACAGAGGTACCGCACCAGGCTACATTGACCATCCCGGCCGGATTGAGCAGCTCGGCAAGGGATCGCGCCTCGTTCATGCGGGACCTGCTCGGCTGGAGCCTATACGGTCCGTATTGCGCTACCGTCTTATCGAGGGCCGTCTTCAGGATTTCCAGCAGATCGTTGTACCGCGAATCGTCTCCCGACTCGAACGCGGGATAGACGACCACGGTTTGCGCCATGGCCATCGTGGCGGCCAGCATGATGAACAGCACCGACATCGCAAGCGCATGCTTCATTGGTTGCTCCTTGCATCGACTCTTTCCAGGCTCGTTTCGTCCCCTTAGCGAGCGCGAACCTGTTGGGCCGCGACAGATCTCAACCGTATCCGTTCAACCTTACCAATGGCTTGTGCACGTTCCAACACTACCCGCCTCAGTTCATCAAGGGTGTACGGTTTGACAATCGATCCTATAAAACCATAGTCGCGAAAGTCGGCCATGACGGGATCGTTGGAGTAGCCGCTGGAAGCGATCAACCGGGCATCAGGGTCATACGCCAGGATTTCCTCCGCGATTTCCCTGCCGCCCCTGCCGCCCGGTACCGTAAGGTCCATGATTACGAATGAAAATGGCCTGTTTTCATCCTTGGCCATACGGTACCTCTCCACTGCCTCTTCACCGGTGGCACAGGTCGTCACCTCATAACCGAGGTGTCCAAGCATTGCGGCGGCCAGTTCACGGATCATTGTCTCATCGTCCATGACAAGGACCGAGCCTCCTGCAAGCGCATCACTCGGCATGATCTTGTCGCCAACCTCAACCCCGGGTGAATTCATGCCGGTAGACGGCAGGAACAGGGTAAATGTCGTCCCTCTTCCAACTTTGGAGCAAGCTTCAATATGCCCTCCATGCCGCTTGATGATGGAGTGGACGGAAGCGAGCCCGAGGCCGATGCCGCCGGACTTCGTGGTGAAATAGGGGTCGAAAATCTTCTTCAGCACTTCTTCCGGCATACCGCAACCTTCATCGGCGAACGAAAGTTTGACATATGCACCGGGTGGCAGCATGAAGCTGTTCTCTCTTTCGAGAACGACATTCATCCCTTGAACGGAAATATTCCCGCCTCCCGGCATCGCTTGTACGGCATTGATGACGATATTGTTGAACACCTGGCTAACCTGGCCTTCATCCGCCTCGATGTCATGGAGGCAATCGGGGATATCAAGGTTCCCTTTGACGTTTGTGCCCCGTAATGCCAGGGACAGTGATTCTTCCACGATTTTCCGTATCGAAACCGTTTTCTTGAGAGGAGCTCCGCCTTTGGCGAACGTCAGCAACTGGGTGGCAAGCTCGGTTGCCCGGAGTGTCGCCTTTTCCGCATTATCAAGAAGCCTTGCCGTTTTTTCCGGCGTGGCAAGAACCATGCGCGCCATCGAGATGTTTCCCATAATGCCGGTAAGGATATTGTTGAAATCATGCGCGATGCCCCCGGCAAGCACCCCCAAGGATTCGAGGCGTTGAGCGTTGAGCAACCTGTTCTGCAGAGATTCGCGCTCCGTGATGTCGGTAAAAATGTCGAGACGCAGATTGCTGGCAAGCTGGGTGTTGACGATGACATGCCGGTCGGCGCCGTCCTTGCAGACGATTATCGACTCTGTCGGCTGGACTGGCACGCCGTCGGCAAGGGCCGAATCAATTGCCGCGTCCCAGCGGGAGATGATATTTTCACGTTTGGCCGGATCGGGATAGGCCCGAAGAAACCATTCCTCAAAGGTGGGGATATCGTCGACATCATAACCGAACCACTCGATGAAGCAGTTGTTGACATGTTTTATGACGCCTTTGCTGTCGGTCCATTTGACCCCGACCGGCATGACGTCGATGAATGCCTTGAGGGTCTTCTCGCTCTCATGCAGCACCTGTTCCGCGGTCTTGCGTACCTGGTCCTGACGTGCCTCGGCAAGAGACCGGGTCATTCCGACAATGGACTTCTTGAGATTTTTCAACTCACCGAAAAAGTCACCTTCAGGGATATACGCTTCATCTTCAACTCCCGAACTGACTTTCAGGGCATATAATTCAATCGCTTTCAGCGGTTTGACTACCTTTCGGCGAAGGAGCTGAAAAGGAATAAAAACAAGGAATGCGTTGAGGGTTACTATTGCCATGATGAAAATGATGGCAAAACTGTGCAACGATCTTTCCAGGAACCTCGGGGTTACGAAGAGGTGCACCGTGCCCACATAGGTGCCGTAGATGACCATTCTTTCCGATCGGGCCAATAATTCCCTGTTCTTGATGTCGCCTTTTGTCGGAACGGCCCGCCACTGCGAATCCCGCACGAACCCTGATATTCTCGAACCAGCATCGGTCCCGGTAACGGTTACGCCGAAAACGTCACGGTTCCGCATGGTGCTTTCGATGATCTTGTCAACCTGCTTGGTATCGAAATTCCACAGAGGGAGAGCAAGACTGTTTGCAAGCTGTGCGGTAGCGACAGCAAGATGAGATTCCAGCTCACTGGTCACCCGGCTCCGTTCCCAACAATACATCGCAAAACCGAAGGCGGACAATACAAAGGTCGTAACCGCTACCAGCGTAATAATAATTACTTTTGTAACCGACATATCGAGTCTTTTCATGAGGCTCGGCCCTGTTGTTCAGATGGTCTCACTCGCCGGCAACCGTTTCCGTACCCGTCAAGTTCATTGAGATAATACAAAAAATGCCGAATCATTTGTCACATATGGCCGACAATTCAGCAATATTGCGTAAATGAGTCACGATGTATTCGCAAACTGTTCATGTCCTTATCGGTACGATTCAGCAGTTCTTGAACATGATTCTTTGATGGTAAGGCAGGATGACAACTTGCCGAGTCTTCTGGCAAGTGATAGATGAAATACAG
>ERZ795048.3392-NODE-3392-length-11884-cov-5.809620_pt1 | contig 11884 bp, 9 predicted proteins | sample MGYA00375132_ERZ795048 | MGnify/ENA primary metagenome ERZ795048 (study PRJEB30177, sample SAMN05720225) | activated sludge metagenome | isolation source: Anaerobic digester | place: Hong Kong | collected 2014-12-17 ...
CAGTCGCGGTCACCACCTACTGTGCATGTGCGCCGTCCGGTGAGCCCTAACGTTCTGCTTTACAGGCAAGATGAATATATATGGCGCTACCGCGAAGACGACCGATATACAATGAAAGCCAGCGTATACAGCCCGTTTTCCACGCTATGGAAAAATATTCCGCGAGTTTTCCACGTTATGGAAAACCAAGGGGAAACGCCCCCATACGCACGCTCCCTTATTCCGAGTTATGAGCGCCAAACCCCGCACAAGGCCTTATGAAAATGAAAGCAGAACAAGGCGTTCCAGGCTATCGGCGGCAAGGCCCGCCTCAGCCTGAACGCTGACGTTCGCCATAAGACATGACAGGTAAACCTACAAAATATTTCTTCCTCCTGTCTCTGGCGGGAATCCTTTTCATATTTATCGGAGTTGTGGCGCTCAATCATGCCGTCCGGTTCAATCCAAATAGGTGGCTCCGGGACAATCGTGATACAGCAGAACATTATGCCCAGGCCAGAGTGAATGGTGATGATGTTGCTATCCCCACCCAGTTATCCGACTACAAGATCGAGACGGGAAACGAGTGGGTCAGTTACGGCCGTCTAAACGGTCCGTTCAATTCCTACGGGATGATATACAGTCCAAATGGCTACAAGCCCGAGAACGGGCTTGGTGGAGAACCCATAATCAGGAAATGGGAACATATTCAAGGGAACTGGTACTATTGGGTGGCCGATTGAAAAAGGCGAACAAGGCGTTGCTCCGTACGTCGCACAAGGTGCGCCGTCCGGAGAACGCTGACGTTGGGCGAAGACGATGAGAAATAAGCCACATCCTGCACTTCTGTTTCTTGCGGCCGTTACCGCCGTCAGCCTGTTATTCACGGGGTGTATTCGCATGGATCCGCGTCCCTACCGGGCGGCGCAACGACAGCCCATAGCCGACGAGATGGATTGTGAGGTTATATCGGCGGTTCTTGAGGCCATATATGAGGACCCAGAATTCAACCTGTGTGGTGTAAATCCGGGAGGCCGAATTGCATTCTCTTTCCATACTCCAACGACAAATCAACTAGAAGAAGTGGTGAATGACACATTAGGACCCGCTTATCAGAAATGGCTGGGTGTACAAATTCATAAAGATATCGTAAACGAATTCTACATAAGAAATTCACGTGCCGCCCGATTCAACAGGTTTACGACAGGCAACACAAACATCGTCGTGTTGCCAGACCTTAAGGCCATATCATGGGGTCTTCTAACCGGGGCGGGTGATATGCCTCCTGATTGTAGAGGAGGTATAGCGTCATATTTGCCCGCATACTCCGCCGATATGACGACTGCGATTGTCGTGTTTATATGCTTTCCAAACTACCACAATGCTCCAGCGGGTACATATTATCTAAGGAAAACAGACAATGGATGGGTAGTGAAAGCAGGGAAGATCTGGATGTACATGTAAGTGAACGCTCACCCAATCGAAAGCTATCGTCCCCTAAAACGCCCAACAATGCGCTGCAGAGCGCCACAAGTGGCGAATCCCCAGAACGCTGACGTTGGACTATGAAATGAAAAAGACAATATTCATACTGATCGGGATAATCCTGATTCTTGCCGCCCCGATATCGCTCGTAACCGGCATCGCTTACACCCTGTCCATGCCAAAGAGGTATTCAGCAGAAGCAACCATACAAATCCGTTTCCCTGAGTCGATGGGGTCAGGATATGACGCATCGGCCCTGGCGCTCTTGACACATAGCCAAGTCCAGTTGATGCACTCGGAGATGCTTCTGGACAGGGTAATTCAAAACCTTGACCTTCAGGCCGAGTGGGGAAAATTGATTAATGAAGATGGATCCCCGGTCGCGCCGGCTTTGGCAATGCTAATCCTGAAAAAAAGCATAGCCATAGAGATCGTGCCAAACACATCGGGCATGATAACAGTAAAAGCCATGCAAGAGGATCCTCTAGAAGCCGCCAGAACCGCCAATGAACTGGCATCCGTTTTCTGTGACTACTTGATCAAGACTCCGCAACAAGGCGGAACATATCAGGCTACAATTCTTACTCCCGCTGCTCCCTCAATTCGGCCAGCCTCACCGAGAGTTTTGCAGAATATGTTAGTGACCCTAGCCGTGGCGGCATTGATGCTCATCGCCGGAATCACACTTATCGTCGGCGCAATAAGAAAGAACAATACAAATTCAGTCCAGGCGGGTCCAGGGTGCCCGCCACAAAATGTCGGGTCCCCTGACCCGTGACGTTCTGCGGGAGAAACATGATCAGATTCCTGAAGCCAACCAAACTGAAGTTCCTTGCGATGGCCCTCGTATGGGCATCCATCTGGTGTGCAGATGAACTCGAAGACATCATTGGGGACCCCCTGATAAGAAGGGCCTCACCTGAGATATGGACTGCTGTTGAGGACATCGGGCGGCAGGTCGACGAATCGGAGGGAGAAGAGGAACAAGGATATCTCACTGCAGGTCTCATTGCTTACGGGGCTGAGTGGCTGAGTCGGGGACTCGTATCGTATTTGTGTGCGTGCCTCATCATGGCACTGGCAGGAAGAAAAGGGACCACAGAACAACACGCTCGACAGGTGTCGACTGAAACCGCGCCGAGCGCGGCTTCAGACGAACCGTCAGTGTGAGCGTCCATATGGCTGAAGGAATGTCAACGGAGCAAAGCTCTTCTGTCTTCCATATTCAAAGCTTCTTCGGATCGGGGATTTGATTGGGGAAGGTAAACGATCGGATCCGGAGGAAGCGTCGAGGAGGGCGTCGAGAAGCGCAACCCCCATTGTCCCCCTGTCCAACCTGTGGTACCTTTTCCGGCCATGAATCGTTTCCTCCATACGGCGGCTGCGGCCGCCCTGCTGATCACCCAGGAGTTGGCCATGTCCCAGGATCCCGTGGATGTCCTCAAAACCGCCAATGCCGGCATGGAGCGCCTCGTGCTGGACAACGGCATGACCGTGCTGCTCAAGGAAGACCGCAGCGCCCCGCTCGTCGCCATCCAGTACTGGGTCGGCGCCGGCTCCATCCACGAGGATGAACACCTCGGCGGCGGCCTTTCCCATTACCTCGAGCACATGGTCTTCAAGGGCACCGAATCCCGCGGCCCCGGCCAGGTCTCCACGGAAATCGCCGACGCCGGCGGCGAAATCAACGCCTATACCTCCAACGACCGCACGGTGTTCCATGCCACCCTCCCCGCGGACCGCTGGCTTGTCGGCCTGGATGTGCTGACCGATGCCGTGTTCCACCCCGCCTTCCCCGAGGATGAATGGGAGCGGGAGAAAGAGGTCATTCTGCGCGAAGTGGACATGTGCGAGGACGATCCCGGCCGCGTCATGCTGCGCCTCCTGTGGGAAACCGCCTTCCGCGTCCACCCCTACCGCGTCCCCGTCATCGGCTGGCGCGACATCCTCGTCACCATGACCCGCAACCATCTCGTGGAGTACCACCGCCGGCACTACTCCCCCGACAACACCATCCTGGCCGTCGCCGGCGACATCCCCGCCGCCGAAATGGCCGCGGCCATCCGCGAGCGCGCCGGAGCCATCCCCCGCACGCCCCGCACCCCTGCCCTCATCCCCGCCGAGCCCCCCCAGCTTGCCGAACGCACTCTCCGCCGCACCGGCCCGTATCAGATCACCCGCCTCGCCTGGGTCTTCCACACCACGGATCTCGCCCACCCGGACACCCCGGCCCTCGATGTCCTTGCCTCCGCCGTCGGTTCCGGCCGTTCCTCGCCCCTGGTCCGCCGCCTCCGCGAAGACGGCCGCCTCGTCCATGACATCGACGCCTGGAGCTACACCCCCAAGGACCCCGGCCTCTTCGGCATTACCGCCGAACTGGATCCCGCCCGGGAAGCCGAAGCCGTCGAAAGCCTCCGTGCCGAAGTCGCCCGCTGGCAGACCGAGCCGTTCGACGCCGCGCGCATCGAACAGGCCCGCCGCGAAGTCGTTGTCCATGCCATCCAGAATCTCGCCTCCATGAACGGACAGGCCGCCTCCATGGCCTCCGGCGAATTCTACGCGGGCAACCCCCGGCACGTGGAAACCTATATCGAACAGGTGCGCCGCGTCACCCCCGACGATCTCACCCGCGTCGCCCGCCGCTATCTCCGCCCCGAAAACGGCACCTGGACGCTCCTGGCCCCCGAAGGCCCGCCCGCTCCCGCCCGGGAACGGGGCGAAGCCGACGCCCTGGATGTCCGGCGGCTCACGCTGCCCGGCGGGCTCCGGCTCATCATCCGGGAAGACCCCCGCCTGCCCATGGCGCATGTCGCCGCCGTCCTCGGCGGCGGCCTCCTGGCCGAAGCGGAAGGGCAGGCCGGCATCTCCCAGTTCGCCGCCGAACTGCTGACCCGCGGCACTTCGCGCCAGTCCGCCGCCGAACTGGCCGAACGCCTGGAAGCCCGCGCCGTGGATCTCAGCTCCTTCTCCGGCCGCAACAGCTGCGGCCTCTCCGCCTCGGGCCTCTCCGAGGATCTGCCCCTGATGCTCGAAACCGTCGCCGAATGCCTGCTCGATCCGCAGTTCCCCGCCGACGAAGTCGAGAAGCAGCGCGAACTGCAGCTTGCCGCCATCCGCCGCGAACTCGAACGCCCCATGACCCATGCCCAGCAGGCGATCCGCGACGCCTTCTTCCCCGGCCATCCCTACCGCTTCTCCGTGCAGGGAACCCCCGACACCGTCGCCGCCCTCGACCGCGACGCGCTCCGGGCCCACCACGCCAGTCTCCTCGGACCCTCCAACCTCGTCCTGGCCGTCTTCGGCGATGTCCGGGCCGACGAGGTCCGGGCGCTTGTGGAAAAAGCCTTCGCCGCCCTCCCGGACCGCGCCGTCCCCGCCTGGCCCGCCCTGCCCCCGTCGCCGGCGGAACCCCGGCGCATCGAACAGGCCCTGCCCTTCAAGCAGACGGTCCTCGTCCGCGCCTGGCCCGGCATCGCCGCCGGCGACCCCCGCGAGGATGCTGTCTCGGTCCTGATGGACGCCCTGAGCGGACTTTCCTCGGACCTGTTCATCGAAGTCCGCGACAAGCGCGGGCTGGCCTACTACACCGGGGCCACCCACTTCAGCGGTCCGGTCGGCGGCCTGTTCCAGATCTATGCCGGGACCACCGACGAAGGTCTCGGCGAAGTCGAAACCCAGATCCAGCTCCAGGCGGAACGCCTCCGCACCGCCGGCCCCCGAAGCGACGAAGTCGCCCGCGCCGTTGAACAGCTCCTCGCCGACCTGGCCCGCTCGCGCCAGAACAACGGCATGCTCGCCCAGCAGTGCGCGCTCGACGAACGGCTCGGCCTCGGCTACCGCCATTCCCTCGACGCCGCGGCCCGCCTCCGGGAGCTCGACGCCGACGCCGTCCGCGCCGCCGCCGAATTCCTCTTTGCGGCGCCCGGCGACGTCACCGCCGTGATCCGTCCCGCTGCCGCCCCGTGAGCCGCCCCTTCTACAGGCGCAAACGCAACTGGAGCGCCCTGGCGCTGCTGGCGGGCGCCGCCCTGGCCTGGCTCTTCCGCGACGAGCTGGGCGCGTTCCTGCACCAGATCGGCTGGGAAGACATCCGCGCGGCCGTTCTCGCCTCCGGCCCCTGGGCCCCCCTGCTCTGCATCCTGCTCTATGCGGTCTTCACGGTCCTGTTCCTGCCCACGACGCTGGTCGGCATCCTGGTCGGCCTGCTGTACGGCCCCTGGCGCGGCCTTCCCATCTGCCTCGCCGGGCTCGCCCTGGGCATGGCCTCCGCCTTCCTCCTCTCCCGCTACCTCCTGCATGACTGGATCCAGGCGCGCATCGGCCACACCCGCCTCTACGCCCGCCTCACCGGCCACTTGCAGCGCGAAGGCTGGAAACTGGTGATGTTCACCCGCCTCCTTCCCATCAATCCCTTCGGCCCCCTCAACTACGCCTACGGCCTCACGGCGGTCCCCTTCCGGACCTACCTCGCCGCCTCCACCGCCGGCGTCATCCCCAACACCCTCGCCCTCCTCTGGACCACCCACGCCGCCGGACAGCTCGCCACCGGCCGCATGGATACCCGGATTCTCCTGCTGCTCTTCGCCGGGGCCGCCCTCTTCGCCCTCCTCGCCTGGCTCCCCCGGTTCTTCCAATCCCGCGTCCCCCCTGTCCCGGAAATCACCGCCCCGCCTCCTGAATGAACCGTGATTGAACCGCGCGCGGCGGCTTTGCTCTCGACGGCGCAGGCGGATTTTGCTACGGTGCCGGCGTGAATCGGAATGACGCTTCCAACGGCGCGGATTCCGGCGCGGCCGGATTGATCGCCGATCGCTATGAAATCCGCCGGTCCATCGGGTCGGGCGGCGCGGGGGCGGTCTTCCAGGCATGGGACACGCAGCTGAACCGGCCGGTGGCCGTCAAGCGCTGGAATGCGCCGGAGCCCATGCTGGACGACCGCGAGGGCACCGAGCGGCTCTGGCGCGAGGCAATGACCCTGGCGGCCATCCAGCATCCGAACATCCTGACCATCCATGATTTCGGCGTGGACGACGAAGGGCCCTATGTCATCACCGAATTCGTGGACGGCGAGACGCTGGACCGGGCGGTCGAGCAGGCGCCGTTCGACCGGGACGCCTTTGCCGAGGCCGCCCAGCAGATTCTGGAAGGGCTGATTGCCGCGCATCAGGCCGGCCTGATCCATCGCGATCTGAAACCGCAGAACATCATGCGCACGCGCCTGCCCAGCGGCGCCTGGCAGTACAAGATCCTCGACTTCGGACTGGCGCGGTTCGTCACCCGCCCCACGGTGCAAAGCCTGGAGGGCAATACGAGCATCTACGGCTCGATCCTCTACATCGCGCCCGAGCAGCTCCGCCACCAGCCCCTGGATGTCCGGACGGACATCTATGCGTTCGGCTGCCTGTGCTACTACATGCTGGCGGGGCGCAACGCGATCGACGGCGACACCATTCCCGACCTGATCACGCGCCATCTCGAACATGCGGTCAAGCCGCTGGCGGAATGGCGTCCGGACCTGCCGGCCGGCCTGTGCGACTGGGTCATGAAGGCTCTGTCGTTCGATCCCGCCGACCGCTTTCCCTCGGCGGCGGCGGCGCTGGCGGCGCTGGGCCAGGTGCTGCCCGGCTCGATCCGGAAAACCACCGTGCGCATCCCCCTGCCGGGCCAGGCGCCGCCGACGACGCCCCCCCCGCCCGCTGCCCCGCCGCCCCGTCCGCCGCGCCCGCGCAAGGCCCCGGCAAAAGCCGCCGCCGCGCCGGCGGCGTGGATTCGCTGGGCGCCGGCCGCCGCGGCCCTCCTCCTGGTGGCCGCCGCGATCGCCGTCCTGATCAGTCACCGCCGGTCCCGGGCCGCCGACGACGACACCATCCGCTATGTCACCGTCGAGGCCGAATCGCCCACCGATGCCACCATCGTGGAATCCTTCATCACGGTCTGGCCGCGCGACATCGCCCCGGAACGCCGCCCGCTGGTCCAGCACTACTTCGAACAGCTCCGCGACCTGGACGAGCACAAGTGGGGCAGCGTCGGCTACGTGCTCGAAGCCCTGGCCCAAATCCAGTTCGACGCGCGCCTCGACCCGGACGAGTTCACCACGCTCTGCAACCTCACCTACCACGACACCACCATGCGCACGCTGGGCGAACTGGATGTCGTGATCTGGAACCGGAAGGAAAACCGCGCCGAAACCGCCTTTGAAGCCGCCGTTTCCGACCAGCTGCACCGCAAGGCCGTCCCGAGCCGCAACCAGATCGCCCGCTTTGGACGGGCCCTGGAAAAAGGCGAGGTGTTCCGGATCCTCTGTCCCACCGACGACACCCGGACCTTGACGCCGGAACAATTCAGGCACACCCGCCTCGAAATCCTCGGCAACCAGGGCGCGATTGCCGCCGGCTTCGACGCCGAAGTGGACATCACCCGCCCCGAAGTCAATTTTCTCCAGCGCAAGCTGATTGACTGGCGCAAGGCGCGGCGCGGCCGCGAAGGCCCGTTTGCGGAGTAAGCGCCGTGATCGTGGTCAGCTGCCGGCGGCACTTTGATTCCAACCGGCGCCTGGCTCCGGCCCTCCAGTTCCGGGAGTATCCCGATCCGGCCCGCCCCGGCGACTGGCGGGCGGTGACCCCGGGCGACCTGGCCGGCCGCGCGGCGGGCCGCCGCGTGTGCCTCCTGGTTCATGGCTACAACAATGCGCTGCCGGCCATTCTGGATGCCTATGCGGAGTTGCGCCGGGGCATGGCGGCCGCCGGCCTGACCGGCCGGGACGGCTACGGGCTGGTGGCGGGCTTTGCCTGGCCGGGATTCACCGGGCCGGAGTATCTCGCCGCCCGCGCCACGGCCAACCGCGCCGGCCTGCATCTGCGCGACCTGCTGCAGCCGCTCGCCGCCGCGGCCGCCGCCGTGGATGTCGAAGCCCATTCCCTCGGCGCGCGGGTCGCTTTGTCCGCCCTGCGGAAGAAACACGCCGTGCGCATCGGCAACCTGCGACTGCTGGCGGCGGCGGTGGACCACTCCATCCTCGAACCCGGCCGCGTGTTTCATTCGTCGCTCGACTCCTGCGCCCGCGCCGTGGTCTATCATTCCCGGCGCGACCGCACCCTGCGGCGGGCCTATCCGGTCGGCGACCTGGCCGACGGCATCCAGCAGGCGCTGGGCTGCACCGGACCGCGCCGGCCGGCGCGCGCCCTGGCGGCCTGCCCGAACCTGTACATCGTGGATTGCACGGCGGCGGTCGGCGACGACCACAGCGGCTACCGCAAGTCCGCGGCCTGCCTGGCGCACTGGCGCCGCCTGCTGGACGGGGCGCCCCTGCCCCGCATGGAGACGCTTGCCCCGTGAGCGATCCGCGCGAGCGTTTCGACCTCTACGACGCGCGGGAATACCGCGTGATCGGCCGGGCCGCGCGCGGCGAGTGCCATGGCAATCCCGCGCTGGTGCACGCCGTGGCCCGCGTCCATGTTGTCGACCGCGCGGGCCGCCTGCTGCTGCAGAAGCGCTCGGCCGCCAAGGATATCCAGCCCGGCCGATGGGACACCGCCGTCGGCGGGCATCTGCAGCCCGGCGAAGACGCCGAAACCGCCGCCCGGCGCGAAATGCAAGAGGAACTGGGCGTGGCGCCGGGACGGCTGGCCTTCCTGCATCGCTTCCTGTGGCGCACGGAGATGGAATCGGAGTGGGTCACCACCTATGCCGCCCGCCATGACGGCCCCTTCGAGCCGGATCCCGGCGAAGTGGACGAGGTCCGCTTCTGGACGCGGGAGGAAATCGCCGGCGCCCTCGGATCCGGACGGCTGACGCCGGCCTTCGAGGACGAATACGCCCGGCTGGAAGCGCGCGGCTTCCGCCTCCCGCCCGACTGACGTCCCGCGGCGCGGCTACCAGCGCGGACGGTCGGCCAGCAGGAACTGGTCGGTGCCGGCGATGAAACGCCCGTGGGTCAGCGGGAAGTTGGCGGGAACCTTGCCCGCGGCGAAAATCTGGTACCAGCTGTGTTCCGGAGCGCCGGGATCCGACAGCCCGCGCACCCAGGGCCGGTTGCGGGTTTCGGTGGTGAAGTACGCCATGGCGATCCGCTGGCGGTTTTCGTGGAGATCGTAGAAATCGTCAATGTGCCGCGGCAGCAGGACGGACGTCCGCCCGCCGTACCAGGCCGTGGCCCAGGGAATGTCCGTCACCAGGCACTCTTCCGGTTCCAGCATGGTGGCGACCCAGCCGATGTAGCGGTGGAAATAGGGCGGATACGGCAGGCCGGTGCGCGGCGGCAGCACGTTCAGCAGCAGCGGCAGCCCGGCCAGAAACAGAACCACCGTCATGGCCGCGGCCGCGAACGAGCGGACCTCGAACTGCAACCGGTCCAGCAGCACCAGGAAAAACGCCCAGGCGTACGGAATCGCCAGCGGCCAGTACAGGCCCAGCGCGCGCAGGCTTTCCTCGCCGAAGGCCGACGCCGCCAGCACCAGCAGGAGAACGGCGGGCACCAGGCACCAGCGCAGCCGGCGGCTGGACGGCCGCACGAACCGGTGCAGGTACATCGCGCCGAACAGCGCCAGCAGCACCCCGGCGCCGCCAAGACCGAATCCCGTCGCGCAGAAAGCGCGGAGGTTCGCCATCATTTTCAGTTGCACGGCGTAAAGCCCCGCGCCGAAATCCGGCATTTCCGGCGACAGGCTGCGGAACAGCGCGTCGCCGGGAAACAGGTACGTGCCCGACAGCAGCTCGTGGAAGACCAGGCCGAACGGCTGGCCGCAGAGCGCCGCGTTCCGCAGCATCCAGGGCACGACCGCCAGGACGGCCAGCACGGCGTAGAGTCCGGCCTGCGCCCAGGCATGGCGGCGGCGGGTTGTGCCCAGGTACAGGAACACGGCCAGCGCCAGGGTGCCGGCCGCATAGCGGGTCAGGAAGGCCCCGGCCGTCAGCAGAGCCGATGCCGCCAGCGGCAGCAGCCAGCGCCAGACCGGCCCGCGGTCGTCCTCCGGCCCCGCCCCCTCCGGCACGTCTCCGGCCCAGAGCGCCGCATAGACCGCCCCCAGCGAGAAAAACATCGCCAGCCCCAGATCCCCGCCGATCACGCTCAGGCGCCAGACCAGGTCGCTGATCAGAAACGCGCCGGCCGACAGCGCGGCCACGCGCGGATCGAACAGCTTGCGGGCAATCAGCCAGACCCACAGCGCCGACAGGATGGTGAACAGGTGGCTGGCCGCCACCGGCACGTAGTCCCGGCCGTACACGGCCGCGGTCGTGGGCACGCCGGTTTCCGGCACGCCCGTCAGCCGGAAGACGCCCGACAGCGCCAGCGGCCACAGCGGCGGGTGCAGCAGGTCGGGATGCGCCTGCACCGCCCCCGCGCCGTCGGGATCGCGTTCCGCCAGCCGTCCGATGGACAGCGGCCGCACGCACCGGGTTTCCAGTCGTCCCGTCAGCGCATGGTTGCGCGCCAGCTGGGCCTCGTCGAACGCCCGGGCATCCCGCAGGCCCTGGAAGTTGGTGAAGGTGTACAGCGTCGCCATGGCAAAGGCGAACAGGGCGAACAGGACGGCCTGGATCACCTTGCGCCCGCTCCCGGCATCCATCTGGTACACCAGGTTCTGCATGCTCGATTCGAACTGAAGCGCCATGACCCCGCCTACCTTCCCTCGCCGGCGCGGAGATCGCGCAGGCCGTATTCATTCAGCTTCCGGTGCAGCGTGCGCCGGCTGATGCCCAGATCGGCCGCCGCCCGGATGCGGCTGCCCTTGTGCCGGCGCAGCGCGTCCTCGATCAGCCGCCGCTCGGCGTCGCGCAGGCGCCGGCCGGCGCGCGATTCGGTTTCGGCGCGGCCCGCGGCCGGGGCGCGCAGCGACGGCGGCAGATCGCGCACCGTCAGCTTGCCGCCGTTGCCCAGCACCACCATCCGCTCGATCACGTTGCGCAGCTCGCGCACGTTCCCGGGCCAGTCGTGCGCCAGCAGCGCATCCATGGCTTCGGGCGTGATGCCGTTGAGCGGCTTGCCGTGCTCGGCCGACAGCGTTTTCAGGTAATGCTGGGCCAGCAGCACGATGTCGCCGTCGCGCTCGCGCAGCGGCGGCAGCGCCAGATTCACGACATACAGCCGGTAGAACAGATCCTCGCGGAACCGGCCCTCCTCCACCATCTTCTTCAGATCGCGGTTCGTGGCCGCCACCAGCCGCACATCCACGTCCACCGGCTGCGTCCCCCCCACGCGTTCGAACCGCCGCTCCTCCAGCACCCGCAGGATCTTGACCTGCAGCGAGGCGTCGATCTCGCTGATCTCGTCCAGGAACAGCGTGCCGCCGTCGGCCAGCTCGAAGCGGCCCCGCCGGCGCTCCACCGCCCCGGTAAAGGCCCCTTTCTCGTGACCGAACAGCTCGCTTTCGAGCAGGGTCGGCGCCAGGGACGCGCAGTGCACCGGCACAAACGGGCCCTG
>ERZ795048.3395-NODE-3395-length-11875-cov-3.801354_pt1 | contig 11875 bp, 13 predicted proteins | sample MGYA00375132_ERZ795048 | MGnify/ENA primary metagenome ERZ795048 (study PRJEB30177, sample SAMN05720225) | activated sludge metagenome | isolation source: Anaerobic digester | place: Hong Kong | collected 2014-12-17 ...
ATAAATTTAAAGCGACTGCAGGCCACGTCAGCTCTTTTATTCTTACCTCACTCATTGCCTATCAAGCTGCTGTGGGTCAAGCCCCGCCTCCCACCGAGAGTTTTTCTCCGGTTTCCGAAATTCATACAATTGCGGAAAATAAGGCTACAAATTCAACGCATTCGCCACAATATGGAGCAAAAGAAATGCCTTTTAGTTGGCATGGAAATCTAATACATTAAAATCTGTGGAGCAGGATTTATAAATGGGAAAAGAACGAGATAAGCTTTTATGGTCTCTGGGTCAAAAGCCTTCTGATGAAGATGACCCTACTCTTGCCGAGCGATTGCTGGAAGAGGAAGTCCGCGAGGGCCGCGTGCCTGAGCCGATGAAGCGCGGATTAGATAAACCCAAATCTCCAAAAAAGAAAAAAGACGCTGAATAATTCCAGCGTCTTTGTTTATTGGTATAGATAAAACTCTACTCTACTTTACTCTACTCGTCGCGATGCGTGCGTTCCATACGTTCGTGACGTTCTTGAGCTTCAAGAGACAGTGTTGCAATCGGGCGGGCATCCAAGCGGCCTACGGTGATTGGCTCTCCGGTTTCTTCACAATACCCGTATGTGTCATCATCGATCCGCAGAAGCGCTTCGTTGATTTTTGTAATCAGTTTGCGTTCGCGGTCACGGGTTCTGAGTTCCAACGCGTGATCGGTTTCCGCAGAGGCACGGTCTGCCATATCCGGTTTTTGCAATTCTGTACTTTGCAGCGTGTTATGGATTGTTTCTTCTGATTCTTTCAGAAGTTCTTCTCTCCATGAAATCAGCTTTTGACGGAAATATTCTTTCATGACCGGATTCATGAATTCTTCGTCGTCGGACGGCTTGTAGTTTTGAGGGACGAGTGCGCTACCTGCTTTGGACATACTTACTACCTTTACTAGAGCAAGAAATTGAAAACGTGCAAAAAGTTATGCAATTTAGGCTCGAATTTCAAGTGCAGAAGCGTCTCTGGAGCGGCTTCATCCACTTTTTTTGTATAAAATTGCTGTTTTTCCTAGAAAATTGTCGAGGCATCGAGTGCATTTTTCATCTTAGCAATCTCGATTTGGGCCCGAAGGTCAATTTCGTCTAACAAAGCGCAGAGTTGAGGATCTTTCAATTTTTCACGGTGGGAGGCTACGACATCGGCGATATCAATCAAATTTCCAACAGACAGTGTTCCCGTCAGCATTCCTATTTTGATTTTATCCAGTTCTCCGAGCAGGTCTTCAGCGCGTTCATGCATACGCTTGCGTGCCGCGCGTTCGGTCGGGTCTTCGGATTCTTGTGCCATCAAAAGCGCGTCTATTCCTGCGATTGCGCCTGCTGCGGCCGTATGAGCCGGAGCTTCGGATTCGCTCGATGATATCATTGAGCCAAAGCTGGATGATCCGACGGACCCTGCTTTTCCAGTTTTTTTGCTCGATGATGTCTTGTTTGTGCCGCTTGGGCCTTCAATTTTCATGACGTATCCGGACTTGTTTTTATTGCTTTGAATTGATCTTTTTGCCGCCTCTAGGTGACAGTTTTATTATATCAAAATTTTCCCAGCGGTTCATTCGGCAAGTTTTGCCCAGTGGTATAGTCAACCTAACCCATTGATATAAAACAATATACAAAAAGGTGTGTTGTTGGCACGGATCTCGCATATGTCCTGTTGGATCGTCCTAATTTGACGCCAGAAATATAGAAAATAAAATTTAGACCGTAGCAAACCAAATAGAGTGAACGAAACGGGTGGAAAAGATGAACAACAAGACATCAAGAAAAGAGTCGATCAAATTGATGAAGAGACTGACGATTATTCTCTCCTGCCTATGGTTGGCGGCAATCTTTTATGTATCGGTTTCGACGCAAGCCAATGCAGCCACTGCCCGTATCAAGGATATCGTCAATATAGAAGGTGTTCGTGACAACGTTCTGATCGGTTATGGTCTGGTTGTCGGCTTGAACGGCACGGGCGACAAGCTCAACAATTCTCCGTTTACCCAACAATCCTTGATCGCAATGCTTGAGCGTTTGGGCGTTAATGTTAAGGGTGAAAATCTGAATACCGGTAATGTTGCTGCAGTTATGGTCACGTCAACCATGCCTCCGTTTCAAACGCAAGGCTCCCGTATTGATGTGACTGTTTCCACATTGGGCGACGCGAAAAATCTTCAGGGTGGAACCTTGCTGGTGACACCCTTGATGGGAGCGGATGGGGAAGTTTATGCCGTGGCTCAAGGCCCGGTGGCAATTTCCGGTTTCTCTGCATCGGGGGATGCTCAAACGGTTACACAAAACACCCCTACGCGCGGTCGTATTGCAGATGGTGCCATTGTCGAGCGTGAAATCGAATTTGATCTGAATGGATTGAATGAAATTCGTCTAGCTCTAAAAAATCCTGACTTTACGACGGCTCGCCGGATTGCTCAGGCGATCAATGGCTTTACATCAGCGGAGTTGGCCTATGCCAGCAATGATGCGACTGTGACGCTTCGCAAATCAGGCAACTATCCCGGCGGCATGGTTGATCTGATTACCGATATTGAGCAATTGCCGATCCAGCCTGACCAGATTGCCCGCGTTGTTATTGATGAGAATTCCGGCACGATTGTTATGGGGTCTGAAGTGCGCGTGAGCACTGTTGCTATCGCCCAAGGCAGTCTGACCATTAAAGTTAACGAAACACCCCAAGTGTCCCAACCCAACCCGTTCTCAGAGAATGGTGAGACGGTTGTCGTTCCTCGTTCTGACATTGAAGTCAATCAAGGAGCTGATGCCAAACTCGCCATTCTCGAGAGTGGTGTGACCTTGCAGGACTTGGTGACAGGATTGAACAAGCTCGGTGTGGGTCCACGCGATATTATTACCATTCTTCAGGCGATCAAGGCCGCAGGTGCTTTGCAGGCTGAAATCGAGACTATGTAGTATGTAGACGGAACAACAGGCAGAATAAGATGAATAATTTAGGAGTATCAGCAGCACAAGATTTGGTGCAAACAGCGAAAGGTCAGGCCTCGATTGATAAAATTTCGCGGTCAGCGGACAAATTGAAAATGGAGAAATCCATTCAGGCTGCCAAAGAATTTGAAGCCGTTTTCATCTCTGAAATGCTAAAGCCAATGTTCGAGATGATCGATGTTGATGACACATTCGGCGGTGGTAAGGGAGAAGAAGTTTTTCGCGGCATGATGGTTCAGGAGTACGGGAAGATCATTGCCAATCAAGGTGGCATTGGCCTTGCCGATCATATTCAAGCCGAACTTTTAAAAGTACAAGAACAAGAATTATCCCCATCTTCGCATAAGACAGGAGGTCAATAATGATGAGACAAACATTATCCCGAAGAGCAACTGGTCGATCATCGTCTGCACGGACGGGAAACAGCACTGAGGCAACCCCTCCGACCTCTTCGCGACCTCCTCGCGTTGAAGACCCTTCATTAGAACCTTCTACCCTCACGAAAAAAAGCGGGAAAGAAAACAGTGTTACTCTGTCTTCGATGCCGACTGACAAATTGCTTCAATCTGTTTTAGATAGAATGGAACGGCTTGTCATTCTTTACACGCAAGAAATTGATGTCTTGGGTGTTGGCGATATGCACAAATTCCAGATGTTACAGCCGGAGAAAATCCGTCTTGTTCATGATTGCGAAAATGGCATTTCTCAAATTTCTGTTCGTAAGGAAGAGATGGGGACTTGTGACGAGGCTTTGAAATCACGATTGCTTGTGACCCACAATGCTTTGCAGGATTTAGCCTTGCAATCCAAACGATCCTGCGAGGCTCGCTCTAAAAGTGTGCGTCGTATTCAAGAGCGTTTGCTTGAAGCGGCGCGTGCAACCGTTAACAAAAACAGTAACGGATATGGACGCACAGGAAAGCTTGATTCCCATCTTTCTGCAAAACCTTTGGCAACTGCCATCAACCAAGCTGTTTAGAAATTTTTAGTAGACGAAAAACAATTACACTCTTTACCTTTTGAGGACTTTATTATGGCTCTTTCTATCCTTCCTGCGTCAGGTTTCCCTGTATCCTCTTTGTCTTCCGGTGGAGCCCTTGGAACGGGAGATTCTGCCGATGCTTCTTCTGCATTTGCGGGAATTTTCTCTCTACTTCAAGGACAAAAACTGGCTGATACCAATATCGATCCCGAGGCGAAAACCAATGTCATTTTGTTTGCGCCGGATCAAAATTCCTTGCAGAACTTTATTTCCGAGCTAGGGTCTGATGCTGACCTTGAAGACTTACTGGCTGCCATCAAGAATGACGGGGTTTTGTCCAATGCCATTCTTGTTGCTTTAACACCCGGCACGCCTTCCAGCGAGTTTGGTCAGACTCTTTCCGGAAACGGTGTTGCGACACTCTCTTTAGAAGAGTTATCCTCTCTAGTTAGTTCCAATCAGGATGCGTTGAGCCATGCCAATGTGTTGTTGGTCGCAACTCCGTTACAGCCCTCTAATATGGAAGATTTGGCCGAACAGATCTCGAATGCTTTCGCCGGATTATCCAATCAGAATTCCCTCTACACTATTAACGAACAAACTAATGGCTCTATAACTGGTGACGACTTATTAAGTGAGGATCAGGAAACAGGCGTACAAGTTTTTCTGGTTAAGTTTACCGATGCGGATCAAACGCAAGATTTCGATTCCGATGTATTTGAGATTTCCGAAGAGGCTGTTTTGAATGATACCGAGCACGTACTTTCGGATGAGGATTTGAACGAAGAGGACTCGCTTGACCCTTCATTGCTTTCTGCTCTTTTAACATCCCATCCGCAAAACAAAATTGCTCCGCAAGGTTTTTCGGAACACGCCAGTGATCGCGCCAAGGCGGTTTCTGCTTTTGCTACACCATCTTCTGATGATGCCCTTTATTCTCCGCTTGCTCCTTTTGAAGCAGCCCAGAATGGAAAAGCCGGATTTCAGTCTCAAGGTTATGTGAGTGGTGGCTCTGCTCATGGTCATGCTCATGCTCATGGCAGTAGTTCTTCTTCCTTTGGCGGTGCAATGGATTTGGATGGCGTACTCTCGAGTGCGTCGGATCGTTTTATGCAGGATGGTTCCTTGTCTGCACATTCGTCTTTCGAGCTGAGTGCGTCTGATACAGCCTTGTTACAAGCCATGCAAAACACCTCCTCTCAATTAAATGCAGCGACCTCTCCTGTCCTTAGCCATTCTTCGGCGGCGGCTCATGGCGCGTCTCAACAGGTTTCTGCGAGTCTTACCAACAACTTTCAGAATGGGGAGCTTAAGAATCAAAGTCTTTCTCTGGAGCTTGACCCTCCTGAATTGGGGCGGGTGCAAGTTCACCTTAGCCTTGAAAAAGGCGAAGCCATGAAGGTTCGCATTGTTGCGGATAATGATGATGCGTTACAGGTTCTCAAGCGGGATGTGCATAATCTGCGTGAAGCTTTGGAGCAAGCCGGTATTAAGATGGATGACTCTTCATTAAGTTTTGATATGTCTCAAGACAGTTCCGCCTTTGAACAAGCGATGCAACATCAGAATGGTCAGGCTCAACATTCCTCGCGTCATGACACATCTTTTGCTCTTTCAGGTGTGGATGGTGCTTTCGTTGATGGGATGGTGAATGCCAATGGTGTGGAGATTATTGATACAGAATTGGGCATTCATGTCCACCCGGAAACCGGACAGGTTCATTATAATATTCTGGCCTAAAACCTTCTGAATAGTAGTTTTTTTTTGGATTTGCGTTTCTGCGTCTTTCTTATTGATTTCGAGAGTGTCCGGATGTTCCGGGCACTCTTTTTTAAGGATCTGTTAATTACTCTATATTAGAGTATAATGTATTCTGTGCTAGGCGTGAGGATTACGCCCGGTTAGCCGTTGCCCCCAGAAAGGAGGACTAGCAGGACATGACAAACCAGATTTTTTTATCCTCGACATTAGAAAAGACTCTTTCCAGAATCGGAGAAGCTCCCAGCTCTGCTGCGGGTGCAGATAAGATTATTCTTGCTCACATCAAATCTTCCCGCCGTGATTGTTTGAAAATTTTGTCAGGGTTCGAGAACAATCTTGACCTTCTAGAGCATTCTTTGACAGAGACACAAAATGTCATTGCCCTTTTGGAAGAAGCGGGCGGACAGACCATTCGCGCCAGAAATATGGCGGAAGAAAAAGACGGTCTGGAAAAATACAGAGACAAAATTTCCGAATGTGCCGAATGGTACCAACGCACCCTCTCCCGTTTGCGGGAGCTGGTTTCCAGAGCCGGCGAAAGCAAGGATGTAAATTTGTTAAAGGGTGAAACCCTGTCTATTCGTTTTGATGTGGCCGGAAAATCCTGCCTTGATACACTCGGACTTGACTTAACGCCTGAAGGGCTTGGAATTCGAGACCCTGACTTTACCAGTCTTCACAGTATCCAGAATTCCCGTATTGATATTGCAAACGGCATTGACTTGGCCGTCACTCTCAAAAATATGATTTCTTCAGATATAGCGACGATCAAAACAAGACGCGAGTTTTGCGAGATTACGATGTCTTACTTAACACAAGCGCAGGATCATCTTTCCTCTCCAACGGCTTCTGCTTCCGATCAAGCGGCTCTTTTGCCTTTGATTGAAGCGTGTCAGGATTTTAACGCTGAGGAATCCATGGCCTTTGAGACGCAATCCGTTCAACTGGAAACCCTTAAGATTCAATAGAGTAATAAGCCACTCTTAAATTAACAATGGAAGTTATAAACTATGGCACTGATTATTGATTTAAAACCTGAAGAAAAGATTCTAATTGGCTCTGCTGTTTTAACAAATGATAAGCAGAGAACCCGCCTTCATATTTCCGGTGATACACCGATTTTGCGTGAAAAAGACGTTATGCAAGAGGATGATGCGGTTACGCCATGCAAGAAAGTTTATTTTCTTATTCAATGTATGTATTTGGCTCGCAACCCGAGAGAATATCACCCGAAATATTTCGAACTGCTTCGCATGATTCAATCTGCTGTGCCAAGCACTGCTCTTTATTTTGCCCGCATTAATTCCAATATTGTTGAAGGCCATTATTACAAAGCATTGCGAGAGGCTCGCGATCTGATCTCCCATGAAGAAGAGATTTTAGCTGCCAGCGGTGTTGATATTTCTAATCCCCAATAGTCAGCCCCAAGGGAAAGACCACATTCTCAAAATTAAAAAAGCCGTCCATGTGGGCGGCTTTTGTTTCGTACCATTCAACTGTTCACATGGAACATTTTACATGTTAGGCATTTGTGTCTACCGACGACCCTTTACCAACGGACACTGTAGGTGAGGCTTCTGACACTCCACCGCCCGAACCACTTCCGGGTAGAGGCTGTGGTTTTTGCTCCACTTTTACTTCCTGACGAGCTTGGCGGAACTGTACGCTGCTCTCAACGAGATCGGCCTGATGTTCCTGGCTCTTGAACTGGGCTTGGCTCAATGCCTGAGCTTGCGCACGCGCTTGAGAGTCTTTGGCACGCTGATAAGCGCGGATCTGTCCTTCTGTAGGGAACTGACGAACATGTTCACCGGTTGCAGAATCTCGCACGATAAAGATCGGCTTACTTGATCCGCCATTTAAATCGACATGCGGACTTAGATATGGAGCAATGACAGCAGCCGCCTGCACTCTTGCCGGATTAGATGCGAACGACTGAGTCGTCGCAGTCTGCTCCGCTACTGCGCGCAGGGTCTGTGCATTTGTCGATATGGCATTGACTGCCTCTATCATTTCGCTTCCCTTACCTTTTGTCCCTTTTACATTTAGATGCGTCTTATAGATTTTAGTCCATAATATACATCTACTCCTATTATCATGATACCCCACCTGCGTGTACAGGTCAATATTTTTCACCTGCTAGAAAACAACTTTTTAGTAAAGAAACCGTTAATTTTCAACAGATACAGGAGACACACCTATAGTGTCATACCTCGACCTCATCAAAATAGAGGCCACAACCCCGCAGAACGATTCGGCTTCACACCATCCCACAAACGCAGGCGATTCACATAACTATACGACTTTGAATTTGTTAGCTTTTTCTGCATCCTCTATGGAAAGATTCGCAGATTCCTGCTATACTGAAAGGTGGATGATCGTATAGAGAGTCCATGCCTGTAAAATAGATACGATATGCAACATAACTGAATTTAATCTGCCCAGTCTGCGGGATTTTAGTTGAAGTATTTCGGAAACACGCCACAATACCCTAGTATATCCGCGACGATTCGCGATTCCGAAACACCAATCATCCTAGCCGTCCGGCACTCACAAACGGGAAACAGTAGTGAATAACTTTTTAGAGACGCTCAAAAAACTAGGCCCTGCTCGCCTCAGCATCATGGGCGCTGTTTTGATTGGGCTATTGATATTTTTTGTATACATTTCCATGCAGGTGTCTGCGCCGCGTATGAAGATGCTTTACAAAGAACTTTCTGCTGAAGATTCTGCAGCTATTTCTACAAAGCTTGAAGAAGCCAACATCTCCTATGAAATTTCTGCGGATGGTGAGACTATCAAAGTTTCCGAGAAAGATATCGGGCGCGCTCGCGTTATGATCTCTCAAGCCGGTTTGGCCAATGGTGCTTCTTTGGGATATGAGTTGTTTGATAAGCAATCCAGTTTCGGGACCACAAGCTTTGTTCAAAACATTAATCAGGTTCGCGCTCTTGAAGGGGAGCTGGGGCGGACTATTTCCGCTCTCGAGCCTGTGCGTAGCGCTCGTGTTCACCTTGTTTTACCTCAGCGGGAATTGTTTCAGCGTGAGAGCCGTCCTGCCAGTGCCAGCGTCTTCTTGAAGCTTCGCGGCGGCGGTAATCTTGATCGGGATCAAGTTCAGGGGATCCAGTCTCTTATTGCTTCTGCGGTTCCCGGACTTAAAACCAAAAATGTTTCGATTGTGGATTCCGAGGGCGTTCTATTGGCAGGGGGCGATCAGGATGATTCTACTTTGCTCTCCAATAAAGCTCAGGATGCCAAAAACAAATATGAGCAGCACATGACGCGCGTGATCGAGGATTTGGTCGGTCGTACAGTCGGGTACGGAAATGTACGCGCAAATGTCGTCGCAGAATTGAACTTTGACCGATTGAGTGAAAATCAGGAAATTTATGATCCTGACGGGCAAGTTATCCGCTCTACCCAGACGATCGCCGATAACAGCTCGGAGACTGATGCTGGCTCCAGCTCTGTCTCTGTTGAAAATAACGTGCCCGGTGGAAATGCCGATTTGCTGAATGGCGGCGGGCCTACAGCCTCTGCGGCGCGGACGGAAGAGACCACCAATTTCGAGATTAGCAAAACTGTGCGTTCTATTGTGCGAGAGACAGGAGAAGTTCGCAAACTCTCTGTTGGAGTTCTGATTGACGGAACATATGAAACCGATGCCGAAGGCAATAAAACATATAAGCCTCGAACAGAACAAGAAGTTCAGGCCTTAACCACTTTGATCTCATCCGCGATCGGTTATGACGAAACTCGCGGTGACAAGCTTGAAGTCGTCAATATGCAGTTTGCCGATGTTTCTACCGAGCCTGAAGATTTGGAAGGAAAAATTCTCGGATTTGATCGTTCCGAAATTCTTGATTTTGCTGAAGTTCTAACCGTTGTCGTGATGGTTATTCTGGTTGTGCTTCTCGTTCTGCAGCCGATGGTCGGACGTTTGCTAGCTGCTGATGAAATGTCGGATCCACAAGGCGCTCAAGATCCCTCGATGGATAGCGCCGGACTTTTGGGAAGCTCTGTCGGGGGCAACCCTGCTCTAATGCCTCCAGGAATGGGGGGTGGTACTCTCGGCGCGTTGTCCGGGCCCGGTGGGATGGCCAACCCTAATGGGGCTGATGAGTTTTTACTCTCCCAAGCCGGCGATGATGATGCCATGATTGATGTTCAAAAAGTTGAAGGTCGTGTCAAGGCATCGACCCTCAAGAAAGTCGAAGATATTATTTCAGCGTATCCGGAAGAAACAGTTTCTGTTCTTCGTAGTTGGATGGCTCAGGAGAATAACTAGATGCGCGTTAAAGAGGATTTTAGAACTTTATCCGGTGTTGAGAAGGCGGCGATTTTTCTTTTATCGTTAGGTGAAGAACATACAGCTCGTATCTTCCAAAATATGGATGAGGAGGAGATTCTTGAAATTTCTCAAACCATGGCCAATTTGGGGCGGGTCAGTTCTTCGGTTGTTGAGCGTCTGTTTATGGAGTTTGCCGAGCAGATGTCATCCAGCAGCTCTTTGGTCGGGACGTATGAAAGCACTGAACGCTTGCTGTCCAAAGCTGGTTTAAACAAAGACAAGATTGGCACGATCATGGAAGAAATCCGTGGGCCTGCCGGTCGGACGATGTGGGAAAAGCTTGGCAATGTGAATGAAGAAATTCTGGCGAACTTTCTTCAAAAAGAATATCCACAAACTGTGGCTGTGGTGTTATCCAAGATTTCAACCGATCACGCTGCCCGTGTTTTGGCTTTATTGCCTGAAGGATTTTCTCTGGAAGTTATTCACCGTATGTTGCGGATGGAAGCCATTCAGAAGGAAGTTTTGGATGATGTCGAGAAAACCCTTCGTGTTGAATTTATGGCGAACCTTGCCAAAACAACCCGTCGAGATTCTCACGAGTTGATGGCCGAGATTTTCAACAATCTCGAACGTTCTGTCGAGAGCCGTATCATGGGGTCTTTGGAAGAGACTGCGCCGGATGCTGCCGAGAAAATCCGTGCGTTGATGTTTACCTTTGAAGATCTTAACGGTCTTGATCCTACCTCGATCCAGACGATTATTCGTGCTGCCGATAAAGACAAGCTTCCGACGGCTCTCAAAGGGGCTACCGATACACTGAAAGATTTGTTCTTCTCGAATATGTCAGAGCGCGCCGCCAAGATCATGAAAGAGGATATGGCGGCTATGGGTCCTGTGCGTCTCAAGGACGTTGAGGAGGCACAACAATATATTGTCAATGTTGCCAAGGACCTTGAGTCTCGTGGTGAGATTGTTCTGGCCAAGGGGAATAATGACGAAGACGCTATGATCTATTAGAGATTTTGCGGCTTTGTTCTTTGGTAGAATTTTGGAGTGAATGTGTCCAACGAACGTAAGAAATATTTTTTTGATCTCAACAATTTCGATAGCGGTGCTAAGCGGGTGGATGATATTGATCTTCCTCCCCCCCCTCCCACATTCAATATGGATGAAATGGAGGCCGCCGAGCAAGAGGGCATTCTAAAAGGACGCGAACAGGCTTTTGAAGAGGCTCGGGTCTCGCGGGAACAATATATTGCCTCTCAAGTTTCGGGATTGAACGATCAGATTAAGTCTTTGCTGTTGGCTGAGCAGATGCGGGAAAAGCGTTTTGAAGAGGAAGCTGTTCATCTTGCCCGAGAAATTTTTACACGAATCTTTCCGTCTTTTTCTGCCAAGCACAGTATTGATGAAGTTGTCCAAACTATCCGTGATGTAATCGAAATTCAAGATCGGGCACGGATTATCATGGAAGTTCCGGAAGCTGACCTGAATGATATCGAAGCCCAGATCGGGCTGCTGCTCGAATCCTCGGAAGGTCGACTTATCCTAAAGTCCGGAGCCGAACTGATGCCCGGAAGCTGTAGATTATCCTGGGAAAATGGTGGCGCCTTGAGAAATCAGGACGCTTTGGTCGGGGCGATTGTGGGTGCGTTAGAAGATGTACTTGCTCCTTTGCCTCAAAAAAGTCACAATACAGAATCAGAGGCCGCTGAGCCTCCCTTGCAAGATGACGTTACGAATGAAGGAGAAGATCAATGACCGATCCCGAAAATCCAAATGCTGGTTCCTCGGATTTTGATCTGAATGAAATTCAATCCGAGGGGATTCCGGAAGAGGAAAATCCTTTCGAATATGGAGAGCCGAT
>ERZ795048.3396-NODE-3396-length-11870-cov-567.560474_pt1 | contig 11870 bp, 8 predicted proteins | sample MGYA00375132_ERZ795048 | MGnify/ENA primary metagenome ERZ795048 (study PRJEB30177, sample SAMN05720225) | activated sludge metagenome | isolation source: Anaerobic digester | place: Hong Kong | collected 2014-12-17 ...
TTTTCATAAACAATTCATATTAAATTTATAATCCAAACGATCTCTTTTTATATTCATCTATACATCCGTCCAGCCTTTCCCTGGCAGTAGTGTCTCCGGGAACGTTGTGGGAAGGATGAATATGCAGTTTTACACCGCGGTCTGCCAATATCTCCGCGCATGTTGTTACGGTCATCCATACCAAGGTGATGAAACACATGGTGGAGACTGGTCCTATCTTGTCAAAATGGCCTTTCAGGGGAACGGATGCATCTGTGAGCGGGGCACATGAATCCACTACAAGATCAGCCAGTTCAAACAAGTTTTTTCCGCAGGAATGACGCGGTTTTTTATCTTGTGATTCGGCAGCGGATCCGTAAACAATGACTTTCATTCCACGCTTTTTTGCCTCCAGTGCCACATCAATATTTACCGCATTGATCCCTGTATGGGAAAAAAGCCACAAAGTATCCCGCTGATCAAAGTTCCAGGAACTCATAATGGCAGTCCCGTAACCTTCAGCCCTTTCCAGGAAAAGAAACTGGTGGATCCCGCTTTCTCCCGTAATCCGGGTGAAGAAAGTAAGCGGTTGTTCGATAAGGGGATGAAAACCTACGAAACCCCCGATTCTGGGATACATTTCTTCAATCGGCAATGTGGCATGTCCGCAACCGAAAGTATGGACCCAGCGTCCCGCCTCAATACTGTCTGCCATAAGGGAAGCCGCTTTTCGGATATTTTCAGTCTGTGTCTCCTGGATCTTGTCCTGCAGACGGCGTACGTTATCAAGCCATTGAGTTGCAAGCATAGTCATTTTTTTACATTTTCAATCTTCCCCTTCAGGGACATAAACAAATACAGGAGCGTCATAGCTGCCCATATTATCAGCAAATATAAAGGAAAAACACGAATAGGCAGAAACCCCATTAAATAATTTAATAAAGTATTACCGCTCAGGGCAATAACCATAGCAATTCCTATTGCAGTTCCGGATAATGATTTGTATCCCGTTCCAATATAAGATATAATAACCGGGAAAGTGGCACCCAGCCCTGTCCCTATTAAAATCACCGATATCATGGGATGTATTCCGGTGTAGAGTCCCGCAAAACCGGCCGCTATCAACAGCAGATACCCCCACAGGATTTTCCACGGGGCATAGCGTAATGACAACCAACTCAAAACAATACGGCCGGCAGTTATTCCCACGACCATAAAAGTAAGTAAAAACAATGCTTCCTGCTGGGGAAGACCGTATGTGGGACTATCCTGCAAGAAAACAGGAATCCAGTTGCTGCACAATCCTTCCAGTGCGGACTGAAAAAAGAGAATAAAACTAAATAACAGCAGTGCAGGTTGACGCAGCAGCAATAAGCCTTCCTTTACGGGAAATCCCTGGCGAACTTTGGCCTCGGGAAAACGGATCATACTGAAATATACAAAAATGAGAAACAGGAAAATGGCCATATACCGAAGGATCCTGGTGTAAGGAACGTCATCGAATATTCCCAGTATCAGGGGCATAAGCAAGGCCCCGATTCCGTAAAAAACACCCAGGATACTCAAGTTGGAACTTCTTCTTCTGTCATCAGAGGCATCTGTAACCAAGGCATTGCAGGCCCCGTTTAGAATACCGCCTCCGGTCCCGATGACAAAAACACACGTTCCAAGTAAAGGCACAGTCTTGAAAGAAGCCAAACCCAAAAAACCAATAACCACCATAGCGGATGCAAACTGGAATGGCGTTTTGAACCCGTATCTGTCACACCAGGGGCCAAAAACAAGGGACCCGGCCAAAACCCCAAGCGGCAAAATCCCGGCAAGAGCAGAAGATTGTGCCATGTCCAAATGAAGTGTTTCTCTAAGCGATGGAAGTATGGATCCCAAAGTGAGAAAGGATATCCCGAAAAAAACAATGCCGGCGTAACCGGCAGCCAGAACTTTACTGTTTTTCATGTTTCTTTATTGCGTTAAGAGCCAATTGACCGGCACCTGTCAGACCGGCGTTTTGCCCCAGTCCCGAGGCTTCAAAACGGCATTGCCGGATGCTTATCGGTTGTGCCCATTTACAGGCTTCGTAATAGATCCTGTCCAGGAATTGAACGGCAGGGCCAAAAACACCACCTCCCCAAACGATCATTTGCGGATTGAAAACACTGACCATGTTTGCAGCTGCCATTCCCCATAGTTCAACGGCTTTGTCAATAACCCTGAGAGCCACTGTATTTCCTCTTTCATAAGCCTCAAAAACAGAGCGTGAATCAGGATATACTGCCGGCTGCCCGGATAATTTCCGCGCCTGGGCAGCTATGCCCGTACCTGAAGCATGTGTTTCAAAATATCCGCTATTCGAATATTCTTCCATAAAGGGAGGTTCAAGAGCCATCCATCCTATTGCTCCGGCTATGTCCGCACTTCCGTGAAGTACCCTGCCTTCGGTCATAATCCCGGCCCCTATCCCGGTCCCCACACTGATAAACACCGCATCGCTCAGACCGCGGGCCACACCTATTCCTGTTTCACCAAGAATATAGCATGTTCTGTCGCTGGCCACGATCACTTCGGTGGCCGGAATGGCATCCGTAATAAATTGTTTCAAAGGGAAGTTGTTCCATCCGGGAATGTTAGGAGCCCATACTTTCTGAGTATGATTGTCGGCAATGCCCGGAACACATATTCCTATGGTCTTTGCCCCTTCTGAGGGAATACTGTTTTCTTCAAGTAAGGTGACACATAAACCTGCAATCAGTTCCGCCACCCGGTATCCCGTTCGTCCTTCCAGAAGGACTGTTCTGTCTGTAATGATTTCTCCTGATTCGCTAAAAAGGGCTGCGTGCAATTTCGTCCCGCCCAGATCAATACCTATTGCCTGCATAAAAAAAGTATCAGATAAATTTAACACCCAGGCTTTTCATGTTTTCAATAGCGGCACGGTGGTCCTTTTGATTCACGTAGCCTAATCCTTCCATCAGCACCTGGACTTCAAATTCGGCTTCTACCAGATCCTTTACGGTCTCAAAAATACAGTACTCGGTGGCCACTCCGCTTACGATTACCTGTTTGGGCAGAATCTTGTTTAAAGGGGTCTTGTCAGAACGGAGAGCGTTATATCCAGAATATTCTTCTTTTAACGGAGAAGTGCCTTTGCGAAATATGCGCATAAGATGTGGCCTTTTGTTGGGATCATTAATCCGGGTGTAATAGGAAAGATGGATTTCCTGACCGGGAGTGTTGACCACACAATGAGGCGACCATTGTCCTCCGTACCCGCTGAACGAACAGTGATTATGGGGATGTGTGTCGCAGACGTACACAACGTTATCGTTTGGATGCAAATTGATATAATTGATGCTGTGCAACATGGCATTTTCAGCATTCTGACAAGCCATGGACCCGGAGATAAAATCATTCAGCATATCCACCACTATGTGGGTTTTGGAATGTTCATACATGTTTCAACTCTTCTTTAATTGTATATATTAATCTCATTTTCAGATCATAAAGATCATCTGATATGTCAACTTTATGATAATGGGGATTGATAATTCTGCACTCGGTAGGATTCATCCGGGAAAGTTCTGACAAATACTTCTCCCTTTTTTCCTGTTGTGTTATTTCCGGCCTGATGCGCACACCGTTCTCAATAAACTTAAACTGCAGTTTTTCCGCAATATAGGAACCTTCCTTAAAAAGGGTCGTCCGGGTTTGGTCGTATTCGTCACGAAGCAGGATTTCTTTCCCTTCTTCCAGGGCTGCCGACAACTTGTCCCCTCGAAGACAGGTAACATCCGCTTTGTTTTCATTTTCCTGATATATTCGATAAGTCACCTGAAACCCGGGATTGATGACTTTGGCTTTGTCTTCTGACAATTTCAAAACGGGCGTATCCCCTATTTGAACCATTTTATAGACGTTTCCAAAACAGGGATTGTGTTTGCTTGTGGCTATGGCATCTCCTACACCGTAAAAATCAATGGCTGCGTTCTGACGCTCCAGATCTGATATCAGGTATTCATCCAGGGCATTGGAAGCAAAGATGACACAATTGCCGAATCCTTCCAGGTCCAGTATTTCACGGCATTTGCGGGAAAGGTAAGCCAAGTCCCCGCTATCCAGTCTGACTCCAAAAAACGGCCTGTATGCGTTGTCTATGCCGTTTTCCCGGAATGCCTTAATAGCGTTATGAATTCCGCTTTTCAACGTGTCGTAGGTATCTACCAGAAGGATCAGCCCCTCTCCTTTGTGGCTCTTTATGTAGGCATCAAAAGCCTCGTATTCACTTTTTATGCTGCATCCGAAGGCAGTTATAAAACTGTGCGCCATGGTGCCCGTACTGGGAATCCCAAATTCAGTCGTTGCCAGAATATTTGAGGTATTCACGCATCCGCCAATGTATGCGGCTTTGGCTCCGTGCAATGCCGCCCATGGACCGTGCGCCCTGCGGGACCCGAACTCACTGATGGGCTTATTGGTACTTCGGGTAACACGGGAAGCTTTTGTTGCAATGGCCATCTGGTGGTTCATGATGGTAAGCAGCGGTGTTTCCAGAATCTGTGCCTGGAGTAAAGGAGCAACCACAGTAATGACCGGTTGACGCGGAAATACGATCTGTCCTTCTTCCATGGCATATATATCTCCCGAAAAACGTACATCCGGCAACATTTTGCAAAAGCCTGCATAGCTCACTTCCGGTAGGAATTTTTTAAAAAAAGATTCAGAACAGGACCCGAACCCGGCTATCATTTCCAGCACTTCGTTAATACCGCTAACCACCGCCCAGTTGTTGCTGTCGGGAGCGGTTCTGTAAAACATATTGAAAATGGCGACAGTTTTGTCCAAACCCCTGTCTACAAAGGTTTTCCCCATTGTATACTGGTATTTGTCAGAACAATACGCGTTGGTCATAATTCGGTTTAAAGTGTAAAGGTAGACAAATTAAACGTATCTTTGTAGGTTCTTACAGCAAAATCTATGAAGAGTATTTTTCATAATAATACGAAATATGCAGTAATCGGATCGGGCAGCTGGGCCACCGCACTTATCAAGATTCTGCAGGACACACAGGATGAAATTCTATGGTACGTAAGGGATCAGCACATGATCGACTTTATAAAGGAAAACAACCATAATCCCCAATACCTGCAGGCTGCTTCGCTGGATCCGTCACGACTGACTATGAGCTTTGATATCAACCGGATCATCCGGGATGCGGATGTGCTTATATTCTGTATACCGTCCTCTTATTTTATCAGCGAAATGATCCCACTGACAGCATCACTGGAAGGAAAATTCATTGTAACAGCCATAAAAGGTCTTATCCCTGAACGAAATATTTCCGTTACGGAATACTTCAACCGGATTCACAACATTTCCTACGATTACATAGGGGTGATTGCAGGACCTGTCCACGCGGAAGAAGTAGCTATGGAAAGGCTTTCCTATCTTAGCGTAACCTGTAAAAAAGAAAAAACAGCCCGAAAGCTTGCCGAAGCCTTTAAATGCCCTTACATACAAACAAGTGTAGGTACAGACATCTATGGTCTTGAATATGCCGTGGTACTGAAAAACATCTACGCCATAGCATCCGGAATGAGCCGTGGTCTGGGATACGGAGACAATTTCCAGGCAGTTCTCGTTTCCTGTGCATATCAGGAGATCCGTTCTTTCCTGAACCGTACGTATCCGGACAAAACCAGAAACACTTCCCTCTCCGGCATCCTGGGAGACCTGTTGGTAACCAGCTATTCCCAATTCAGTCGCAACCGGTCATTCGGAAATATGATAGGCAGGGGATATTCCATAAAAGCGGCACAATTGGAAATGAATATGGTAGCGGAAGGATTCTACGCGGCATCCTGCATCCATGAACTGAACAAGAAATTCAACGTAGATATGCCCATTGCAGAAGCAATGTATAAAATTTTACACGAATACCGGTCTCCGGCAATCGTGTTCAAAGCGTTAAGTGAACAATTAAAATAAAATGAAAAACATCATCAAATTCAACGGTAAAGAAGCCCTTCCGTTCCTAAAAGAAAAAGATATCCTGCTCCGGGAAGAAAAGGCCGTTCAGGCCCTGGAAAAACTTGAATCGGGGACCGGAAAAGGTTCGGATTTTCTGGGCTGGATGCACTTGCCTTCTGAAATTTCACCTGCTGTTATCGACAACATCCATAATATTGCAGCAGACTGGAAAAACGATATAGATCTTGTTGTGGTAATTGGAATAGGCGGATCCTATCTGGGTGCCAAAGCCGTTATTGAAGCACTTTCTCATTCATTCGCAACCATGCTTCCATCTGAAGGACCTCGCGTAGTCTTTGCCGGACAAAATATTGGAGAAGACTATCTGGCAGAACTGGAAGATATCATGAAAAACAGATCCGTTGCCTGTGTAGTGATTTCAAAATCCGGAACCACTACTGAACCTGCCATCGCTTTCCGAATTGTAAAACAACATATAGAATCGGTTTACGGGAAACAAGAGGCAAAAAGACGTATTGCAGCCATTACGGACAGTTCCCGGGGAGCCCTTCGCAATATGGTTTCACGTGAAGGATACCGGAGCTTTATAATTCCCGACAATGTGGGAGGACGGTTTTCCGTATTCACACCTGTAGGACTGCTTCCCGTTGCCCTGGCCGGAATAGATATTGAAGCTCTGTTGGAAGGTGCACGGGACATGGAAAAGATAACGGATGAAAAAAACAGGGAGAATCCGGCTATTCAATATGCCGCATTCAGGAATGCCCTGTATGAAAACGGGAAGAAGATAGAGTTATTGGTAAATTACCATCCAAAATTGCATTTCTTTACTGAATGGTGGAAACAGTTATTCGGAGAGAGTGAAGGCAAAGAACACCTTGGGATTTTTCCGGCAGGAGCCAATTTTACGACCGACCTTCATTCAATGGGACAGTATATCCAGGACGGTGAAAGGCACCTCTTTGAAACCGTTATCAGCATAAATTCTCCCAACCGTTCCCTAACTATTCCTGAAGATACCGAAAATGCTGACGGAATGAATTACCTGGCAGGCAGGCACATAGACGAATGCAACAAAATGGCGGAATTGGGAACCCGACTGGCACATGTGGACGGCGGCGTACCCAATCTGCACATAGAAATTCCCCTGCTCAACGCCTACTATCTGGGCGCACTGCTTTATTTCTTTGAAAAAGCTTGCGGCATCAGCGGATACCTTCTTGGTGTCAATCCGTTTGACCAGGAAGGTGTAGAAGCTTACAAGAAAAACATGTTCGCTTTATTGAACAAGCCGGGTTTCGAGGCTCAGGGTGAAATCCTCCGCAAACGACTCTGAACAGGCGGTTAACGTCACTTTTCCGGGATCCGTTCCGGCGCGTATTACCACCAGGCATTTCCCGTGGAAAGCCTTTCTGTAATTTGCCCTGAACGGCTCGTGACTTACCTGGCTCCCGTTGTCTACAGCAACTATGGCAGCCGGCCCCTCCACGGAAAAATGGATCATATTATCTGCATCAGGAACGGGATTCCCTTCGCGGTCAATTACCCGGACAGTTACAAAGCTCAGATCGGATCCGTCCGCAATAAAAACATCCCTGTCGGCCGACAGTTCCAGACCATTAGGCTCCCCTGCCGTCTTGACGGAGCGGCGCAAATACTCTTTCCCGTCTTTATAGGAAACAGCCGTAAGAGTTCCGGGTTCATAAGCGACTCTCCAGAAAGCGTGAAGCCGGTCCTTTGTTTTGCTGCTGAAACCCACGGATTTTTCGTTCAGGAACAATTCTACCGAATCGGCCCCGTTGTAATAGGCCCATACATCCACGGTTTCTCCTTCCGACCAATTCCAATGAGGAAAAAGATGTAACACCGGTGTATCAGTCCATTCGCTCCGGTACAAGTAATAAACGTCCTTTGGGAAACCTGCAAGGTCCACGATCCCGAAATAGGAACTGCGGGAAGGCCACCAGTAAGGAGTGGGTTCTCCCAAATAGTCAAACCCTGTCCAAATGAACATACCGGAAATAAAATCGTTGTCACGTACGTTTATCCATGCCGATTCGTGGGTATTTCCCCAGGGAGCATGCATGTTATCGTATGCGGAACAAAAATGGTGCGGTGTATCGTAAGTCAGCCACCATTCCCGAGGTTCTTTTCTTACCGAATCCGAGGGCATCTGGTAAAAACCCCGGGTTTGCAGAGATGAAGTGGTTTCGGCAGCTACAAAAGGCATCCCGGGAAAATTTACAGGTACGGTCCGGTAATCTTTTTCATGGTAGTTGTACCCTATGATATCCAACGCCTCTGCCCGGAACAGGTTGTTGTGCGGAGCCGGCTCGTTGCATCCTGCCGTCACGGGCCGTGTAGGATCCAGTTCTTTTACAATATCCACGAGTTTTTTTGTCAGGAGTGCATCAAACGGCAGGTCTCCCGATACCGTACTGTCCCGGCCGGCCATAAAGTTCAACAACAGGTTGGCCTGTTGCAGATCCAGCGTGTCGGCCTGCGGATTGTTCCACTGTTCCAGCACTTCGTTGCCAATACTCCACATGATCACGGATGGGTGATTCCTGTCACGGCGGATAAAATCACGCAAGTCTTTTTCATGCCAATCCCCGAAGAACAAGGAATAATCGTAAGCCGTTTTGTTCTTCCGCCAAACATCAAAAGATTCGTCCATGACAAGAAAACCCATGCGGTCACACAAATCCAGCCATTCGGGAGCGGGAGGATTGTGGGACGTGCGAATGGCATTGCAGCCCATGTCACGCAGTATTTCCAGCTGCCTTTCCATGGCCCTCCGGTTCACGGCCGTGCCCAATGCACCCAAATCGTGATGCATGCATACGCCTTTTATTTTCAACGGCTTTTCGTTCAGATAAAAGCCCGAGTCGGCGGTAAACCGGAAAGTTCTTATTCCAAACGGAGTCCTGTAGTCATCCAACACTCCGGACCCTCTTAACAACCTGCTTTCAACTGTATACAAAACCGGGTTGTCCACATCCCATACGGCAGGATCCTTTACTTCCAGCGACTGCTCCATAGAGATATTCTCATTTCCATGAAAATCAACACGTTGACAGTCTTCAGCCACGGTTTTTCCACCCGTGTCCACAATTTTTGTCAGGAGGTAGATGTTGTTCTCCTGACCCGATGCTCCGGATATTTCCGTGCGTACATCCACCTGTGCTTTATCCTTTTCCACCCGTGGAGTAGTAACATAAGTACCCGAGTAGGGAATGTGTACCTTTGAAGTGATCACAAGCCTTACGTTCCGGTATATCCCGGAACCGGAATACCACCTGGAATTCGGTTGTCGTGAATTATCCACCGTCACTGACAACAGGTTCTCGTCCCCGGGCTCGTTCAAAAACGGAGTGATTTCATAGCTGAATGAAGAATACCCGCAAGGCCGGTAGCCTGCCGGGTGACCGTTCACAAAGACCCTGCTTTCACGGTAGATCCCGTCGAATTCAAGAAACACCCTTTTCCCTTCAGTTTCGGGCCCTAAAACAAAAGATTTTCTATACGTTCCCTTGCCTCCGGGCAACGCGCCTCCTCCCGGAGTTGCGGGATGATCCTTATCAAAACTGCCTTCTATACTCCAGTCGTGTGGCAGGTCAAGTTTCCTCCATGACACCTGGTCATCGATCTCATGCGTAAGTGCAAATTCCCAATCACGGTTGAAATCAGAAACGACACGTACCGGATCCCGGTTGCATGAAGTGGCTGTCAGCAATATTGCCAGGCAGAAATATGCGAATTTCATAACATTTACAATTGAATGGTTTGTTCTTCTCCGTTATACTGTACGGTAACAACAGTATCTCCTCCCTTAAAAGGTGTTGCCGCATTCTCCGGGGTGATCTTCATTATATGAAATACCCTTTCTGTGGGCATCTCTGAAAACGAGCCGTCGCGGGCACCGATGGTAAAGGTACCGGCATCCTGGTTGTAGTAAAAGGGTATATTGCTGAAATATCCTTTTTCATAATTGTAATTATCCCCTTCGTCTTCATACAGTGTGAACCGGGCATCAGCTCCCGCATAGACACATAAGGTCAGCGGGGCCCCGGGGTTTTCTCCCGTGTACTGAATCTCCGGACCAAACGGTAAAATGGAGCCTGCTCTGACATAGAGAGGCATGTTTTCCAGGGGAGCATCGGCCGTGATCCATTTTCCCCCTGTGATGTATTCGCCGGTATGGAAATCGTACCAGTCGCTTTGCTTTGGCAGGTATACATCCCGTTTCCTGGCTTTGTACTCATAAACAGGGCAAACCATGAGAGCTTCTCCGAACATATACTGATCCGAAATATCAGTAATGGCAGTGTCCCCGTTGAAATCCATGATCAGTGCCCGCATGATGGTGTAATCGGTAAACCATGTACGGCTGGCCAGGGTATAGATATAAGGCATTAAACGGTAACGCAACCGATCGTATTGCAGCATGGTTTTGTACGCAGGATGATCTTCCGGTGCTATATTGTAAATTTCGCGGTACGGGTATTGTCCGTGGCTTCTGAAAAGCGGACAGAATGCACCGAACTGGAACCATCGCGTATTCAATTCCCGCCATTCCTCCATATCTTCTGAACCTTCACGTGCCTGCTCAAAGCGTCTTTGTACGCAAAAGCCGCCGATATCCATGGTCCAGTATGGAATTCCGGATATGCTGAAATTGATCCCGGCAGGTATCTGGGCTTTCATATCCTCCCAGCAGGTACCTATATCTCCGCTCCAGGTAGCCGTGGAATATCGCTGTAACCCGGGGAATCCGCTCCTGGTAAGCAGGAACACCCGTTTGTCAGGATCTTCTTCCCGTTGTCCTTCGTATATGGCTTGTGCGTTAACCAGCGCATAAGCGTTCAAATAACGTGTAGAAGGGCCGAGAGCAGTTGGTGTGGACAATGCTTTCCTGTAATCCAGGCTGGCGTTGGAAAGAATATCGGGTTCAGAAGCATCCATCCACCAGGCATCAAAACCCAGATGATACAGATGGTCCTCCATCTGCTGCCAGAACAATTTGCGGGCTCCTTCGGCGTAAGCGTCATAAAACGAACCGATATATCCCGGCCAGATCCAGTCCCGGATGCTGTCTCTAACGGCACGGGTATACATCCACCCTTTTTCCTCAAATTCCTTGTAATGTTCCGTAGTATGGTAAAATTTGGGCCAAACGGAGATCATGATCCTTGCATTTTGTGCATGGACACTGTCCACCATGGCTTTGGGATCGGGAAACCGTTCGCTGTCAAATTCGTGACTGCCCCACGCATCCACGGGCCAATAGGACCAGTCCTGTACGATATTGTCAATGGGGATGTTTCGTTCCCGGAATTCCTTAAGTGCTCCCAGCAGTTCATCGGAAGTTTTGTAACGCTCCCGGCTTTGCCAGAAACCCATGGCCCATTTGGGCATGATCTGGGATTTCCCGGTTAGCAGCCGGTATCCGCTTATAATATCGTCTGCGTTGTCCCCTTTGATAAAATAATAGTCTATCATATCTGCCATTTCCGACCACCAGGATTGTTTTTCCTGTTCCGCAGGATTTACGGGAGTGTACAGTTTAAGCGCCAGGTATGACACACCGCCGTCGGGAAGCCATTCAATGCGTATAGGATACTCTTTGCCGGCTTCCATATCCGCCTGGAATTTATAATTATTTGGATTCCAAGCAGTTCTCCAGCGTTCTTCCACCACTTCTTCCCCGTTAAAAAAGACTCTGGTATAACCCGCATAATAAAGTAAAAAGCGATGTATGCCGCTATCGTTGGATGACACCGTTCCTTCCCAAACGATTTTGGCATCGTTGAACGGGATTTCTTGCGGAAAATTATTTACTTTCTCAAGGTCCGAATAATCCAGTACGGATTCGCGCCTTCTTAAATATTCCGTTTTTCCGTCAC
>ERZ795048.3400-NODE-3400-length-11858-cov-12.366602_pt1 | contig 11858 bp, 12 predicted proteins | sample MGYA00375132_ERZ795048 | MGnify/ENA primary metagenome ERZ795048 (study PRJEB30177, sample SAMN05720225) | activated sludge metagenome | isolation source: Anaerobic digester | place: Hong Kong | collected 2014-12-17 ...
ATAAAGAATTTTTTATGTAACCGGGAGGTATAGGGTCACTGTCATTGCGAGGAGCGACAGCGACGAAGCAATCTGTTAAGTATAGAAACGATACCGGTTAATACTGAATATTTTCTATCAGGAACAGATTGCTTCGCTTTGCTCGCAATGACATGAGAAAAAACATTTTAACCGGCACGATTTTTCTCCAAAAGTGAATATTTTTTTGACCGGGATATCTCCGGTAATTATTATTATAATAGATACGGATGTTTTAAATCCGCAATAAAAGGAGGCACCTTATGAAACATGCGCCGAGAGAACACCAGAGAGTTTATCTCACTTTTTACCTCAGAATATTCGAGGAAGATAAGTTCATCGGGTTCCTTATAGATATATCAAAGGACGGCCTTATGGTGATGTCTGAAACGCCTCTTGAGGAGAACAGGGAGTATAACCTCAGGATGAAGCTCCCCCCCACATTTGAATGGAAAGGTAAAAAAGTTGAAGACCGGGAGATCCACTTTAAAGGGGACTGCCGCTGGTCTAAACATGATGAAGTTGATAAAGAGTTCTACACAAGCGGCTTTGCCTTCAGAGAACTCTCTGATGAAGATAATGAGATTATCCACAAGGTAATCAGGGAATTTAAGATCAGGTAGAGGAGGGGCGATATGAAAGAGAAGATGAAGATACTGGTTGCTTTAAAACTCATTGAAAGTGCTGATGAACTGATGGAGAGAGCCATGAAAGTTGCAAGCCGGTATGAGGCGCGAATATATCTCCTGCATGTTCTTCACGACATGCCTCACCTCTCCTTCTATTATGATGTGTACCAGCTCTGGGAGGAGTTCAGGGACAAAGCGATGAAAGAGACTCTAAAGCATATGAATATTTATATCGAAAAACTTTCAAAAGAGTTCAAGGATGTGGAGCCCCTTGTGGCTGTTGGTGAACCTTATGAGGCAATACTTGATGAGGCGGAGCGCCTTGATGTTGACCTGATCATTATAGGTAATCAGGGGCACACAGGGATTGCAAAGATGCTTCACAACAATGTGGGGGAGAAGGTGATTAATCTCTCCAGCCGCCCGGTGCTGAGTTTTGCGATAGGGAAGAAGGAGTAGGAGGGGGCTGATTCCTTACTGAAATATAGCGTGCCCTCACCCCGGCCTATGGGCCACCCCTCTCCTGTTTTAAAGAAATGAAGGGGAGAGGGGGGTAACAGAAATTTCAGGTTTGAACAGCAAAAGTAATGGTCACAGAAATCTTTGCATTTTTGTAAAGTTACATAGCCTTCTCAAGTATTTCCCTGCTTACATCCGGAGTAACATCTCCTGTTTCAGAGAGAGCTGTCATGCCATGTTCTTTAAGTTTTTCAACAATTGCCGGTATTTTATCAGCTGAAATCCCGTAATCTGACAGATGTGTTTTTATACCGAGGCTTTCGAAGAACTCCCTTGTCTTTTTAATTGTAAGGTCTATCTTCTCATCATCACTGCCACTGGTTATATTCCATATACGTTCAGCATACTGTAGAATCTTTGCCCGCTTCTGTTTACGCATAACATCAAGCACTGCGGGGTATATGATCGCAAGTGTCTGGCCGTGGTCAATGCCGAACATTGCAGTAAGTTCATGCCCGATCATGTGAGTAGCCCAGTCCTGCGGAACCCCGGCGCCTATAAGTCCGTTCAGCGCCATTGTTGCGCTCCATACAAGGTTCGCGCGTGCGTCATAGTTTTCCGGTTCATTAACAGTTGTCACACCAATCTCAATCAGTGTATGCAGTATCCCCTCAGCCATGCGGTCCTGTATCCTGGCATCAACAGGGTAGGTTATGTACTGCTCCGTTGTATGCACAAATGTATCCACTATACCGTTGGCAACCTGTATCTTCGGGAGTGTAAAAGTGACAACCGGGTCCAGTATTGAAAATTTAGGGAAAGTCAGCGCGCTCATTACCGGGAATTTTCCATGTTCGTAACTGATTACAGCACCGCAATTCATTTCAGATCCTGTTGCAGGCAATGTCAGCACTGTACCGAATGGAACAGGCTTTTTTACTACATCTGAAGTTATCATCGCAAAACCATATTTTAGAAGATCACGCGCATCACCTGAATAATGCGCGGCGAGGCAGATAAATTTTGTACCGTCAATAACCGATCCCCCGCCAACAGCGAGTATGAAATCGATATTTTCACTGCGCACAATTTCTGCGGCCTTCATTAGAGTTTCATAACGCGGATTCGGTTCTATCCCGCCGAATTCAAAAACCTTTCTGCTGCCGAGATTTGCTTTCACTTTACCGATAAGCCCGCTCTTAACAGCGCTCCCGCCGCCGTAGGTAATGAGCACCTTCGCGTCAGCAGGTACCTGTTTATCAATATTATCCAGTCTGTCTTTTCCGAAGAAAATCTGTGTCGGATTATAAAAATCAAAGTTTAACATAATGTTTTCTCCTTTATTTAAAGTGGTTAACGATTAAATTTGTGTCTCATCGATTCACAAGTTTTGCATTGGCCTCGGGGTATCGTTCTCCCTGTATAATGATTTTTGAAGCAGCAGTTTCAATTTCACGGAGCTCATCCGGAGTAAGAGTTACTGTTGCGGCCCCGATGTTTTCGGTTAAGCGTTCAGCCTTAGTTGTTCCGGGAATCGGGACAATCCATGGTTTCTGAGCAATTAGCCATGCAAGGGCAATCTGAGCAGGGGCGGCATTTTTGCGCTGTGCAACCTGTTTAATCAAATCAACCATAGCCTGATTAGCTTTCATGTTTTCCTGTGTGAAACGGGGAACTGTGCTCCTGAAGTCGCTGCTGTCAAAGGATCTGTTTTCATCAATCTTCCCTGTGAGATAACCTTTACCGAGAGGGCTGAATGGAACAAAACCGATACCAAGCTCCTCAAGTACAGGCAGCACTTCTTTTTCAGGTTCTCTCCACCACAGGGAGTATTCACTCTGCAATGCGGTAACAGGCTGAACAGCATGGGCGCGGCGGATTGTATTTGCCCCTGCCTCTGATAATCCAAAGTGTTTCACCTTACCTTCTCTTATAAGCTCCTTCACTGCTCCAGCCACATCGTCAATGGGAACATCCGGATCGACACGGTGCTGATAGAATAGATCGATTGCATCAACCTTCAACCGTTTAAGTGAAGCTTCTGCCACCTCTTTTATATGTTCAGGCCTGCTGTCAAGCCCTATCCACTTTGGACCGCCGGCAGGATCAAGTTTAAAACCGAATTTGGTTGCTATTACAACTTCTCCTTTAAAGGGGGAGAGCGCTTCACCAACAAGTTCCTCGTTGATAAATGGGCCGTAAACTTCAGCTGTATCAAAGAAGGTGACACCCTGCTCAACAGCTTTTCGTATCAGTGCAACCATCTCCTTTTTGTCCGCTGCAGGTCCGAGGCCGAAGCTCATCCCCATGCACCCGAGTCCAAGTGTCGAAACTTCAAGTCCGCTCTTTCCTAATATTCTTTTCTTCATGATTCATTTTTACCTCTTTTGTATAATGATATCTGTTGTTAATTCTCCGGCAGATATTATGCTGTTCTTTATAGTTCAAAGATTTGACTTTTCAGTCCGGTAAAATTTTTTTTTGATCACTCGCTGCTCTGAACAACTTCAACATGTATACGGTTATTACTTTTTTCAGAGAGCTCTGCGATTTCAGGCTCCCACCATCTCCCTGTTTTCAGCCCCTTATCAATTGTTATAATTTCACCAAGCATTGGAGTTATCAGGTTGATCTTGCGGGAGTCAGCCTCCTTTGATATATCAGATGCAGGCTGATACCACGGGTGCAGGGCAAGCTCAAACATTCCCCAGTGGATCGGGAAATATCTTCTTGCGTTGAGATCGAAGTACGCCTGCGCCGCCTCGTCAGGGAGCATGTGCACCTCTCTCCACTTTTCATTATACTGCCCTGTTTCTATGAATGCCAGGTCAAATGGACCATACTTTCTACCGATATCTTTGAAGTGGGTATCGTAACCGGAATCACCGCTGAAAAAAATATTCATTTTACCCGCTTTTATAATCCATGAAGCCCAGAGAGTGCTATCTCTCCCTGAAAAGCTTCTCCCTGAGAAATGCTGAGCCGGTGCTGCAATGAATTCAATATTACCTTTTTCAGTTTTTCCCCACCAGTCAAGTTCAGTTATTCTCTGAGAGTCTATTCCCCATCCCCTGAGATGTGAGCCCGTGCCAAGGGCAAGAATAAATTCCGCGTGTTTATCTTTGAAAAATTTTACAGTCTTCATGTCGAGATGATCATAGTGATCGTGTGATATGACTATATAATCGATCTCCGGCAGTTCTGATAGATTCAGTACCGGTTTCTGAAACCTCTTCACCATAAAGTTGAAGGGGGAAGCGTGATCCGAAAAAACAGGATCAATTAATATATTCTTTCCCGCAATATTAAGCAGTATGGAGGAATGGCCGAACCATATTACCTTCGGGTCCTGTGAGTATTCAGTGAACTTTTTCATGTCAGGTTTAATCTCCGGGAGAGCCATGCCAGGCACACCGTTCTCCGGGCCTTTGAGCCATTCGATGATATCCCGGAATTTAAAGTTGCTGTCCATATTCTCTTTAACTATCCCGGGACGGCGGTTTATAAACTTTCGCTGTTCCCTGTTGTAATTCGGTGATTGTTCCACCCTTAACATATCGTCATTGCCGGGTTTGGTGCCGAAAGTTGAACATCCGGATATCATAACTCCTCCACTTAACAATATAACTGTGCTTAGTATAATAGATATATTTCTGAAAGTCGCTTTCATAAGGGCTACATCCTTCTCATCGAAAAATCCGGTTTATTACATATAATATCCTGGATTTAATGCTTTTCTTTATGGTTCATTAATTTGACTATTCAGTTCAGTGGTAATTTTGTAATTGAACAATGCACTCATCTTGAGCCTGTCATTATTTTGTAACATGGTCAACTCAGGTATATTTCAAATATATACACTTATCCTATAAAATTGGTAAATACCGGAGTCTCTTTTTCAGGGAGTGAGATACCATTCTCCAGTGCGTAAATTTTACACTTTAAAAAGAATGCCATATTGCGGCCCAGAACACGCATTGTATACATACCTTCTTTGTCCTGTTTTACTTCTTCCGGGGTAGTCCCATACACCAGGTTCCAGTATCGTGAAGATATAATCGGCATCTCTTGGAGACCAAAGTATTTGTTCATCTGATCATAAGTGGTTGTTGTTCCTGCTCTTCTGGCTGATATAACGCAGGCTGCAGGTTTCAGATGGAACATTTTATTTGCATTCCCGCAAAATTCAGAATAAAAGAGCCGGTCCATAAATGACGTCATAGCTCCACTGGCAGCAGCATAGTGGACCGGTGTACCGAATATAAATCCATCACTATCTTTAGCCTTTTCACGGAATTCATTTACACTGTCCTGAAAAATACATTTCCCCAGTTCAACGCATTTTTTGCAGGCAATGCATCCACTCAGTGGTTTGTTGCCGATCCAGAATATTTCCGTGTTAATATTTTCACTGTTTAATATTTCTGCCACCTCTGACAATGCAGTGTATGTGCATCCTTCCTTATGCGGGCTTCCGTTCACTAACATTACTTTCATGTTATAGCTCCTTCAGTTTTTAATATCCCAGAGTTTTAAGCCATGCTATGATTTCAAATCTGGCATTCTGGACATTGTTTCTTGATACGCTATATCCGTTTCTTTCAACTGTTGCTGCAGGTTCAAGTTTTTCAATGGTGTCTATCGTATTCGAAAAACCGTTCCCCCCGTGTGTGTTAAAGGGTATAATTTTCCTGCCTTTAAGATTGTATGTATCAAAAAATGTGTAGAGTATCATCGGCATGTCTCCCCACCAGTTCGGGTATCCTATAAATATTGTATTATATCTTTCCGGATTTTTAATTCGAATTTTTATTTTAGGCCGGGCGTTTTGTTTCTTTTCTTCATGCGCCTGATTAATAAGTGTTTTATGAAAAAGAGGGTAGGGGATTTCAGGTTCTATTCGATAGATATCTCCTCCGGTATATTCCTGTATCACAGAGGCAACATACTGTGTATTTCCCATGACTTTTCCGTTAACAACAACAGCACTGTTGTCTTCTTCTCTTGACATATTATTTGGATCGGTTGTTTCCGGCATGGAGAAATAGACGATCAATATGTTATTTTTTTTCTTTGCAATCTCTGCTTGTTTACTCAGAGATTCAGCATTTGCTTTACTGTAATCAGTAATCACTGATAATACGATTGCCAGTAGTAATGATATAATGTATCTTATCTTCATATTTTACTCCTTTGTTGTCTCTTTACCAGCTTTTAATTTTTAAAAAACGCTATATGAATTATAATGCTATATTCAGATAGATGGTAGATTAATTCTTTCCGTTGAAAATCATATCCCAACCGACATGTAGAAGTAATTATTTGCTCATTTCGGAGCCAGCTCTCCAAAAAAATACGAAGAAGTAACTCCGCCATCCATCAGAAAATCACTGCCGGTGATAAAGGCGCCATCCGGACCCATAAGAAGTGCCGCGACATTGGCGACCTCGTCAGATGTGCCTGCCCGCCCCACCGGACAGCCCTCAATCATTCGGCGGTAACCCTCTCCACGGGGGCCAGTCAGTTCATCTTTCGCAAGTGGAGTGATAATTATGCCCGGGCTGATTGTATTGACCCGTGCTCCTCTTTTTCCCCATCTGACGGATTCAGCCATAACCCGTAAAGCGTTTCCGCGTTTTGAGAGCTGATAGGCGTGCAGAGTATCTTTCACCTCACCCGGCTGAAGCATCGGAAGCGATAAAAGCTGATCGGCCGGAGTTGTGGCAAGAAGCCTGTTCTGCTCATCTGTTAGAGCACCCAGGCGGTGTCCCGATTGGGATGATATTACTACGCCGGAACCTCCACGGGCGATGATGTTTCCAAACACTTCCAGTATCACTGCAGTCCCATACATATCAACTTTCAATATCGCATCTATTGGAGCCTGTGAAGGTGAAACTCCGGCAGCGTGAATAACTCCTGTAATATCACCAATGCCTATAGCCTTTTCAACAAGATTCTCAATTTCTTTACGCGAGGATACATCAACTGTTGCAGTGCTTACCTCGAATCCTGCATTACTCAAAACTTCAGCCGCAGCAATCGCATTTTCCTGCCGTAAATCGGCGAGGAGGACGTGCTTTCCTGCACTCACTCTTCTTGCGATTGCAACACCTATTGAACCGGCTCCAATTAATACCGTGATACTTTTCATGGTAACCTCCTGTATTCTTCGTTTGTTACCGGTTCAAGCCATTCCGGTGCACCTGCATTGACATTTGTCTCAATTGAAAGATGCACAAACCAGCTGTCATGCGCCGCACCATGCCAGTGCTTGGCATTGGGAGTGATTTTTACCATATCACCGGGATGAAGTTTCCGTGCAGGCTTTCCCTCCTCCTGGTAATAACCGCGGCCCCCTGTTACCAGAAGGATCTGACCCCCCGGATGCCTGTGCCAGTTATTCCTGCAGCCCGGTTCAAAAGTTACATTCCCAATTGGACAATTAAATTCATTATCACGAGGTACAAGCATACTGAGATATGCAATACCTGAAAAATACCTGCTGAACTGCTCCGGCAGCTTTTCACCTTTAGGGAAGATTACGCTTTCATTTAATACTTTAGATTCGTTCATGATTGATTTACCTTAATTCATATTTAAAATCAGGAAATGTTTAACTTATCTATCCATTCAGATACAAGTGACTGAGAGGAAGCTGAGCTCCCTCCGCGGATCGCAACTCCTGAAAGTACTTTTGCCTTTGAGCAGGCTTTCCTGATATCCTGCTCGCTCCGTCCAAGCCCGCTCCCTTCGTGCGTGCAGAATGGAATTATCGTCTTCCATGAGAAATCGTAGCTTTCAAGAAACGTGAATACCGGCATAGGCATCGTTCCCCACCAGTTCGGGTATCCCAGGAATATAACATCGTAGTCATCCATGTTTGTAACACGGCCTGTAAGTTCCGGCCTGGCATCTGCGCGGAGTTCATCCTTTGCCACATTTGTTGTTTCTGTATACCCTTTAGGATATGCTTTCACAGTTTCAATATGAAACAGGTCACCTCCGGTTATATTCTGAATCATACCTGCCACAACTTCAGTATTGCCGACTTTAAGATCTGTAATACTTCCATTAAAATAGTTTTCCCCCCTGCGGGAGTAATATGCGATAAGGTATTTTTTTGCGTTTGAATTCATTGCTGGTTTCCTCTTTTATTATTTAATGATATTTAATTTTTTCAGCCATTGTGATATTCTGTTCTGAACATTTTTTGTGTCATTACCTCGGATTGAAATACCTTCAAGCAGTGTCGATTCAGGGCAGAGCTTCCGGATGTCCTTTGTGCTTATCCCCAGGCCGCTGCCGAGATGTGTGCTGAATGGCACAATTGTTTTCCCGGAAAAATTGTTTTCTGAAAGGAATGTCTTTACAGGAGCAGGGAATGTTCCCCACCAGATTGGGTAGCCTACAAATATAATATCATAGGACCTGATATTAATACTGTTTTTCAGCGGCGGTTTATAGCCGGATTTCAGTTCCTGCATCGCGATTTTTTTAGTCTCTTCATAATCAGAAGGATACGGTTTAACGCCCTGAATTTCAGATATATCGCCGCCCGTAATCTTTCTGATCTCCACGGCTATCTCCCTTGTGTTCCCTGTATGAGAGAAGTAAGCCACGAGGATCTTTTTATTCCCTGCAGTTGAGATACCGGTATTTACCTGTGAAAAAGCACTGACACCTGCTGAAATAATTATTAATGTAACTAAATGCATGATAAAATATTCCTTTTTCATATCTGCCTCCAATGATTTATCTATTATTGCATTTGACGAAATGATCTGTACTCTGTCATTCCGGCCGTAGTGCCGGAATCTCATAAATCCGGTACTATCAGTTCTCAAATTATAATCAGTTGAAGAGAATATAAATAACCGGCAGATACTCTGCTGTTCTCTGCGGCTCAGGCATTTGACTTTTCAGCTCAGGGGATTTTTAAGTGGATGGAATGCTTTGATTCAGTCCTTCCTGTAAGAGGATGGCGAATCTCCGTAATGCTCTTTAAAGAGCCTGGAGAAATGTGAAACGTTTTCAAAACCTGTTGAAAAGCAGATATCTGTTACTGTCATTTCAGTTGTTTCCAGGAGCTCCTTTGCCCTGGCAAGGCGTCTCTCCCTGATCCACTGCGACGGCGGGATTTTATACTGCGCCTGGAAGTCCCTTTTGAAGCCTGAGAGGCTCCTCCCTGAAAGGTATGCCAGGTCTTCAATGGATACCGGGTTCATATAATTATTCTCAAGAACATAATCCAGATTCTGACGTGACTGCCGGTTAAGCTGCAGCAGCTGGTTGAGCAGGTTTTTGTTGATATTCCCCAGGTCATATAGTAATTCAAACATCTTGAGTTTAATCAGGTTTTCATCAACCGAGCTTTTATCATTCATGAGCGGTTTCAGAGATTCAATGAATCCCGTAACTCTTTTATCCACCGGAATAATTGAAACAGGCACAAGTTCATCTTTAGGTTTCTCATATACTTTTAATCCCTGGATGAACTCTTTTAAAAAACCGTCTTTAAGAAAGAAGAGCATGAAATCACCCGATTTTTCATACTCAATTGTAATAGCCTTCCTGAAAAGGACCATTTCATTTTCCTTCAGGGAATATGTCTGCCCGTCATAATCTATTTTATATGTTCCTTCAAGCACTACAAGGAGGAGATGATCTTCTATAAAGTATGATCCCTTTTTGCCTGCATCATAATTTGTTGTACAGGATTCAAACACGCTGAAATTATTAAATTTCAGCGTTCTCCTTTCAAATTCGGGGAGCATTAATCCCCTGGGGGCAACAAGGAGTTTATTCAATAGTATTCCTCCTTTTAAAATCTGCTATTTCAAATAAATCATTTTAGCAGGTCTCTGTCAATAAAGAATTTGTATTGTTTGTGGAGGTCTTGCAGTAGTGTTTAGCTTTTTAGGAGAGATCGTTCTTTGGCTTCCATGCCATCGGGACAGAGCTGATACGATGGCATGGAAGTCAAAGAACATGTAATTATGTTTGCCTAAGACATCATGTCTGTCGGGTGCGCAGTAGCGCGGGTGAGGGTGCGTTAAGTACATTGCTTCGATTAATCCCGGCATTGATATAATTTATATCGACGTCGACTGAAATTATGGGTGTCGACTAAATTTGTATCGGCGTTGAGTGAATTTGCATCGATTTCAATACGATTTGAATTGAATTCAACTGAATTTGCATTGATTTCAATATGTTTTGCATTGAATTCAACTGAATTTGCATTGATTTCAATATGATTTACATTGAATTCAACTGAATTTGCATTGATTTCAATATGTTTTGCATTGAATTCAACTGAATTTGTATCGATTTCAATATGATTTACATTGATTTCAAATAAATTTATATTGAAACTACATCACCTTCAGAGCTGTATCCTTTCCAGTATCTCCCCTGTAAGCTCCGTGGTGTTGAATTCTCTCTGAAGATGTTCGAATGGAATTAGAAACCTGCACCCCTCCCTGTACCTGCTGCACCCCCAGGCTCCTCTCCCTTTAATCATAACACCTTCTCCGCATTTTCTGCATCTGAGGGGGGCATTCTGCGGCGGAGCTGCAGGTGCTTTTGATTCTTTCTTTTCGGGAGCGGAGTCATCACTGGTGATGCTAAGTGTAGGTGTATTGCTGCCGTTCAGAAAAACCCGGCCTTTAACATTTTTTCCGTTAACAGTAAAGCCGCTTATCTCCCCGGTTTTACCTTTCTCAATAAGATTGAATATCTGTTTCTCTGTGAGTTTCTTACCTTCAATCTCGAAGCTTACCCGGAAGTTGCACCCTGTTTTATATTCACTGCATCCGTAAGCGGCTTTACCTTTAATTATTTTACCTTTGCCGCATACAGGACAGAGGGGGGGAGTTAAGGCTTTATCTTCTGCGACAGCTTTTTTGTTACCGGAGGCGCTGGTTTTATCGGACGTGTTGTTGTTAACGGACGTGTTGTTGTTAGCGGACGCGTTGAAACGCGTCCTTACGGGATGCGTCCCTCCCTGCTGCGGCCCTGCCGGTTTTGTCTTTGCGGGGGTGCTCTTACCCGCAGCCTTCTTGACAGCAAGCTGTATCTTCTTCCCGCTCTCCTGCTTAACGTCTGAGACAAGTTGTGCTACCATAACTTTCATCTCTTCAAGAAACTGCGCTGCCATGAAATCTCCGCGTTCAATGCGGCGGAGCTTCCCCTCCCATATACCTGTAAGCTCAACGGATTTAAGGAGATCATTTTCAATTGTATCAATAAGCTGAATCCCTGTTGGTGTGGCAATGATGTTCTTCTTCTCCCGCCTGATGTAGCTCCGCTTGAAAAGAGTTTCGATAATCCCTGCGCGTGTTGACGGACGGCCTATGCCGTTCTCCTTCATGGCGTCGCGGATCTCATCGTCATCAGACCATTTGCCAGCAGTCTCCATTGCGCGGAGGAGTGTTGCCTCTGTATAGGGCTTGGGAGGTTTGGTCTCCTTTTCAAAAACCTGCGGAGCGTGGGGCCCTGATTCACCCTGCGTAAATTCCGGGATTATCTGAGGCTCATCCTCATCATCCTTCTTCTCCTGTTTCTCCTGCCTGGGGTAGAGTGCGCGCCACCCCTCTTCAAGAATCTGCTTCCCCGTTGCCTTGAATTTCACATCTTCAGCTTCACCGAGAACCGTGGTGTTCATCACAATGCAGTCAGGGTAGAATGCCGCGATGAAACGGCGGGCGATTGTGTCAAAGACCTTTTCATCATTGGGCTGAAGGTTAT
>ERZ795048.3406-NODE-3406-length-11833-cov-11.771523_pt1 | contig 11833 bp, 10 predicted proteins | sample MGYA00375132_ERZ795048 | MGnify/ENA primary metagenome ERZ795048 (study PRJEB30177, sample SAMN05720225) | activated sludge metagenome | isolation source: Anaerobic digester | place: Hong Kong | collected 2014-12-17 ...
GCTTTATCTTTTTTCTGAGTATCTACAAGCTTTTTTAAAATCTTTGGAAAGAAGTTAGCAAGAACTCCGGAGAATCCCGCTCCACCCAAATTCAATGTATAAAGCAAAGTCGCCGCATTGGCATTAAATAACTTAAGATTGCTGTTCTTAAGTATCCTTAATCTGTCTTTCAATATATCCTCACTGCAGCATGTGTCTTTTAGAAACAGGAATCTATTAGAATCGGCACACCATTTCAATTCATCCAATGTTAAAAGTCTTTTGTAGGGAACAGGACATTCATATAACCCGAGCTGAATATCCTTAGGTATGTTGTTTAGTATTATCTCAGCATTTTTAAGCCATACATCATGTTTATCATCTTTGTCTGCAAGACCGTTTGTAAGTATAACCACAGCATCAACACCAGTATCTGCCATCATCTTTATTTCTTCTGCCTGAGCATAAATATCCTTGCTGAAATTGCCTGATGCAACAACAGGAACTCTGCCATTTACCTTTTCTACAACGAACTTTGCAAGGCTTATTCTTTCTTCCTGAGTAAGGTAATACATCTCACTGGACTGGCATACTGCAAATAATCCGTCAACCTGACCTTCTATGTACCAGTCTATAAGGGAATCAAGTCCCTTGTAATCAATCTTGTCCTCATTGGTAAATGGGGTAATCATTGTAGGCCATACTCCGCTGTTAATGCTTTTTGTCATACTTTCTCCTCTTATCTTTCTATATTTCCTTGCATTCATATAACCACAGTTTCAAAACGTTATCATCCATGTCGCATGCAAGCACTTTTCCTGTAAAGTTGTTATCCACATCTTTAATAATCATAATATCAGCAGCACCTGAATTTTCTATTCCTCCATGACAGTTAAACAGATATGGGTCATACATTTTCCAGTCAATTCCATCTTTTGACACATACTGACGCCATGAATACCCTGTTTGCCTTTCAAAATGTCTTAAAAACATAATCCATTTGTCTTTGTATCTGAATACTCTGGACATTTCCAGTCCTGAATGTACTTCAAGAATAGGAAATCCATATTTTTTAAATCTCATATCGTCTATATCAGCTTCGGCAAATCCTAATTTCAGATTATTTCTGTCAATGTTATCACAAAACCCTTTGTAATACATATAGATTTTTTTATTATCCACGACTACGCAAGGATCATCAATACGCATGCTTTCCCAGTCGTGTTCCCTTTTAATAGCAAAACCCTGCTTTATAAACGGAAGTATTGGAGCTTTATTCTTATCAGTCAATGCCTTTGCATACATTATTTCTGTTGAAACATAACCTGTTTCTCCTGGTTTTGCCAGCGGATTACCTATATCACTATTTAGGGGATTTTGCCTTGCTGAATAAAAAAGATATAAATAATCTTTAAAACACAAAATTTCCGAACTTGCCACACCGTAACTGTCAGGCATATCTGGTGAATTTCCTTTCTCAACAGCTGTTGAAACATACTCCCAACTTAAAAGATCTCTGCTTCTGTAATAAACTATTTCAGCCTGCCATGAAGCAACAGTATTAAGTTTTGCATCTATATAATCAGTAAAAAGATGATAAGTGCCTGCATAGTCCTTATAGCATGCGGCCATTCTTGCGCTATGAGGCGATATATCAAAAACTGGATCTTTATATACCAGGTCAAATCTGAATTTTGGATATTCATAATCTGTATTAGTTTCATTATTTGAAATCATAGCATTAATAAATAAGCTTCCTGAAATCCTTTATTGTGTGGAAAGATATAAAGTTACCGTTATGAGGATCTCTAGCGTTCTCATCACCGGAACGGCTAAGGACATACAAATCCTCCCCGTCTATAACCATACTTGCATAATGTCTGGAATGCTTTATACCTTTGCCTATCGATACCATTCCAGCAAAACACCAGTCTATGCAGTTTTTGGAAAAATGCAGCTGCAATCTGTTTCTTTCATTATCAGGAAGATTGTATCTTTCTTTTGGAAGCCTCTCCGGTTTAGTCATGCTGTCTGTAGCCTGAGTGCTTAACAGCCAGTAAAGCTTTGTAACCTCATCATACAGGATATGGAATTTCATCTGTCCGCCAGGACAAGGAACATATACTATCTTTTTGCCTGAAGGCGCTTTTTCAGGTATGGTAACCATTGTATTGTAGTTGGTCTCAATAACCTTAACAATACATGCAAATCCTGTTTTCCCAGTATGTGCTCTCATCCATAGATGGAATGTATGGCCAGTCTCATCATACCAGATGTGGTCAGGGTCAACAAACTGCACTATGTTTGTCTCCAGCCATCCAATGGGATGACATGGTCTTCCTTTGGAAACTTCAATAAAAGTCCTTCTTGGTGTTTCATAAAAAGGTACTCCGAAATAGTCTAAATCCTTTTCATCAATTAAATCACGAAAAGCCAGTTCAGATGCGAATACCCATGATTCTCTTTTAGTAAGGTCATCATTTACATTTGCCCTCATAAGTATCGGAGCGACACCATTAACATTCCATCCGTTTATATCGTTATATACCTTCTTTTCCATAACAATATATACATTACCATTTGCATAATGCACATTGCATGGAGCCTGATGCCAGTGTTCGTTATTTGTAAGCTTTACAGGCTCAGTCCATGTCACACCATCATCATCGGATTTAATAATATTAAGATCCCCTGCCTGGCCCAATATATATACAGACTTACCTGCAACAAATGGTCTTGCATGAGCTATTGCGTAATCCGCCCTGTGTTGCCATGTTTGTCCTTTATCATCAGATGTGAATACCTTGCCCTGCGACTGGCCAAGATCAGATTCTATCTTCGGCCCTTCAATAGGATGTGTCTTCTTCCCGCCAATTTCTATTGTTGCAATAAGCCTCCCGCTTTCTAATCTTATTATTCCTGGACTATAACACCCTATGACCAAAGGATTCTCTGATTCATAAATCTTTATAAAATTATCTGCAAGTATCTCCATTATTACCCCCAAAACATATTAAACAGCTTTTCTGTTATTATACTATACCTGTAAGTGATGTGCTAATGCTTCTCATTGAATAAATCAATAGTGCCATATAATGATATTTAAGTATCTTGACTATTTCGCTAAATTAATATATCATATTTAGCGTAAAGGAAGTGTTTATTTGAATAAGTCATCTGAACTCGAAAAAATTGTGAACAGAAATAATGGATATTTAATTTCCTCTGAGGCAATCAATGAAGGAATTTCAAAACAACAGCTATATTCATATATTAAAGAAACTAATATGGAAAAAGTAGCGCATGGTATATATGTTTCTGAAGATACCTGGGTAGATCATTTATATTTAATCCACCTTCGCAATAGTAACGCTGTTTTCTCGCATGAAACAGCACTTTTTCTTCACGGACTTATGGAACGCGAACCGTCACAAATTACTGTTACAGTTAAGTTTGGTTACAATGCTTCCCATTTAGTAAATAACGGTATCAGAGTAATAACTGCTGTAGATAACTATTTTTCTATTGGCAGGAATAAAACTAAAACCAATTTTGGCAATACTGTGGATGTTTATGACATGGAGAGAACTATATGCGATATTATTCGCAATAAAAAGGATATGGACCCGCAGGTCTATCAAACAGCTATTCAGGAATATATGAAAAGTTCCGAAAAAAAATTACCGGTTCTTATGCGATATGCATCCATTTTTAGGATTGATAATATCGTACGGACATATACTGAGGTAATGCTATGATTAAGACTGCTACGCAATTGAAAGCAAAAATCAGAAACTTATCAGATGGCAATAGCTTAAAAGCTCAAGCTCTGATCCGCAATTATATAATGGAACGATTTCTTGAACGGATTTCTTTGTCTGATTATAGAGATAATCTCATATTAAAAGGCGGTATGCTTGTTTCATCTATCGTAGGTTTAGAAACAAGAACAACAATGGACATTGATACTACAGTCCAATCTCTTCTTGTCACAATGTCTGAAGCAAAAAGAATAATTGAGGCAATTATTTCAGTTGCACTTGAGGATAATGTATCCTTTCATATTAAAAAAATTGAACAGATTATGGAGGATTTTGATTACCCTGGAATCCGTTTTATACTTGAAGCAGGTTTGGATAATTTAAGACAGGTTATAAAAATAGACCTTTCAACAAATGATGTGATTATTCCATCTGCTATAGTATACCAATACAGATTGATGTTCGAAGATAGAAACATATCATTAAAAGCATATAATCTGGAAACACTGCTTGGTGAAAAAATAGAAACAGTTATTTCTAGAGGTACAGCAAATACTAGAATGCGTGACTTCTATGATATTCATACCATTTCAACTCATAAAACTGAAAGAATAGATTATGAAATACTTCATAAAGCTTTATTCACTACAAGTAAAAAAAGAAATACCCTCGATTTGATTGAAGATTATAAGAGAATCATTGATGAAGTTAGAAGAAGTGGAGTAATGAAAAAGAACTGGGATAATTATTCAAAAGACTTATTGTTTTATGAAAACATAACATGGATTCAAGTAGTAGACAGTCTGGTCATACTTTTACAAAAAATAAGTATATATAAGTAGTTATTCTTTCTTATTTAGCTTTTATAAGAATTTTATGCCAATTAAATTTCCTATTGAATAACATTATTCTGTGTGATTAATCACATGAAGAGGCAAATTCATTTGTCATAGCTTCTACAATTAGAACCATGTCGATATCTTTTGTCTGTCTGAAATCTAACTCAGCGTCTGACATAAGCAAATTACATACCATACCACCAATTAGTGTGTACTGCTCTTTATATTTAGAGAAATATTCTCTAAATATTTCAATTCCATTTGCCATAATCTTATCTCATTCCATATTTTATACGTATCTTATCAAGTTCTTTCTGAATTCGTTCTTCTTCATTATCTTGCAGACACAGCAATAGCGATATGTCATCAACTATTTCGTTATCTGTTAATAGTCCCGGATCATATCTCCATACTTCAGTTATTACACCTCCAAAGTCATCAAATGTCCGTTCGCTGATTATATTCTTTTCTGATATTTTTTTAATCTCATTTTTATTAAATACAATAGCTCCATCACGCTCATTAGCACTCAGTATTGACATCATCGATAGGGCTTTTATTCCTCCGTATTTATAACATAAACCTTTTTCCAGTTCTTTTAAATAGACAATTCTACTTATTGGTGAACACATATAACCAATTGCTTTTGTTAGAGTTGCATTTGAATTGCTTTTAAAGCTTAGCCATTTCTTCGTTCCCTCTGAATACATCATTAGAAGCCCATAAGCCTCAAGTTCCGTAACAGCTCTTGATACACTGGATTTTGGTAAACATAATTCAAATGAAATACTGGTTGAGTTAATTTTCCGTTCATCACTTATTAATCTATAAAATATATACAAAAAAACAAGCTGAGTCGTAGGTGTCATTTTTTTCGGAACCTTAGCTTCCTTCTTCAATCTTTCAAGAAAAATGCTTCCCCAGAATGGCAGATAAATCTGCTGTTTTATAGAAATAAATGGAATATTATTTGATATGAGGTTTTCGCGTTGTAAAGCTGTAAGTTGTTCAAGGTTAAGAGCACATGGAAGATTACATATATCTTTTATCATCTGATAATGTTTTTTCAAAACTGGCAATCTCATAGCCACATCTAATGGAGTTATAACCACACATTCACTGTTATCCCATATAAGCTTATTTACTGTATATCCCTCTTGAAGATATATAGGAGTATTCTTAGGCAGTCTATAGTCTGATAGTTTAATTTTTGCACCAAAGATCTTCTGAAGATATTCAATCATAGCATTACCTACTTGTTCCATAATTATTTATAATGTACCATATTATTTGGAACTATTCAAGTAAATGTGGAACAATACAAGTTTATATATATGTTGATGCAGATTACAAACCGACACTGTGTGTCGGTTTATCTTTACATTTTGTCGGTTTAAATTAATCAAAATATGAATTTATAGAATACCTAATTAAGATCCAATTTCTATCGTTTCTGTTTATCAGATAATATATATCGAAATCATCTTCCTTTTGCTGAACATTTATAACAAGTTCCAAGATTCACGTGATCCGCACCACCATAGTATATAAACTCATCTGAGAGAGAAATCTTGCCACAATACTCGCATTGAACCCAACGATCACCCTTTGAGTCTCTTATTGGTGTTTTCTGCTGAACAAAAAGGTCTTTAACTTCATTATAGTGGTCATTATAAGCTTGTTCTGCCTCCTTTTTTTTAGACTCCTCCATTGTTTTGCGTTTTTCTTCCTGTAATTTTTCATATTTATATTGGTTCTCTTTTTGTAGTTTGAATGCAAGCTCGGTTGCATATTGTGTTTTTCTCTGGTGAATTCTTTCTTTTTTATCAAACTTAGCAAGTAATATTCTTCTTTTCTCATCCTCGGCACTAATACGGGCAACTTTTTCTTCTGGAAATATTTCGTCAATGTATGTACTTGGTTTATTCTCAATACTGAACAGAGCAAGTCTGTTCTTTGCTCTTGTTATACCGACATAAAACAATCTTCTCTCCTCTTGTTCTGCATCAGCATTATCCTTTGATCTTGACAAATAATTTTTACTTGAAGAAGGAAAACGCCCGTCATAAATATCCACCATATATACTGTATCATACTCAAGCCCTTTGCTTGAATGAATAGTAGAAAGAGTAATTTTACAATTCTCTTTATTTTGAAATCCATTACTAATTTGTTTTTCAAGTTCAGAAAGACGGACTATAAACTTCTTGATATTCGGTTCTTGCTTTGCTAGAAGCTGGAGAATATTTATTTTATTGAAATCAAGAGAGTTTTTCTCAATATATTTTTCATATCCATTATCAAGCAGAATATTGATTGCATCTTCAGATGTTTTATTTACAATATTTTTCATAATAGATTTAAAATCATTCGCACTATCCTTTTTATTGTTGGAAACATATTTCATTTGTTCATCCAACGCATCATAAATGGATATTTTTCTGTTCTTACAATTTTGTATTGCATACTCTTTTGGCTTTCTCTTTAAAAAAATGATTCCCTTATTACAAACTTGATTGAAGTACCTTCCATCAAACGGATTCATTGCAATGTTAAGATATGCAATAATATCAAGGACTACTTTATGCCCGAAAAAATTCATCTCAGGTTTTTTGAGATTAAAATCGATCTGATTACGAAGAAACAGATCTATTAAAACGACAGAGCTTTCGTTATCACGATACAAAAAAGCTATTTCGTCGTTTTCTGTTTTCGCAATATCAAGAATTTTTCTATATTGTTCCTCCACAGAAGCTACCCGAATTAATTCAACTGGTTCACCGTTTCCTCTCTCTGCCGTCATATTTTTTTCGTATCTACCTTTATTTTTAGCAATAAAAGCCTGCGCTTTTTCAACTATTTGAGTTGTTGAGCGGTAGTTACGTTCCATTCGCAGGATATAGGGATTTTTGTAATCGATTCTAAAATTCAAAAGTGCTTTAGGGTAAGCAGCACGGAATCCATAAATGCTTTGATCTTCATCTCCAACCATAAATATATTATTTTCTTTTGCGAGGATGCGAATAATTTCATGTTGTATTTTTGAGGTATCCTGTGCTTCATCAACACAAATATATTTGTATCGTCTTTGCCAGTTTGAGCTTTCATTAATACTATTTTTTAAAATCCAGTGAGCAAAAACCATTTGATCGTTAAAATCCATTCTGTTATTATCCTTTAACCACTTCATGTATGCATCATACATTTTCTTGAACATAGGATAGTCAGAAACAAATTCTATAATCTGCTCATCAGATAGCATCATGTTCTTTGTATAGGAAACTTCAGTTGCAAACTCAAGAATGTCACTTTCTGAAGCATATTCATCACCATGAAATTGATTATATATTTTACCATATAAGGTGTGTAACTCTTTTCCTTCTATCAATTTTCTCTCGCTAATTTCAGCCGATTTACAGTATCTCTTATAAATATCCAATGATAAGCTATTAATCGTTCTAAAATCAATTATATTACCTGACTCTTCTCCAAAAAACGTTATATACCTTTGCTTCATCTCTTCAGCAGCATTTTTACTAAAGGTAATGGCTAGAATGCTTTTTGGATTTATGCTTTTTTCTTTTATCATATATCCAAGCCTTGATACAAGCACAGTTGTTTTGCCTGATCCTGGAACTGCAAGAAGCAAATTTGAGCCCTCAATCGCTTGAAGTGCACGTTCTTGCTGTTTGTTGAGTTTAATTTTATGCTTTTCTTTAAACCGAAGGTATCTCTTATTTGATTCCAAATCATCTATGTATGGAGCAGCACATTCTCCATTATTTAAGCCGACATATTCAAGAAAGTCATTTTTACTCATCAATGAAGATGAATAAAACACTTCAAATCCAGACTCAGAAACATCAGTTACCTTTACAATACAAGGATCTTTAATATCATTGTCATTGATTTGAAAAAACAAATCTATACAACCAGTTTTTACATCATAACTATTAAATGCTTTTTTGGGGTTTTTCCATGAAAATTCCAAACCATTATCAGTATTTGAGTAACTAATATTACCTTTATCAATTAAGTCTGATAAATCAAACAACCATATAACCTTGTACCCAAGGTTGGAATAAAAGTTGTTACGATCATCAAAAGCCTTCACAGGCATTATACTGTGTTGAAACTCAATAACCGCTCTATCAATCAAAATATCAGCACGATGTTTTGTTTCACCAAGCGATAATCTTATTTCTTGATTCACCGCAGGAAAGCGACTTTGCCACTCATCATGCCAGAGTGAAATATCATAACTATGACTCTGTTCCCAGGTATCAGAGCAAAGATGATGTGATTTATGTGCAAAGTGATGCTGTCGTATATCACCTTTTTTTGTAATCAAGGGAGCACCACAATAAGGACAAAAATACTCCTTGTTACTATGAGTTTCATCGATTCGAACACGGCAATCATTATAATCAACAGCAAATAACATTACTTACTCCTTTTCAAAATAAAAAAGTTCTTCGAATTTTCTATCAAGAGCTATGCATAATAAAGCTGCAAGATAAGCAGTCGGGCAAAATTGACCGGTTTCGATAGAACTAATTGTATTTTTCGATGATCCGACAACATCAGCTAGTTGTGTTTGAGTTAAACCTTTTTCCTGTCTGAATTCCTTTAATCGATTCTTTAATTTAAGATGCGAGTTCATGCTGTCACCAATTGACTGACGAATGCAAGAATTGCAAATAGAGTTACAAGCGCTTCTACAACCCCAATGATTATCATGTGTACCTTTCTGTTTTTTATACCTTCAAATAATGACTGCACCGCTGCTGCTGTCAAACCAACAGCAATCAATCCGATATTAACAGAACTGTTAATAAAATATTCAAGTAGAAACAACATAATCCCAACAAGTAATGCTATAAGCGAACCAATAAGACTACTTTTCACTGATTGTTTATTTTCAAATTCTTTGCCTTTACTTTTTTCCTTTTGGGCAGCCATAAGGATATCTTTATTTTTCATCTGAAATCTCCATTCCAAGTTTTATTGGATTTATCATATCGTTCCAAGTTTTCTTTGTCAATAGAAATTCCAAATTTTCTTGGAATTTTATATAAAAGTAATGAGGCATAATTCACATTGCTTTCCCTTACATGCTTTCCCTTATAATTGTTACTAATGTATCATGAGTATAATATCGCTGTTGTATATGAGATACATTTCTTCAGCATTCTCTATTTCGCAATAACTAAATAAAATTGTCATTTTATATTTGATGAATACTCAAACAAATAGCATATCTGTCACAAAATTATTTTATAATATTGATTCAGTGTAAAGAGGTTTGGGAATTATGCTTTTAATTCATTATTAAGTTTAAAAAACAACTATATTTTTATTTCACATTTTAGTGTGTAGACACCTTTTTGAGAAATAAGAGGTACTGATACTATATGGTAATAAAGCGTGATGTATACTTAAATAAACTGCAATCGGGTCATGTAACACCTCAAATTAATTATGTAATTGCAATTACGAAGAGTTTTGAGTTATTTATCTTTCTGCCCGTTTATAAATCCCTCTTAATGGATATGCCTCCTACTATTATTAAATCAACAAATGAAGAAGTTACCCATTATCCTTATTTCAAACTTGTTTTTTCTTTTAAAAACACTATGCTGTACTGCTTAAACCCGCCTGATAAGGCATAAGCTCTTTTAAACCCATGATTAATCAATATATTCTGTGTGGCATTTCCTGTTGTGCCTTTATTGCAGTAAGTTACAGTTACAACTTCCTTATCAAGTTGCGGTATGGCTGCTCTGAAATCTGTATGGGGGATGTTTATCGCTGTCCTTATATGTCCCTTCTCATATTGCTTCTTTACTCTTGTATCAATCAATTGATACTTTTCCTCTGATTTAATTAATGCTTCCAGCTCTTGTGCAGTTATAAGTTTCCTTCCTCTGCTTAAAATATTATCAAGAATCATACCTGTGTACATAACAGGATCTTTTGTAGTCGCAAAAGGCGGAGCGTAAGCTAAATCAAGATGGAATAAATCCTCGGCTTTTGCTTTAAATGTAATGGCAGTAGCGAATACATCAATCCTCTTATCGACTCCTTCATAACCTATTATCTGCACGCCTAAAAGAAGACCTGTTACCTTATCCGCAATCCCTTTTATAACTATCTCTTTACCGCCTATATACTCCGGTTTATTTGGTTTAATATTATGACATACCACAACATCATATCCTTGGTCTCTTGCCTCTCTTTCAGATAGCCCTGTCTGAGCTACAGCAAGATCAAATATCTTGAATATACCAGTTCCCAGTATTCCTCTGAATTCCAAAGAACCTCCTGTAGCGCAGTCTCCTGCTATTCTTCCTGTCTTGTTTGCAGTAGAGCCTAAAGGGCGATATAAAGGTTTTCCATTTATGACGCTGAATTGTTCTATACAGTCACCGCAGGCATAAATATCTTCTACATTCGTCCTCATTTTTTTATCTACTTTGATAGCTCCTGATATTCCAAGTTCAATACCTGCTTTTTTTGCAAGTGCTGTATCTGGCCGTACACCCGTTGAAAGAAGAATCATATCAGCCAAAATCGATCTACCATTAGCAAGCATTACTGAAGTATCTGTTATCTCGGTTACCAAAGCATTTGTTATCACCTCAACACCGTTTGCTTTCAGATGTTCTTCAACATAAACTGCCATATCACCATCAAGACCTGGAGTCACCTGAGGCAGTCTTTCTGCCATTGTTACTTCAATACCCAGTTTCTTTAAATTCTCACAAACCTCAAGACCTATAAATCCGGTACCTACAATAACAGCTGTTTTTGGCCTCTTTCCTGCTATATATTCCTTAATCTTGTTCATATCATTTATATTGCGTAAAGTAAAAACATTAGTATTATCTGCCCCCCTTATCGGAGGAATAACAGATTTAGCACCGGTTGCAATTATTAGCTTGTCATAATAGTCAAAGAAAACTTCTTCTGTAAAAAGGTTCTTAACTTCCAGCTTCTTCTCTTTTGGATTAATACTCAAAACTTCATGCCCTATTAAGATATCCACATTGTATTTGCTCCTAAAGAAATAAGGATCACGAGGCGTCAACGCATCAGCACTTTCAACTTCTCCGCCAATATAGTAAGGCATCCCACAACCCGAATAAGAAATGTATGTGTCCTTTTCATATACTGCTATTTCAAGCTCTTCACTGTTTCTTCTTGCCTTTGCTGCAGCGGAGGTTCCTGCTGCTACTGCTCCGATTATGACTA
>ERZ795048.3409-NODE-3409-length-11828-cov-5.394292_pt1 | contig 11828 bp, 5 predicted proteins | sample MGYA00375132_ERZ795048 | MGnify/ENA primary metagenome ERZ795048 (study PRJEB30177, sample SAMN05720225) | activated sludge metagenome | isolation source: Anaerobic digester | place: Hong Kong | collected 2014-12-17 ...
ATGGGTATTCCCATTATTGTAAACTCCGGAGTTGGAGATGTTGCAGAGATAACTTTAGAAGTTAAAGGAGGATACGTAATAAACAATTTTACCGATAATGCTTTTTTAAGTGCTATTGATGATATTCATAGACTATTAAAATCTAATCGAAACGAAATTAGATTGAATGCTTCAAAAACATTAAATTTGGCAGCCGGAATTGATAAATATTTTAGCGTTTATAATAATTTGTAGATGAAGCGAATACTTGTAATATGTCCTGCTCCCGAAGGAGTTTACCCCAGTCAGCGACTCAAGTATGAACAGTACTTTAAGCATTGGAGAGAGAATGGTTACGATATTACGATAGCTCCCTTTATGAGTATTAAATTATGGTCGGTAATATACAAGAAAGGACATTATCTTACTAAAATAATTTTAACACTTTGGGGTTATTTACGTCGTGTTTACGATATTATAAGATCGCCATATTACGACCTTGTATATGTGCATTTGTGGGTAACTCCTTTTGGAGCTTCTGCCTACGAGAGGCTTTTAAAACTTGCAAACCCGCATATGGTGTATGATATTGATGATGCCGTTTACAAAGGACATAAAAGCAAGTCGAATTGGTTTATTGCGTGGATGAAGGGCAAGAAAAAGATTTTTACTTTGATGAAAATTGCCAAACATGTTATTGTATGTACAAAATATCTTGAAGAAGAAGCTCTTAAGTATAATGACAATGTTACTGATATCTCATCAACATTTGATACTAATCGTTTTACACCAGTTAAGAATTATGATGGAGGAGATAAAATTACGTTAGGATGGACAGGCAGCCATAGTACGATGCCTTTTTTACACTTGCTTGATAATGTTTTACTTGAAGTTGCTGCAAAACGAGAATTTGTACTGCGTGTGATATGCGATGTGGATTTTGAACTTGACGGTATCGAAATACAGAATATTAAATGGAATGGGGAAACTGAAATTGATGATTTGCACAAAATAAATATTGGCTTATACCCAACACCTACCGAAGAGTGGGTTTTAGGGAAGAGTGGTCTTAAGGCTCTTACATATCAGTCTTGTGCAATTCCCTGCGTTGCAACTGCATTTGGTTCAAACCTTGAAAATATTAAGCACGAAGTTAATGGGATGCTTGCAAGTAATCACGAAGAATGGGTTGATGCTATATGTAAACTAATAGATAGTAAGGAGCTTAGAGAAAAAATTGGTAAAGCAGGACGAGAGAATGTAATAACTCATTTTTCGGTAGAAGCGAATAAACCAATTTATTTGGATATTTTAAATAATGTAGTTAAAAAACAATAATGATATGAAAAGGAAGGAACGTGTTCTTATAACCGGTTGTGGTGGAATGTTAGGTAGAGCAATGTACAAAGTTTTCGTTGAAAAATACGAAACAGTAGAAGCCACCGATATAGATTTGAATATTGAATGGTTAACTTATCTTGATGTAAGAGATTTTCATCAATGCATTGATAAATTTAAGGAATTTAAACCTGATATAGTGTTGCATCTCGCAGCTCATACCGATTTGGAATATTGCGAAGAAAACCATGAAGATTCATGGGCCACAAATGCTCTTGGAACTGAAAATATTGGTTTGCTTGCAGAAAAGCATAATTGCACTATGGTTTATATATCTACTGCCGGTATATTTGGTGGTGAACAAGAGTACTTTACAGACTTTGATGCACCTAACCCATTAAGCCATTATGCTAAAGGTAAATACTACGGCGAAAGATATGTGCTTGACAAAGTAAGTAAGTCATACGTTTTTAGACCAGGTTGGATGATGGGCGGTGGTCCGTCTAAAGACAAAAAATTTGTGAATAAAATTTATAAGCAAATTATAGGAGGCAAAAAAGAAATATTTGTTGTTGATGATAAACTTGGGACTCCTACTTATACTTACGATTTTGCAAACTCAATAAGCAAAGTAATAGAAACAGGCTTTTACGGGCTGTATAATCAGGTTTGTGGTGGTAGTTGTAGCCGCTATGATGTTGCTGTAGAATTAATTGATTTGCTTGGACTAAAAGAAAAGATTAAGATTACTAAAGTTGATTCTGAATACTTTAAAGAGGAATATTTTGCCCCTAGACCATACAGCGAAAAACTTATAAATCTTAAACTCGACCGAAGAAAAATAAATTTCATGAGAGATTGGAGGATTTGTTTAAAAGAATATGCATTAGAATTTGTTGAAGATTTAAAAAAGCATAAAATTTAAAGAAATTTATAAAAGTTTTTGTCTCGGTAATCCTTTGATTAGTAATAGATTTAAGGCTATTTAGTCTTTAAGTTGGATTTTTTTATTAAGAAATTAATAGCAACCATAGTTTAATAAAATCGTTTCATTCTTAGTTAATATTTAAAACCACTATTTATGAAAGCGAAATTTTTAGTAACTGTACTGTTTGTTGCCTTTTTGTTCATAAAACTATCACTATCACAGGTTGTTGGCTATGATGAGGCTGTTATGATTGCTACCAAGTCATTTTCTGAATTGCATTCAAAATCAACTGCTCAGGTTACATTATCTGACAATTATTATGCTAAAGTGTTAAATGATTTACCGGTGCTTTATATTTTTAAAGAATCATCGGGAGGTTTTATAATCATAGCCGGCGATCGCAGGGTTTATCCCATACTTGCATATTGTAATCAGGGAGATATTAGTATTGAAGAAAACTATTGGAATCCTGCCTTTGATTATTGGGTTAATAATTATATCAACCAGATATTGTTTATGCGTGATAATGGGCTTTCTGCAAATGATAAAGCTATCGAGATGTGGGCTAAGATAGATTTTGAACTTCCATTAGATTTAATGCCGGCAAAAGATGTAGCTCCTTTGCTTTCTACCACTTGGAGCCAGGGGTGTGGATATAACGCACAATGCCCTGTTGATCCTGCCGGCCCCTGCGGACATGCACTTACTGGTTGTGTTGCTACTGCAATGGCACAAGTGTTAAGATATCATGAATATCCTACTAGTGGTATAGGTAATATGTGTTATACAAATTCAACATACGGAGAACTATGTGCAGATTTTGAATCAGCAACTTACGATTACTCTTCTATGACCAACAATAGTGGCAATTCAGAAGTTGCTGAATTAATGTACCACTGCGGAGTTTCGGTGTACATGGGTTATGGACCACATGCTTCGGGATCCTACTCTACTAATGTTGACGATGCTTTTGAGGATATATTTGATTATACAAATCTGCTTTTGATTAATAAAAGTTCTTATACTAACGAAAATTGGAATAAAATACTTAGAAACGAAATTGATAATAATCGACCGTTTTACTACTCCGGTTCTGGTGGAAGTGGGGGACATGCATTTGTATTTGACGGTTATCAGGGTACAGAATTTTTCCATATTAATTGGGGTTGGGGAGGTTCGTATAATGGATATTTTTACTGTAACGACCTTACACCAGGATCTTATAACTTTAATAATAATCAGAGAGCTATTCTTGGAATGACGCCAACGGCATCATTTACCGGATTAGATGTTTCTGGTGCTGTAAGTCTTAGTTGTGCTACACCTGTATCCGGTGATATTTCAACGGGAGTTGATTATGTAAACTATTATAAAAACAAGTATCCTACATGCATTGGTAAAGAATTGGTTTATACTTTTACTACTACACTTCCCGGAAGAATTAGAATTAAAATAGAAAATAATGTTGGAGGTGATGTGATTACATTTTTATTAAGTCACCCTCATCAGGATTCAGTCGTGAAATACGGAACAAATGGTTTAATAATTGACGATACAGACGCCGGAACCTACTGGATTGCTGTAGAAGGTTTAAATGGTGTGGAACCGACTTTTGATATAGAAGTAATATGTCCAAGTATAGATGCAGATCTCATTATTGAATATCCATATGTAAGTCATGAGTTTATTGAGTCGGATCTTGGAAATGTGATTGTAAAATCTACAATCAGAAACATTGGAAATACCCCAGCTGCTGAATGTGCAATAGAATATTTTGTGTCTGATGACAACAGTTTTGATTTTTTAACAGATGCTTACATTGACTCTGGTGTAGTTCCGGCACTAAATCCCGGTGAATATATCGAAATTGAAACTATTGTAACAATGCCTACAGGTCTTACGCCCGGAAATAAATATATAGTGTTTAATGTTGATCGACTCGATATTGTTCCTGAGTCTGATAACGAAAACCTTGCTTATTTAAGTGTACAAGTTCCTGATGTTGGCTTATTAGATTGTTCTTCTGCAGTTGCTCTTACAGATGGAGTTTGGTACTACGGTAACACTTCAACTGATGGGGTAAACCTAGTAGAACAGTACTGGCCAGGATGGGATATGACTGGACCTGAAGTAGTACATTCATTTATAGCTCCATATTCAGGTATTGCAACCATAAGCTTTACTAACCAAGTTCCTGGAGATCTGGTTGCTATGGTCTTCCCAATTTGTAACGAGAATACTTACTTTGCTTCATTGTGGATGAACAATGTGTTTGATACTATTACTTCGCAAGAAAGGTATGTTACTGCAAATACTGAATATTTTGTGGTGGTTGATGGACAATTTGGAGTAGAGGGACAATACGGACTTCTAATAGAATTACCATCAGAATGTCCCGAGTTAAACATTGAGTATTCAGGTTCACTTGAATTATGTTTTGGTGATGCTTTCCCATCATTTTGGACTAATTATGGATACTCTGATTATATGTGGTTTAAAGATGGAATTATTATTCCAGATGAAAACTCAGCATGGTTTTCTCCTACCGAAGTAGGTGAGTATCATGTAGAGGTTAACTCTAATGGATGCTTGGGGCAATCAGATACAGTTTCTATTCAAATGGACTTTTCGCCCGATACAGTTCAAATAGTAAGTGTTGGTGCTACAGAGTTTTGTTATGGGTCTTCGGTTGGTCTAGAGTTATTGTCGCCAACAACTTATGACTTAAATTGGGCTCTTGATGGAGAAGAAATACCAGGGGCAACTGCAAATAGTTATAGTGCAACTGAATCTGGGACATATTCGGTTTTTAGTAAAAACGGAGTTTGTAAAGTAAGCTCCGAAAACAGTATTGATGTAACTGCAAATTCTAATCCGTCAGATATTGGAGAAACTTTAAGAATTCCGTCAGATAGTCTTAAGTTTTATTACACTTTTGATGAAGATAATAATGATTTAAGTGACAATAATTATTCATTCATTTGCTGGACATGGCAAGCTGCAAATGACAGATTTGGCAGCCTATTTCATGCCAGAGATTTTACAAATCAGGAAGTAAAAGGATATGTAAATAACAACGATAATATTCCGGATGAGTTTACTTTAACTATGTGGTTTAACACAACATCAAGCGAAGGTGGTTTGCTTACAGGATTTTTCAACAATCCATGGAATGCTACAACACAAGATGCAGTTTTATATATGTCTGACGACGGAAGAATTCACTTCTATCTTAGCAACGGAGGAACACCTGTTGAGCTTAGCTCAACAGATTCATATAATGATGGAAATTGGCATTCAGTAACTATTAAGCATGATTTTGGGATGCTTATGAATATTAATGATGGTGATGAATTTTTGCAAATATCTACAGAGGTTACTAAACAAAGTTTCTCAGGCTACTGGACATTTGGAGGTATTGACGATATGCCACCAGATCTGGCAAATCCACCAAGTTCAAATTATATAAATGCAAAAGTGGATGATATTCTTTGTATTTATGAAGGCAATGCTAATATCTATAAATATAATAATATTGAAAGATTTCTGGATGTAAATCTTGCTACATCAGCAGTGGTTTGTGATTCAGATCTTGTTTATTTTGATGTTAATCCATCTGAATTCAGTATTGAGTATAAAGTTTGGAATAATACAGCTTCTTCTTGGTATCCGGGGTTTGGAACAGGAACAGGAGAGTCTATTTCTATTGGAGGAAGTGTTCCAATTACTGAAACAACGGAATTCTTAATATATGCAGTAAATAGCGATACAGGTTGCGAAACTATACTTGATACAAGTATAATAGTGAGTGTATTGCCATATCTTACTCCCAATATTAGCATAAGCTCAGATGGTGTAAATCCTATTTGCGTAGGTACAACAATAAACTTTACTGCTACACATTCAAACACCGGCTCAAATCCAAGTTTTAATTGGTATTACAACGGGATTATTCAATCTGAGCATGGTGAAACATTTAGTTGCGATGGTTTTACCGATACAGATACGGTAAGGGCAGTAGTTTATTCAAATTACGATTGCTTATCTGCAGATTCTGCAATTTCTAATATGATAATTCACGATGTGTTACCTATAATCACTCCATCTGTGAGTATTGTAAGTAGCCAAACTAGTGTTGTTTGCGAAGAAACTCCCATAACTTTTACGGCAACAGCTACCGATTGTGGGTCATCTCCTACATATCAGTGGTATCGCAATGATGTGCCTGTAGGAACGGATTCAGATGAATATACAGCTTACGATTTTGTTGATAACGAGGAAATATATGTAGTTGTAACTTCATCGTACTCATGTAGTAGTTCGCCAACAGCTGAGTCTAACCATATACTTACTGATGTGGCAGTTACTCCTGAATCGTCAATGTCAATATTAAGTGGAGGAACCTGTGTTGGTGAGGAAATATGTTTTGAATATGACGGTGAAACCACAGGTTTAAACTCAGTAGAATGGGTAGTAACCGAAGGAGGCCCTAATGTTATCTTTTCGGGTGAAGGACCACATTGTTATACTCCAACAGGGTCTTATATTAGAATTGCAGTATATGCTTATGATGTAAATTTATGCTTTGATTCTACAACCTACGAGAATGCAATGCTTACACCTATGCTTACGCCTGCAGTTAGTATTGTAAGTAGCCAAACTAGTGTTGTTTGCGAAGAAACTCCCATAACCTTTACGGCAACAGCTACCGATTGTGGGTCATCTCCTACGTATCAGTGGTATCGCAATGATGGGCCTGTAGGAACGGATTCGGATGAATATACAGCTTACGATTTTATTGATAACGAGGAGATATATGTAGTTGTAACTTCATCATATTCATGTAGTAGTTCGCCAACAGCCGAGTCTAACCATATTTTAACTGATGTATCTACACCGCCCCAGGCTGCATTAACAATGTTGAGTGGTGGTAATTGTATAAACGATGAAATCTGTTTTGAATATTCCGGTGAAACGGCGGGCTTAAGCTCGTTAGAATGGACAGTTAATTATGGTGGAACAGAAGATTTCTATTATGGTGAAGGTCCACATTGTGTTACTCCATCAGGTTCTTATATTAAAATTACTGTGCATACCTACGATTCTAATTTTTGTGTTGATACTGCATATTTCGAAAATGTAATGTTAAGTCCTGCTGTTGAATTTAATCTGGCAGATACAGTATATAAATGTGTTAACAATATTGCTGAAACTGAAATTCCAATCGGTTATGATTCTTATAATTGGTCAGATGGATCAAACTCTAATATTTTATCAACTTCTGAAGAGGGTTTGTATTTTGTAACAGTAACTAACGAATTTGGCTGCAATAGAATTGACTCTGTATATGTAATAAATTTTCCCGATATGGATTTTGATTTATATAATGATACAACTATTTGCATAGGCGATATAATCTATCTGGAAATTGATAATGGGTATTCATATAATGAGATTATTTGGTCAACATTTTATGATGGTTCTACACAGATATGGCATCAGGAGGGTGTTGGTATTGAATATCAGGGCAATAGCACTCAGCATGTAGTTGTAGAAGCGATTTCAGAAAATTGCACTTTTTTTGATACTGTTAATGTACATTTCGACAATTGTAATTTAAGTGAAGATTTTATTCTTGATGAGATTAAATTGTATCCTAATCCTGCTCAAAAAACGCTTAAACTAACAAGCGATTACGAAATTGAACGTATAGAAATCTATTCCATGGATGGTAAAGTTCTTTATAATTCTAATGTTAACTCAAAAACTTATGTTATTGAAATCGAAAACTGGGCAGAAGGAACATACTTTATAAGATTAGAACAGAAAGACTCTGTCTTTATGGTACTTAAGTTTATTAAAATGTAGTTTAATATTTCTCGGTTTTGAGAAGATTCCCGTTTTTGTCGTAATATGCCCAGCTTCCACTGGGTGTATTATTTTTAGTATATTCAGCATCTATTTGTACAGAACCGTCAGGGTAATACTTGGTATATTTGCCGTTTTTTGTGTTATTAATATAATTTATTTCTTCTTTTATAATTCCTGTTTCGTAATAAACAGTTTTTAATCCTGCTATTTTATTATCAACATATGGAGTTTTTTCTTTCAGGTTACCATTGAGATACCACTCTTTCCATATACCATTCTTTTTACTCAATACATACGTTGCTTCTCCTCTTTTATTTCCATTCTCAAAGTAGTATTCCCATGTTCCTGTTTTCTTTTGGTTTTTATAATACTGTACTTCTCTTAATTTTCCTGTCTCGTAAAAAAATTCCCATTTGCCTTCTCTTTTGTTGTTTTTATAGTTTTCCGTAAATTTAAGATTACCATTTTTATAAAAATAGATATGCTTTCCATTGAGTTCACCATTTTTATAATTTGCTATGCTTTTTGATTCACCTGTTTCGTACCATTTTTGCCACTTACCATGTTGTGCATTATTTTTGAATTTACCTTTCTCTTTAAGAGTACCATTTGCATAATAACATATGAATTTGCCATTAAGCATACCATCTTTGTAAGTTGAAATACTTTTAATATTTCCATTATCAAAATAAGAATATTCTACATCTTTTTGAGCCAGAGCAGATTGGATAATAAAACTTAAAAGTATAATAACCAGCCTGGCATATTTAGAGATTTTGATGATCATAATTAAGAAGAACTAAGGTTAAATATTATCTATTTTTCAGGAATTATTACACTTTTAATCTCGTGGATATCTCCGGCTTTAAAATTTATAAAATATTTACCGGGAGATACTTTTTTACCATTGTTATCACAACCATCCCACGATATTTGATGTTTGCCTTTGCTGTAAGGAGCTTGTTCAAGAAATCTGATATTTTTACCTTCTATGTTCATTATAATTACTTCAACTTGTTCCGATTTATCAATAACAAACTCAATATTTGTATTTATGTAAAATGGATTAGGATGAATTCTTACTATATCGTTATTCCTGTTTTTTATTTCATTAATCTCGTTAGTCTCAGTATTAATATAAAGGTCTTTGGTTTCGGTTCCGTGTTCAGTGGTTAGGCTAACAGTATATATTCCTTCTTGATTGTATGTAAACTCAGGGTCTTGCTCTTCACTATCAATATCTCCATCAAAATCTAAATCCCATTCCCAAGAGTTTGTAGCCGGATAAGAAAGGTCAGTGAAGTTTACCGTTAAGGGAACAATTCCTTCTGTAATATTTGCTGTAAAATCGGTGTAGTTAGTAGTATTAGTCGATACAGTAAAACTTTGTTCCTCGCTCCAATTACTCCACTTTAAATTGTGGTCGCGATACCTTATTCTCCAATAATAAGTACTACCATTGTTTAACTCTTGTTCTACCTGAAACCGTTTTAAATCAATACCGTTGTTTAAATCTATTGCATTATAATCGGGTGGACCTGTGTCGCCATAAATATTAACCCAGTCTCGTTTGCTCTCTGCTACTAAATCAGAATAATTGCCGGGATTTAATGTTAATTGAAAGTGAGAGGTCATAAGGCTATCTTCGCCTGCAAAGTCAGAAGAAACAAGCAGTGGATTTAATCCTGTAGTATTGATTGGTGCTAAACAAATAGGGGTTTCAGGATTATCTTGTAGTAGTTTTCTGTGATATTTATCAAGTAAAATGCAATCTAAAGGTTTATCCAGATGGCCTAAGCTATAAGTGTAAACATCCATAGTTTTATCAAATAAGTCGATATCTACAATGTTAAATACATAATGGTCGTACGACATTACTATTTCAGGATAATCTTGCTGATTTGGATACATACCCCAGCGGTCGAGAGCAGAACCGGCACCACCTGTAAGCATTACGAAGAAATCTCCGTTTGAGTTTTCTGCTGTTGACTCTATTGCACCTCTTTCGTAGTTATGTGAATGCCCATATGCAAGTAGTTGCACTTTAGGGTAATTTGCTAATAAAGGTAATATGTCGTTTTGAACATAATCTGTGTTACCATCTGGCCAAATTTCACTATGCCCGGGGTGATGCAAAAAACATAATACTATATCAATGTCGTCATTATTAGCTGATTGTATTAGTTTTTCTTCAACCCAGTTAGTTTGAACCCCATTTTGCAATAGAGTATTGCTGTTCATCATAATGAATTGAATGTTGTTAAGAGTGAAGGAATAAAATCGTTCGTTTAGAAGAGACCCGTAATCACTAAAATCTTCATATTTCATGAAATTATAATAATTGCTGGCTTCACCTTCATGGTTACCAATTGTTACCATAAAAGGAATATTTCGGCTTAATCCGGCATATGGAGTAAAATATTCATTTTTATATTGGCTGATAACACTTCCTGTGGAAACAATATCACCAACATTAACTAATAGCTTAATATTATTTTGAATATCACCACCAAACATTTCTTGAGCTTTTAGTTTTGCTTTATACGCAATTTCAGTAGTTTTAGCAGCATCCGTTCTGCTATCGCCTAATAGAATAAATCTGAATTTACCATCATCGGGTAATCCCTGCTCAGGTGTTTTAAATTTATAAATATCTGATTCTTCACCCTCGCTTATACATTTATAAAAATATTCTGTATTTGGATTGAGATTTGTGAGTTTTACTGTATGCCATTTATTGCCACTGATATTTTCAACCGATCCTGATTGCGAAAGTCCCAATGTTGAGCTTGTGCCATACTCAACTATTGACGAACCTGTATTATCGCTATGCCAAGATATATATATACTGTTGGGTGTGGGTGTTTGAAGGTAAGGTAAAATCCCGGTTAATACCGGTTGAATATTATGCCCATATCCACCAAGCGATTCGGCTATGCTAGCATCAACATTATAATTAAATAAACCTGCAAGCGCAATATCAATATTGTTGTCTTCTCCATTATTATCCAAGAAAAAGTGGAAAAGGTTTTGACCATCAGCAGGATACAGTGAGTATTCCCCATCTATGCTAAGTGATGCACCATTAAGTACCAGAACTCCATCAAGATAAACCTTATAATTATTTCCAAGATCAACAGATACAATCATCCTGTACCATTCATTTGGAATTACTTGATACGATGTATATCCGGGACCATTTGTGCTGCGACCAATTTTATTTGAGGTGTTTATAAATAGCTCGCCATCGTTGCTGTTCCCTGCATTGGTTTGGTAAAAACAATACCATTGATTTGATTGTGGAATTCTAAAATCAATTACTAAACTATATTCATTAACTTCTGATCCGCCACCATTAGCTGCAATATCATGGTAACATGTGTAGTAATCTCCTTGACCTATATTTACAGCTAAATCTTCAGGGGTGGGACCTTCAATAGATTGATGATTTCCAGTAAGTGAGTAGTGTTGTCAAATGTCCACAAGCCTACTAATCAGGGATACTCCATTGGTGAAATTGCAGGTGCTTGAGCGTAAAAATTGAAAGAGTTTAAAGCAATTAAAACACTAATAATCAGAAAAGATAAATACCTCATTTTAAAAATATTTTTTGCCAAATTTAACATTCGAGCTAAAAAATCAGAAAATATTGCTTAACTTTGACCAAACGTTCAGTCAAAAAAACAATAATTATTCATTATGTCACCCAGAA
>ERZ795048.3410-NODE-3410-length-11826-cov-14.024807_pt1 | contig 11826 bp, 8 predicted proteins | sample MGYA00375132_ERZ795048 | MGnify/ENA primary metagenome ERZ795048 (study PRJEB30177, sample SAMN05720225) | activated sludge metagenome | isolation source: Anaerobic digester | place: Hong Kong | collected 2014-12-17 ...
CGATATCCACCAGTGCCTTGGTGGGGGTATAGTCTTTGGACAGGGTCTGTGAGTAATACTTCTGTGTATGGAGCACAATATCAAGGCCCACGTAGTCCAGCAGCTCAAAGGGGGTCATTGGCATGACGGGCTTGAACGCCGCATCGAACTGTTCGGGTTTCGGGGTGCCCTTGTCCAGGATCCGCTGGAGGAGAAGTCCGGTGGGAGCATTGACGCGGTTGTAGATAAAGCCCGGCGAGTCCTTCTTGACGATAACGCCTACTTTGTTCATCTTCCGGGCCACTTCAAAGGTTGCCTGCACAGCTGCATCAGATGATTTGTTCCCGTAGATGACCTCCACGAGCTTCATGAGAACCGCTGGGTTGAAAAAGTGCATTCCCACGACCTGTTCGGGCCGTTTCGTGGCAGATGCAATCTCGGTGATGCTCATGGTGGACGTGTTGCTGGCAAGGATGGCATGCGGTGGGGCCAGAGCATCCAGATCGGCAAAGATTTTCTTTTTAAGGTCGAGATCTTCCGGTGCCGCCTCAATGACAAGATCTGCATCCTTGACGGCATCTTTGAGGTCGACGATCGGAATCAGCCTGGCCATGGCTTCGTCATGCTGCTGCTGGGTGATCTTACCCTTGCCCAGGAATTTGGCCATAGAGCCTTTGATGGTGTCGAGACCCTTGTCAACAAAACGCTGCTCGATATCACGCATTGCCACGGTGTAGCCTGCAAGGATGCCGTTCTGGGCTATTCCGTTTCCCATGGCTCCTGCCCCTATGACTGCAATCTTATGTATATCACTGCCTTTCATACTCCCTCCTTCGTATCTTATTCACCCTTGAATACAGGCTTCCTCTTCTCCAGAAACGCGGTGAATCCTTCAATGGCATCCTTGGACGAGGCGCACACTTTGCTCTCTCTGGTCTCCACTTTGAGTCCTTCATCCATGCCATGATCAAGCTGGGCCTGGACAGAACGCACGACCGCCCTCACTGCAAGGGGGGCCTTCTCACTCAGCACTCCTGCCAGTTCCATGGCCTGAGGCATAAGCTCATCAGGCTCAAAGACTTTGTCCACGAGTCCTGCGGCAAGGGCTTCATCGGGACTGAGGCGTTTGCTCAGGAGAATGAGTTCCAGTGCCTTGGACCTTCCCAGAAGTCGGGTCATTCTCTGTGTTCCTCCCCAGCCGGGGATAATGCCGAGGTTGAGTTCGGGACAGCCTATCTTGGCCCGGTCGCTCGTGGCCATGAACCTGAAGTGGCATGCAAGTGCAAGCTCGCAGCCGCCGCCTAAAGCATGGCCGTTGATGGCCGCAATGGTGGGTTTTTCGAAACGGTCAACCTTTGTCCACAATGCCCGGCCCACAGGGCCGACGTCGGGATGACTGATGGCATCTGTTACATCCATACCGGCACAGAACGACCTGTCTCCCGCTCCGGTGATGATCAGCACACGGACATCATTATCCGCAGCCAGCTCGTCCAGCGCCTGGTCGATCTCCTGCAGCATGACATAGCTTACCGCGTTATTCGGTGGGCGGTTGAGCGTGAGAACTGCCGTGCCACCTTCCTTTTTGATGATAAGGGTATCATAATTCATAGGGCTCCTCCTTTAAATCGAGATCATTGATCCAAAACATCACAGCTGCAAATCTTACGATGCGTATCACAGTTTACATCGCAGCAGGATATTTTCAAAGAAGAAATCGAAAATTCTTGTCGTCTGGCTATGGAAGTGTATTCACACGGAGGGTGAAACATTCTTTGCGACATGAAAATGGATATATGCCGGCACAGAATCAGGAAAAGGCTTGCGGACAAACGGGAAATGTTGTCTTAAATAGAAAACATATAAGAGAAGGAAGGGAGTGCTATGAAAATCCGATCTGTATGCAGGATGACAAAGGGAACCATCACCCATGTGGCTGCCATGGTCGTCGTTGTACTTCTTCTGGCAGTTGCCGTGGGCGAGACCAATGCAGCAACAGCCAAGGAAATAGATGTCAGTGTGGATGTGGCGCTGGATAACTTTGTAAAACAGGTGCGGGGAGGAACGGAATTTCTCAACAGCGCCAAAGGGGTACTCGTTTTCCCGAATGTATACAAGGCCGGACTGTTCTGGCTCGGTGGTGAATATGGCGAAGGTGCCTTACGAATAGGTGGCAGGACAGTGGATTATTACAACACGGTGGCAGGGGCGATCGGACCGCAGCTTGGTGCGCAGAAAAAGACCCTGATTCTCGTGTTCATGCAGGATGAGGCACTGAATAAATTCCGGAAAGGCGAAGGCTGGGAGATCGGGGTGGACGGATCAGTGGCCCTGATAAATGTCGGGGTCGGGGAAACCATAGATACCACCACCATCAAGGAACCGATTGTTGCCTTTGTTTTCAATCAACAGGGACTCATGGGCAATATCACGCTTGAAGGGGCCAAGTTCACCAGACTGAAGAAAACGCCTTGAAGAGGCGTCTGCGAAACGAAAAACCACGAGAGCACTAGCGTGTGCTGAACTCCATCTGTGATCTGAAGGAAATATGTCAGGTATTTTTCCGGATTGAGATGTCCAGGTCCTGCCAGGATCACCGGGATGACTTCAGGATACGGCCAGCTGATATTTTCATCGCGAAATCAGCCTGGCCCGCACTTCTCAGAAGATGAATGCATATTGACATTATTTCACAGCTGCGTTTACATAACACATATAACTTATGTTATATAAATATTCGCTGTGTGAATGACATGAAATGAAAGCAAAGAGGAGGGGATAATGGGAGAGCCCGAGTCAAAAAAACTAAGCGTAGGGAAGGTGCTCATCATACAGGTTCTTGTAAGTTTCGTTGTTATCGGCATACTGCTAACAGCGGCCGGTATGCTTGTTTTCCAGGTCATGGGAAAGGACTACAGCCAATTGACCGTTATAGGATTCATTGCAACCACCTACCTGGCATTCATCACCTTTCAGCCGGCAGGGACCATTTTTGCCGCCCGTAAAGAGCTCATAGAAGGAAAAGTGGAACTGACCCCGGAGGATATGAAGGCAGCATGTGAACAGGTAAGGAATCCCTGGCAGCAGACCCTGCCGCTGGGGTTTTTCATTGCACTCCTGAGTACTGCCGTGGTTGCCGCGATCATTTTCGGCACCGGATGGAAGCCCACGCCTGCCTTCACCGTACTCCTTGCATTACTCTATGTCTTCCCGCACTATTTCATTACAAAGCGTTTTCTAGGCCGCGACCTGGCAACAATGGCTGCTGCAGGCCTGGGGTCGAGTCCACCTGTTCCTTTCCTGCGGGGCTATTTCTGGGGTGCATATGTTTTTCCCAACCTCATCTTTCAGGGTATTATAAACGGCGCGCTCGGAAACAGGGCGTTCTCCCAGGAAATGCTGAGATCCGCCCGGCATGGCAGTGAGTATATCGGCTTAATACCAACTCCAGCCGTAGGGACTGATCTGGCAGTAACGTTCATGTTTGTGTGCAACTTCACGTTTCTTGGGACCATCATGTACGTGATCTCGGATATGTATCAGGGCAAATTCACCTATGAGGGGAATGCACGGGGAATTAACGGATTCCTCTACTTTATCATCATGCTGCTGATGGGACTTGGTATCGGTCTGTTGCATATTTTCAGTCTCCACGCGATGGGGGTGGCGTACATGTCTTTTGCGCAGGCCATGCTGGCCAAGTTCGCCATTGTCTTTGTTGCCGTGTCTCTTGGGGCCGGTCTGGCCATGGGATGGACAGGGAAACGGGTGAACGATGCAATAGCTGCAACTTTCTGACATGATTCCAGTATATTTCTTACAAGGAATCGGAGATTTAGGCGATTTATTATCCGGAAATGGTATGATACAGCACAATTGGCTCCTCGTAATGAGCACGCACGAAATACATAAGAAATGGAGTGAATTATGGTAAATCTGCGCAACAGGATTGCTGCCGTTACCGGAGCGGCATCAGGCATCGGGAGGATGCTGGCGGTTTCTCTGGCTGATGAAGGGTGCAATATAGCAATATCGGATGTGAATGAAGCCGGTCTGGAAGAAACTGCCGGCATGATCAGGGACAAGGGTGTCAAGGTCACAACGCATATTGTGGATGTGTCGGACAGGGAACAGGTGCTGGGCTATGCCGAAGATGTGGTGAAACAGCATGGCAGTGTACACCTCCTGATCAATAACGCGGGGGTCGTGGTATCGGAGACGATAGAAGATGTCGGCTATGAGGATTTCGAATGGATCATGGGCATCAACCTGTGGGGTGTCATCTATGGATGCAAGGCATTCCTTCCCTATCTCAAGGAAGCCGGCGAAGCTCATATCGTTAATATCTCCAGTGTAAACGGGATATTCACCAATCCAACCAATGGTCCGTACTGCACGACCAAATTCGCTGTAAGGGGATTTACCGAGACCCTGTGTCAGGAGTTGAGAAATACGAGGGTACGGGTGAGTTGTGTCCATCCCGGCGGTATAAAAACGAACATCGTTCGCAATGCCCGTTTTTACAAAGCGGCAGTTGAGCGCTTGAATCATGAACAAACTTCCCAGGCTTTTGAGAAGTATGTCGCGTTTACAACGGCTGAGAAAGCTGCGCAAAAGATAATCGCCGGCATCAAGAAAGACAAACACCGGATAATGGTCGGTCCGGATGCATACATCTATGACTGGTTGAAGCGGCTGTTCCCTGTAGGGCTCCAGAAACTGGTTGTCAGCCTGAATGAGCGGCCACGGCTCATAAAGGGTGCGCGGCGAGGTGCTTGACAGCCTGTTTTTTTGACAGGGAATGGATGCTTCACAGAGCCGTTTGTACATCAAGACCGGGCATGGTGCCTCGATGCACCATGCCCGTTAGTGTATGCAGCTAGAACAGCCAGGTCAGGCCGAATTCTAAACTCGTCTCACTCAGCGTTGATTCAAGCGTCACCGGCTCTGTCATTAAATCAAGTCCTGTTGTGCCTGTCTGGGATATGGTTTCTTCAAATGCCTGCATATATCCGATATTAACCGAGAAATCATCAGTGACCTGGATGCCGAGCCCGAGAGTCAGGTGCTGCTCTACGATGGCCGGGAATCCGATGATGCGGAAGGTTTCGTAGTAGTAGGTGGGCAGCGTAGCCCCCTGGACAGTTCTGACGCTGTTCGGCAGCACCTGGGCACCAACGGTCTGGAAGGTGCCGTCAAACCCTTCGTGTTCTTTGAGAGGATTCTTGCCGTAATTGTATCCCACCCTGAATGTCAGTCTGTCAGTCGGTTTGAACTGCACACCGATCGCATAGACCCACTGGTCGTCCCAGTCGAAGTCCTTGTATCCCTTGGCATCCGACCAGTTCAGCCACTTTGCATCGGCTTCGATGACGAGGTTTGCCGGGTCGAGGATCGTGTAGGCTACTCCAAACCCGACCTGCTGGGGCGCCTCGAGCTCGAGATCGTCCAGGGCACCGTTCCAGTCAAAATCCGTGATATTCTTGTGCTTGACCGTCTGAGCGGTGATGTAGCTGGTACCAAACGTGATCTTGTCGGTCAGGGTGTAGATCAGGCCGGCCTGAAGTCCGTACCCATAATTGGGAGAGGATCCGTCTCTGAGGTCCAGATTGGCGTAGTCAACATGAATCGCCATGCCGAGAGAAAGATTGTCCAGAGCCTGTACTGCCACAGCAGGAGCAAATTTCATGATCTGGAGATTAGTATACTCACCTGCAATGAGGGGGTTGCCCATGAAAGCGGTCGGGTTATCCAGATTGGTCCCCCGGTAGTCTACACCGAGGCCTGAAACACCATAGGCAGCGATGCCAAACCGCCAGGACGGGAAGGTGTCATTGATCGGGACCGAAAGACCGATAGCAGGTATGGCATAGACCTTGTCATCGCTGTCTGCCTGAACGATACCTCCGGATGCGGTGATCTGTTTTGCATCAACCTTGGGCATGAACAGGGTGCCTGCAAAATCAAAGGTGGTGGCGTTGCAGAACGGGGCAAAACACATGCTCGCGGGATTGGCAAAGACCGCACTGATGGCATCCTGCGGTGCAGCTACTCCCACTCCGCCCATGGACCGTGCAATGGGGCCGATGGCGATCATGTTATCACCATTCGTGGCTCGTGCAGCAGAGGTGATGGCCACAATCATGGCCAGAAAGACAAATATCAGTATACTCTTCTTCACAAAAGCCTCCTTTCTCACTATCATTTTTATCATCTGCCGGTTGTTACCGATTTTTTTGTCAACAGCGCATGATCTGCCCAGTCTATTGATGTTGAGCTGGTTTTTTGCCCTGCAGATAGTCAACGAGCGGTCCCGTGACCAGGGGCACCACGTCGCCGATCATGTGCGGCATGAGATTGTCCATAATTCTGGGTGTTAGTTCAGGTATCTGTTCCTGAATGTATCTTGGCGGTTTTTTCAGGTGATTTATGAGGCTGGGTACGGCACCGATATCATGGGAGTAGAGCAGCCGCTCTATTTCATCGAATGTCACCCGGGATCCAAAGGTCTGTTCGAGAAAGGAACGCTTTTCTTTGTTCATCAAAACCTCCTGATACAATGATATACGTATGAGTATAAGGTCAATAAACTGAATATGGTAGGGGCGGCGGAAAAATATCCAATAAATCAAGATTAATAGGCTGATGTGCTGATGGATCGTTTTCTTCCCGAGGATTCAGCAAGTCAGAATCGGACAGGCACAGTCTGTTTACTCTGTTGGAGCCAGCCTCATGACATACAGGTCATTACCGGGTAACGATACCGGCTCGTGCCGGCTGCCGGTACAATACCCTTCACTGCCCCAGGGTGCTTGACGAACTACGGGGCCTGTAGTCCACTATCCAAGAGATGTCCTCAGATCAAGCCGATCTTTTTCGCTTCGAAGGTCAGCTCGTCCCTGAAATCGGGATGGGAAATGGAGATAAGCTTTTTCGTTCTCTTTTCGATGCTCTCATACCTCAGATTTACCGCTCCGTATTCAGTAACGATATATTGCACGTCATTTCGTGAGGTGGTAACAATCGTGCCGGCAGGAAAAGTGGGCACGATCTTGCTGTGGAGCGTCCCTGCCTTGTTGGTATAGGATGATTTCAGGGCAATGATGCTCTTTCCCCCGTTTGATTTCCTGGCACCGTGTACAAAGTTTACCTGGCCCCCGGAACCGCTGTACTGCTTGGTGCCGATGGATTCGGCAGCAACCTGTCCGGTCAGATCGATCATCAAGGCGGTGTTGACAGAGATGAGATTGTCATTCATTGCGATGATGTCCGGGTTATTGACCCACCCGATCTCCTTGAAGTAGAAGTCATCATTCCTGTTGATGAAATCGTAGAATTCCTGCGTGCCCACTGCAAAGGCGGATACGATCTTCCCCGGCATGAAGGTCTTCTTCGATCCGTTGATGACACCTTTCTTCATCAGCTCCATGACAGATGGTGTGACGATCTCGGAATGCATGCCCAGATCATTCTTGTCGAGCAGCAGGTGTCCTATGGCATTGGCAAGACCGCCGAACCCGATCTGGATCGTAGCGCCGTCGGGAATAAGGTCGGCGATGTATTCTGCCATGGTCTTCTCGGTTTGAGAGATCGGTATCTCAGGAAGGGCAAATATGGGGGCATGGTTCTCGATAATATGGTCCACCTCTGATACGTGGATCTTGAAATCATCGCTTGCAAGCCACGGTGTGTTCTGATTCACCTCGGCTACTACCACGTCACTGTGACGGATACATTCTTCATTCGGGCAGAATGAGCCGAAGCAGGACCTGTTCATATACCCATCCTCATCGGGCGGCGTCGCCATGAAGGCAACCTTGTCAAAGGTCTTGCTTCTGGCAATATCAGGGATTTCGGCAAGATGAAGCGGGACATAGTGGGCAATCCCCCATTCCATGCAGACCCGTTCCATGGGGCCGACAAACATGGTCTCGATATTAAAGCTCTCTTTATATTCGGGCTTCATGTATTCATAGAGATCCATTGCATATCCCTGGTAAATGGTGACATTCCTCAATTCAGAGGCGCGCAGGCCGACGGCATTGGCAAATGCCTTGGGGATACCGGTCCCGCCTCCGATAAAGAGCATATCGTCCGATTGTACCCCGGCTGCGGCTTCCTGAGCAGTGCATAACTTTGCCTGGTACAGTTCCTGCCAGGATGAGAAATCTCTATCTGAGGGCAATTGTCGAGCTGGTGCGGACTGATTTATATGAACATGCGACATCGTTTCTCTCCATTCGTCGTTGTAGAATACTATCTCCTGATGGCACGAGAGTTATCAGCGGTCATCAGCATGCATGCGCAGGGCATATAACAACCTCGTAATATATATGCAACAAGGGAATGCAGTATTCAGTTATAGTGATGATGTAATGAAACAAGTGAGATTTTTTCCATACAGGTGCATGGCAAATCATGTGGAATGAAATCGATGATGCCCGAGAACTTGAAAAATCTGTGAGGGAAATAAAAGGTATCGACTAAGACTCTAATTCGAGCTACTATTCGTTTATAATTTATATGTCTGTGTTGATGATGCAGTTTCAGGAGGTGATTCCATGCCGGGTATAAATGATTTCAGGGATAAGGTGGTGGTCATCACCGGGGCGGGTTCCGGCATCGGCCGGGCCACTGCGCTTGCCTTTGCAGACGAGGGTGCGGATCTTGTCATTGCGGATGTTCACGAGGACAGGCTCAATGATGCGGCGACAGAGATCAGGCAGAGGGGAGCGCGGGTGACCACAAGGGCTGTCGATGTTTCGAAAAAGAAACAGGTGAAAGACCTTGCCAGCTTCGTGATCAGTCAAAAGGGCTGTGTGGACATCCTCTACAACAATGCAGGCGTTGCTATCGGTGCCGACTTTGAAAGTACGAGTCTCAAGGAGTTCGAGTGGATCTTCTCCATCAACTTCTGGGGGATGCTCTACGGCATCAAGGCGTTTTTGCCGTATATGATCGAGCGCAGGACCGGCCATATCGTGAATACCTCGAGCGTTGCGGGCCTGTGTGCCACACCGGGGATGTCGGCCTACTGTTCCACAAAATTCGCCATTGCCGGGCTCGGTGAGTCGCTGCGGGCAGAGCTGAAAAAGTACAATATCGGTGTGAGCACCATCTGTCCCGGGGTGATCGATACCAGGATAGTGGCCGACGGCTGCCTGCATCTGAAGGACGACACCCTCGCCACCAATGAGCGGGTCGTGAATTTTTACCGGCGGTTCGGCTGGCCGCCCGAGCGGGTGGCCAAAGCCGTGCTGAAGGCCGTGAGGAAGAACAGGTCCGTGGTACCGGTGGGGCCCGAGGCGTGGCTCCAGTGGATCGGAAAACGCCTTTCCCAGAGGAACCATGACGCCACGGTGGAATTTGTGGGCCGGTTTCTTATGAATGGTAAAAGATAACCGGATTTGTCTGGTATTGGCAGAGACGTATTTGCGTCTCTTTCGTAAAACTTTTTTGAGGAGGGACCTGTGGAGCATTTCAGGATGTATATCGGGGGGGAGTTTGTAGATTCCGTAACGGGCAGGACCAGAGAATCCATTGATCCAGGGACCGGGATACCTTTTGCCACTGTCGCATACGGTGATGTGTCGGATGCCGAGGCAGCCATCGATGAGGCGCGCAGGTCCTTTGACTCGGGGGTATGGAGCGGCCTTGACCAGGAAGAGCGCTCCAGGGTAATCATGGATTTCTCAGACCGGCTGACGAAATATATCGTGAAGATAGCCTCATACGAATCCATGGACTCGGGAGGTATAATCAACAGGACCGGGGCCGAGGTGATGGGGGCATCCATGACGGCGAGGAACCTGGCCTGGTACGCCGCACATGATTTCAAATGGCACGAGGAGGTCCGTGTCCCTGCATCACTGGCAAGCCCGGGGAGAAATTACATACGCAGGGAACCGGTCGGGGTGTGCGCAGGTATTATCCCCTGGAACTTTCCCTTCGGCATGGCCATGTGGAAGATACTCCATGCCATTACCATGGGTAATTCCATAGTCTTGAAACCCGCCTCCGATACCCCTGTCAGTGCACTCATTATTGCCGAGGTGATCGCCGAGAGCAAGATCCCAAAGGGAGTGGTGAACATCGTAACAGGATCAGGAACCGAGGTCGGCGAAGCTCTTTGCAGGAGTGAAAAGGTCGACAAGATCGCCTTTACCGGCAGCACCGAGGTGGGGAAAAACATCATGAAAATGGGTGCGGACACCATCAAGAAGGTTACGCTGGAGCTCGGTGGTAAATCTGCAAATATCATCCTCCCGGATGCCAACATGGAACTCGCCGTGGACGGCGGCCTGTTCGGCACGTTCTTCCATTCAGGCCAGATCTGCGAATCAGGTACCAGAATACTCGTGCACGAGAATATCTATGAAGAATATGTCGGACGCTTCATAGCAAAGGCTGCTGAGATAAGGATCGGATACCAGCTCGATACCGCAACCCAGATGGGGCCCCTGGTCAGCGAAATACAGAGGGCAACTACTGAGAAGTATGTGAAGATCGGTCTCGAGGAAGGGGCCTGCCTCGCATACGGTGGGAAGAGGCCTGAGGGCGATCAATACGCATCCGGCTTTTATTACATGCCCACGGTTTTCACTGATGTTAACAACAGGATGCGCATCGCCCGGGAAGAGATATTCGGCCCGGTGGTGTGTATCATGCCGTTCAAGGATGATGATGAGGCAGTGTCCATTGCCAATGATTCAATCTACGGACTTGCAGGCGGCGTATTCGGGAACGATATCGGGCGTGCCGAGAGGATTGCGCACAGGATAAAAACCGGGACCATGTGGATCAATGACTACCATTCCTTTGCCGACCTCATGCCTTTCGGCGGATACAAGCAGAGCGGCATCGGCAGAGAACTCGGCGGATACGGGCTATCGGAATATACGCAGATAAAACGTGTCCATGTGTGTCCTCATGCGGGTGGAGCCCAGAAGTATACGTTTCCCATCATGTTCGACTATCCTCAACCATCGGATTCATTCGCGTTTGAAGGTCCAACCAGGGTGATCTCAGGTCCTGACAGCATCATTGCGCTGCAGTATGAGATCAGCAAACTGAATTGCCGTCGTGCCGTTATCATCACGGACAAGGGGATACGTTCTGCAGGTCTTGTGGACAAGGTGAACAAGGCCCTGGGCAATCTCTGTATCGGGGTGTTTGACGAGGTGGTGGAGGATTCAGGCTACCTGGTGGTGGACAAGGCAGTAGCGTTCTGCAGAGACGTGGGTGCTGACATCCTCGTGAGCCTCGGAGGCGGGAGTTCCATCGACACAGCAAAGGCTGTGGCAGTAACCATTACAAACGGGGGGAAGGCTATAGACAACATCTCCATCTACAAACTCGTGGACCCGCTCATGCCGCATATTGCCATACCCACAACCGCCGGTACCGGGAGCGAGGTGAGCAATATCGCAGTTATCAAGAATGAAGAGATCGGCCGGAAATTCAACATTGCAGAGTTCCCCATCGCGCCGAATGTTGCCATACTCGATCCGCACATGACCGTTGGCCTTCCCAGGATGCTCACAGCGGCAACAGGAATGGATGCACTCTCCCATGCCATCGACGGAATGTGTTCGATCATGAGAAATCCTGTATGTACCGGCCATGGTCTGAATGCTATCCGGATGATCGCGAAATACCTGCCCGTTGCTGTGGAAGACGGTCATGACGTGCATGCGAGGATGCAGATGCAGATTGCCGCGGCAACTGCTGGATGGGCATTTTCCATTCCATCCACCATACTGACACATTCACTCGCCCACTGTATCGGGGCGAAGTACAAGATCCACCACGGTACCCTGTGCGGTCTTTTCCTGCCTCATGTCATGA
>ERZ795048.3411-NODE-3411-length-11825-cov-17.622090_pt1 | contig 11825 bp, 13 predicted proteins | sample MGYA00375132_ERZ795048 | MGnify/ENA primary metagenome ERZ795048 (study PRJEB30177, sample SAMN05720225) | activated sludge metagenome | isolation source: Anaerobic digester | place: Hong Kong | collected 2014-12-17 ...
CTATGGCAGATAACCTTCTCTGTGTCGGAAGGGTACCACAGTGCATAATCCTTCTCAGAGTGATCCGTCAAGCTCGTCGGCCACGTCCTTCTTGCAGGCCCTGCAGCGCTGTGCCCCCCTAAACAGCGGGCTTCCGCATGAGGAGCAATGGTACCGTTCGCATTCCGATCGCGCCCACTCAACGCTTCCCTCCTCGTCACTGTGCAAAGCCACCTTCTCACGCCATATGGGGATGGTCCGTTCCATCACGCGCCTGCCTGTTGCCAGGCCGAAGTTCTTAATCATCTCGCAGGGCCAGTCTTCACACTGGTGGCAGGAGTAGAACCCTTTCTCCTTTACGCAATCGCGTATCGTACACAGCTTGCACCAGCCGTAGAGCTGTTTCGGCGGATCAGCCTGCATGCACCCGAGACACCTGGTTTCTTCCGGCGGAGTCCCGTAAAGGTTTCCCATGACATTCCTGAATTTCTCGTTGTTGTCCCTTGTCGCTATGTACACCCCACAAAGACCGCAATACAGACCGCACGGTGCCATCAAATCCGTGTTCCTGAATTCCTCCTCTTTCCATCCTTTCATAATCATGGCTCCTTGTGTGATTTGAACATTAACTACTTATCACGTTAGAGCTATTTGTCATAGGGGGATGCCATGGGTTGTGTAGAAAAATGGAGCAGAGGACCGGTATTATTCTGAGGTGCCTGGTGCAACCAGCTTTGGGCAGGCACATCTTTTTAGATTTCAAAGGCATGCCCTGTGAATCGAACAGATTCGGGCCATTCAGGAAGAAAATAGGACATGATCCCAGCATTCAATGACACATGAAAAGGTGAAACCATGCCCGGTTTTGTTTTTTATAAGGTTTAACAGAAAAAAGACTATTGAATATCGAGTACTTTTACGTCAAAAAACAGAGTTTTTCCTGCCAAGGGATGGTTGAAGTCAACAATTGCTTTGTCGTCCTTCAATTCAGTGACCTGCCCGCGAAGCATCTGTCCGTCGGGGCCCTGAGCCTGGACCAGTGCATCCACCTTGCGTGCGCCTTCGGGAAGCTGATCTTTTTCCACTTCTATAATAGCCTCTTGAATGACGGGGCCGTAGCCGTCTTCGGGATTGACCGTTACTTTCTTGGTGTCGCCCACCTTCATCCCTTCCATAGCTGTTTCCAGCCCGGGAATAATCTGGTTGGATCCGTGGACAAAGGTCAAGGGTTCTCCGCCCACATTTGAATCGACAACTTCCTTGTTCTCAAGCGTCAGGGTATACTCTATTGAAACTGTCTTGCCTGAAGTAATCGTCATAGGTTCCTCTCCTTTCTTTGTTTCAGCATGGGCTGCCAATGACATTGAAGCAACCAGGATAATGCTGAACGCAATACTATATAATCTTTTTTTTGTTGTGTTCATTTATGTACCATCCTTTATATGCAATGTTTTTTATGTGTGACCAATGATCAGATATAAAGAGAGATGAGAAGGAAATTCGTTTCTGTCAGCGCCGAGGTTTTCTCCCGCCTGGCCCCTTCTTTTGCGGACGCGCCTCGTTAACAATAATCTCTCGTCCCTGGACGGGCTTGCCGTTTAATTCTTTCATGGCAGCCTGACCTTCGGAATTGTCCGGCATCTCTACAAAACCAAAGCCTTTAGACTGGCCGGTATAATTGTCTTTGATAATTTTTGCAGTTGTTACCTCGCCAAACGGGCTGAAAAGGCCCTGCAGATCCGATTCAGTGATTTTGTATGGGAGGTTTCCCACGTAAAGGTTCATGGCACAAGGCCTCCTTTGGATAGTTCGGGGCTTGTTACTACATACTGATGCCAATAGCAAACAAATTAAAATATCGTATATCGAGAGACCTCGTCTTGTACACCTGCGGGACAGGTGCACTGCTGATATCTATAGGTATGAAATGCGGTTCTTCAGACGCAACCTTAAAGGTGCGCAGCGGATGTTCAATTGTCTACGCCGCCTGATATAAGCGACTGTTAATAACTTCTTCTCCGTCTGGGAACCAGGCCCTGCTCCAACATCTTCTTGTATTCACTGGCAAAGTTGTCAATGATTGTGCGATCCCTTTTCGAATCGATAATGAGGGCCGCTATAGACATAACGATGATAATACTGCATCCGGTAATGAATCCCACCATATATACCCCTCCTTATGGGCGGATCATTTCATACTGCTGTTCAGGAAGGAGGAAAATCAGACATGTTATGAATTTGTTGTAGGAAAATCATATACTCATGGTACGATTTTGGTTACCCCCCCTGTGTCGTGCTGCTCTACAATACCTGGGTGTCCTGGTATTGAAGCGTGTATTGATCACCGCCATTTTCTCGCGCCTCAGTTAACCTGGCAGGTATTTTTCCCGATACATACATTTGTGGATGACAAAGGTTGAAGAATCGCTTTAACGAGGGTGCTGGGAGCATGGAAACAGTATCGGATAAGACATCCGGGCGCAATGAGAGGATGCGGTTTCTCTTTGCCGAGCGCATCAAGTATGTCCTGAATGATCCGGTCAGTTCGCTGATTACCAACATGGCGCTGGGTCTGGTACTGTGCTTTCTGCTTGAACCCGTGTTCGATACCGGCAGGTTGTCTGTCTGGATCATATCTCTGTTCCTGGTCTGCATGTGCAGGATCATGATTGCACGGATGTATTCACGCTATCGTGAACGGTTCTCGCCACGGTTCTGGTTCAGGCTCTATTTTACCGGCACCGAACTCTCAGCCCTTGTATGGGGCGGCACCGCCCTGTTTCTGTTTCCTGAAGGGTTTGTGGAATCGCAGGTGTTCCAGGTGGCGGTACTGGCCGGTCTTGTACACGGGGCCGGTCATAATCAGGCCCCTTTCCAGGGGGTGCACAGTATCTATGCAGGTACCGTGATGGGCCCTGTCATTATCAGGTTTCTTTCTCTGGGGACCTTTCATTACCAGATGTTCGCCCTTGCCCTTGTCTTTCTCTTCGCTGCATTGTTGGTCAGTACGAGGAGGATGCACCGGACCCTTATGGAATCGCTCGATATGCGCTTTGAGATGTCGCAGATGGCCCTTGTTGACTCACTCACGGGCATAGCCAACAGGCGTCACTTTGATATCTTTATCTACCAGGAATGGAGAAAAGCGCAGCGTGAGCAGACACCCATTGCCATGCTTATGGTGGATGTGGATTATTTCAAGTACTATAACGACATCTATGGACACCAGCATGGAGACCAGTGCCTCAGGAGTGTAGCCCGGGCAATAAACGATGTCGTTCACCGTCCATCCGACCTCGTAGCAAGATATGGCGGAGAGGAATTCGGCGTGATACTGCCCGGTACGCCGGTGCAGGGGGCGTGCAAGGTTGCGGATGAGATGTGCCGGGCAGTGGAAAACCTCCGCATCGAACACAGAAAAAGCACGGCATCCCCATATATCACGGTTTCCATAGGGGTCGCGGTAATGATCCCCGGGAGGGATGATCACCTCAATGAAATAGTCTCGGCTGCTGACGAAGCCCTGTATAGGGCAAAGGAATCCGGCCGGAACCGCATATGTCTGTACCGGGATGATGCCGGAGATGTTATTGGCACAATCCATGTGATACCAAGGTAATCCCTGATTGATAGCTTATCCGAATCATCACAAAAAGTTCTCCCACATGCAAAAGAACAACTAGAGCATTGTGAGAATTCCCGTTATAATATCCGCTAAATAATGTGAACAGATTGGAGGAGAATTTCTATGGTATCGAGATTAAAAAGATTTCTGTCAACAGTGATACTTGTAACCATGCTTGTGAGTCTGACATCCTGCGGATACTTTCTCTATCCTGAAAGGCGCTATCAGCAAAAAGGGGAACTGGACTTTCCGATAATGATCCTCGACGGATCTTCTCTCCTGTTCGCTGCAATAACAGGACAGGCCGCCATTGCCGTGATCGGAGTCGTTGCCCTGGCAGTGGATTTTACCTCGGGCAGCATTTACCTGCCGGCAAAAGACAAAAAGGCCGGCCTGGAAGTGTTTCCTTTCGATAACACGAAGCCGCTTACAAAGACAGACCTGGAATCGATTCTCTCCGAGTATTCGGGATCTCCCGTCCATATCGACACGGATTCAATAGCCGTGGTAGACATCGGGAATATGGACACTGAGGGTATTGGTGAGATCCTTCAGGGCCTGAATGCGGAATCCATAGACTGAGGTGGTCTAATCCTGTACGATCCTCTACCCGGCAAGTTCCGGTTTATCACCCTTGGCGGATAACGGTAGAACGCCAGAATCCTAAAAAAGCACACATCCCCGGGCCCGATGCAAAGGTCCGGGGTTTTCGAATCCACGGTGCAATGTACCCCCGCATAGATATCCCGTACGGACACAGTCCGGTTAGATCGAAGCTCAGGGTTGAAAATCTGATTTGGTATTCCTATATAAACACAATATCACAATACAGAAGAATAAAACTTGAACATGAGACAGATATATGATCTTTACCCGGCTTGGAGTATCAAACATCGTGCTGACCCAGTAGGAGATGAACAGCAACGAGGACCTAAAAAACATGGAAGAAAAGACAACACGTGATGAATCAAAGCCGGCTCTCAGGTTTATCCATGTGAATGAGAACCCGATAGAGGCTGTGGGGTTGGCTCGGATCCTTGTGAAGGTGTACGATGTGGATTCAACAGTCCTGATCCCGAGACTGAGTGAGATAAAAGCCAGGATACAAATGAAACCCGTTGATCTCATAATACTGGACATTCCTCATGCCCTTGAAGAAAAATCTCAGATCCTTCGCCTGGTTGAGCTGATCCGCGAGCAGGAGCCTCTTCTTCCCATCCTGCTGATGGGGTCGGAGTTCGATGTTCACATAACCCCGCTTGCCGTACAATCAGGTGCGAACGGACTGTTCGACAAGTCCTGTTCGGGGGAGGAACTGCTGCGCGGGATAGACCGTATTCTGAACGGAAAGCTGTATACCAAACAGGTTCTGGAGGAGCCCCCGGAAGTGTCAAGCCCCAATGCATACCGGGATCATAGAGAGACCGAGTCCCGGAGATATCTCTCAGCCCGTGAATTCCAGGTCATGAATCTGCTGCTGGCAGGGAAGAATATTGCCGAGATCGGCAGGCAGATATCCCTGAGCATGAAGACGGTGTTTACCTACAAGAAGCGGCTGTTTGAAAAGCTGAACGTGAAGAGCAGCACAGAGCTTATAAAGTACGCCTGTGATCATGAGCTGATCCCTGTTGGAAGCCTGGATGGCTTGAACAGGAGGGATGGGGAAAAGGTGGCATGATCCATGTTCCTTGAAAATGTTATCTCCGTATAGACTTTGATCCTGCCTCGCGCATGGAAAGAGAGATCCTGCCGCGTTTTATATCAACCTCTACTACCCGCACCGTAACCTTCTGGTTTACCTTGACCACGTCGGCAGGGTTTTTGACAAAGCGGTCCGCCAACTGGCTGATGTGAACAAGCCCGTCTTGATGAACGCCGATATCCACAAACGCCCCGAAATTGGTTACGTTGGTTACGATACCCGGCAATTCCATACCTTCAGTGAGATCTTCCATACTGTTTATGCCCTCGGCAAAACTGAAGGCCTCGAATGCCTGCCTGGGGTCCCTTCCGGGCTTGGCGAGTTCGGTCATGATGTCCTTCAGCGTCGGCATGCCGACAGATTCGCTCTCGTAGCGTTTTAAGTCTATTCGCAAACGCAGTGACTCGTCTTTCATCAGGTCGGAAACCGTACAGCCGAGATTGCGGGCCATTTTCTCCACCAGGTCATAGCGTTCCGGGTGAACAGCACTTGCATCGAGCGGGTGTGATCCATCCCGTACGCGCAGAAAACCTGCTGACAGCTCAAAGGCTTTTGCGCCCAGGCGAGGCACCTTTTTCAGGTCTTTCCGGCTCGTAAACGGCCCGTGCTCGTTTCGATGGGCCACTATATTGCCTGCCAGGACCGGTCCCAGACCGGATACGTAGGTAAGCAGTTCCCTGCTCGCGGTATTGACCTCTACGCCCACGGCATTGACACAGCTCATGACCACATCATCGAGCATGCCCTTGAGCTTTGCCTGGTCCACATCGTGCTGATACTGTCCCACTCCGATGGACTTGGGATCGATCTTTACCAGTTCCGCAAGCGGGTCCATGAGCCGTCTGCCGATGGAGACCGCCCCGCGCACGGTTACGTCATGGTCAGGGAATTCCTGTCTCGCCACCTGTGAAGCGGAATACACCGATGCGCCGCTTTCATTGACAATGATCACCGGGACCTTCATGCCAAGCCCGCGCACAAAGGCCTCGGTCTCACGGCTAGCTGTGCCGTTTCCAATGGCGATGGCCTCGATGGCAAAACGACTGGTAAGTTCGAGCATAATCTTTCCGGCCTCCTCGACTTTTGCAGCCGAGAAGGTAGGGTAGATCACGTCGTGGTGAAGAAGCTTGCCCTGGCTGTCGAGACAGACCACCTTGCATCCGGTGCGGAACCCCGGATCAATGGCCAGGACCCTGGCGCGACCCATGGGTGATGCCATGAGGAGTTCCCGCAGGTTCGTGGCAAATACGCGGATCGCCTCGAGGTCTGCGCGTGATTTCAACACGGCCTTGATCTCGTTTTCCATGGACGGCCCCAGCAGTCGCTTGTAACTGTCAACATATGCCAGCCGAACGTGGCCGGTGCATGCGTTTTCTTTCCTGCACAGGCGGTTCTCAAGGAGCGCTAGGGCCCTGTCCTCGTCAGGACGGATCGAGAGCCTGAGCAGTGCCTCCTTGTTTCCCCTGAACATGGCGAGAATCCTGTGAGACGGTGCGCTTGCCGCCGGTTCTTCCCAGTGGAAGTAGTCCCGGTAGGTGGCAGCCTCTTCTTCGGCTCCCGTGTATACCTCGGTTGATATCCTGGCTTCTTTTTCAAAGAGGGTCCGCATTGCAGCCCTGATGTCCGCATCTTCTGCGATCTGCTCTGCAATGATATCCCGGGCACCGGCAAGGGCATCACCGGTATCCTTCACACCCTTGTCCGTGTCGATAAAGGCTTCTGCTTCCTTTAAAGGATCGATTTCATCTGCCTGGGAGAAGATGATATCTGCCAGCTCTGTCAGTCCCTTTTCACGGGCAACGCTGCCCCTGGTCTTGCGTTTTGGACGGTATGGCAGGTAGATGTCTTCCAGATCTGCGAGCGTCACGGCTGATTCAAGGGATTCTTGAAGCTCTTCGGTGAGAACCTCCTGTTCTCTCATTGAGTTGATTATGGTCTCCCTCCGTGCATCGATCGCCTCCAATTCTTTGAGCCTGTCCCTGATCGTCGTGATGGCAACCTCGTCAAGGGAGCCGGTCTGTTCCTTGCGATAGCGGGCGATGAACGGTACAGTGGAACCGTCTGTCAAAAGGGCATCTACCGCTCGTATTTGATGCGGTTTAACATCGATCTCTTGAGCAATCTTAGTATAGTACGATTCCCTCATGGTCTTTCGTCTTTCCTCTCGAATTCTCTCTATTCGTCTTCAGCAGTGCTGTGCCGGACATATCGTGCTTCAGTATGAATCCGCCCCGACAACAAAACCATAATAGTCTGCCGGGAGGCAACCCCTAAGAGAACACTGGAATATGAAACAGTCTTTTTTTGTTGGTGATGTAAGCCAAAGACGCCGGTGCTATAGGAAAATTGGAGACAAGATTTTCATCATCTATCTGATATACCTCGCCAGGTAAAATGTGGTTAATAAATCTCGCATTCTACTGCTTAAGCATCACTCCTTTATGCCAGAAGAAGATGCACAGTCTCTGTTCTGTGTACTACCTCCTTAAACATTCTTCTGGCTTTTTTTTTATCCTGAATACCACATAAGACACATTTATATGAAAATTGAATCCAGTATCCAGAATTCAGAATCCGGAATAATAACCTTAAAACATTATGCAGGGAGACATTTCAAAATCGGATACTTTTTCATCCTTCGTATGTCCTGCTGGCCATTCCTGTTCGGCTGCGGGGACACAGGGATTATTCGGGCTCTTTTCCTTGAGGCATGGTGCCGTCCATAACGAAGAATGGTGCATGGTTCGAGGTAAAGACCGGAGGATCATTCCGTACGATGGATGCCATTGCACGGTGTCTCTTGAATTCCTTGTCGAGGAACTGCCGCACGTTGTTTCTGTCCCAACCCTTAGGGTGCCGGAAACCCTGGTAGAGCGAAAGATCGCCCTGGGAAAAATCGTAGGTTTCAAGTCTTGCAGCCTCGGTACTTTCCCGGGGGAGATTGAAGATCGACAGGTTGAGGAAATCCACGCAGTCATGGTATGTTTCCAAGAAGGCAAGCGTTTTTCGCGCGCTTGCCAGATCTTCAGGCGGTGTGCCGAAGAGCAGGTAGACATAGGTCGCTATGCCCGCAAGCTTGAGCGCTTTGAGTACCCTTGCCGCAACAGCAAGGTCGATGCCCTTGTTCAGCTCATCCAGGACCCGCTGGTCGCCGGACTCCAGTCCGAGCTTGATCATCGCACAGCCGGACCGCTTGAGGGCCCGGCAGAAATCCGGATCGCTCAGGTGGTCCGTGATCCGCGCGAATCCGTACCACGGGGCCATGGATTCGGTCTCAGCCAGCGAGGTGAGCAGTTTCGGACTTATGGCATTGTCGCAGATATGGACAAGTGACGGGGAATGCTTTTCCCCCAGGGTTTTCATGTCAGACAGCGCTCTTTCGGCAGAAAGAGGGGCATAGGCATTGCCCTCTGCCTTTTCCGGGCAAAACGAACACTTTCCCCAGTAACAGCCGAAAGACGTACTGAAGGGGACCACCCTGCCGGGCGAGAGGTACTCATTGTTCCACAACGGGGCGTACTCCGGAAGGGCCTCCCTGCCGGAGTATGATTTTCCCAGGTGTTCAAGGATGCGAGCTTCACCAGGACCTGCAACAAGTTCGTCCACAAGTCCGGCAAATGGATTGTTCCATCCCGGCCTCTTTATCCATGACGTGACGAGCCCGCCGCCTACGATGATCTTCGTGTCCGGGCTTATGCTCCTGAGGCAGCCGATCATGGCAAAGCAGGTCAGTGCCTGGCTCAGATAGTTGAGAGAGAAGCCCGCAATACGAGGGGTATGCTCTTCGAAAATGGAGACGAACCGCTCTTTGAAGTATGGATAGAAAACGTTATTTTCAGGCTGCCGGGCAGATCGGAGAAGGTCGGAGCTTTTTACCGGTGAGAGCCTGTCATGGGCATAGTTGTTCAGTGTTACGTGCGAGTCTGCCCGGGCGGAGACCATGGTGAGAATACGGTTGATTTCTCCTACCGAGGAGTTGTAGCTGCCGGGGTTTCTGAAGGCAGTGCCCTCTCTCAGCGAGGCGATGTTTTCCTCCCGGTGGTTCAGTGCACGTCTGGTCCAGGTATCCTCTGCCGCAGACAAGCTGTGGGTGAGGTAGAGCAGGCCCTCGATATTCGCATCAAGTACGTGGCATGAACTCCCGTGATCCTGCAATGCTCCCATAATCTTCGCCAGTCCGGCAGGGGGTTCGCACGGTCTGGTAACAGGCGGGTGGATCAGCAGGATATCCATGAAATGTCTTTGAACCAGCTTGCAGAGGCAATGTCAATTGGAGGATTATTATTTCAGGCGGACAAGCCCCAGCATCGGCTGGTCATCGACCATGAATGATGAGAAATCTTCATTTGTACTCAAGATGCCGAATAAGGCAGGGCTGATGGGAAACAACCTTGGAACGGATATCTTCATTATGGGTTTTTCGCCATACTTCAGGGTTACGAAATGGCCGCAGATGATGTTGGCAAGTTCGCGGGCGGTGTCTTCGATCATGTCGTTTAAGATGTCGCTTTCGCTGTCCATCCCCAAAAACCGTCTGGCGATACGCGAAGCCAGGTCTTCCCCGAGGATTATGCTGATCTCTCCGGAGTGTTCGCCCTGATATTCGATACGTACATTCAGAGCCGGCTTCTCAATCGTGGGAAGGTCCTGGGCATCGGCATCGTGCAGAGTCATTGAGACCATGGATGCCAAGACCTCTACAATCGCCTGTTTTAAACATTGCTTCGTCGTATCTTTCATGATTCTCCAAGTATTTCGCTGAAGGTGGTCTGAATCTCATCGGATGAGAAGGGCTTGCGGATATAGGCCTCGATGCCGAGGTCTCTGAGTCTGTCTATGCGGCTCGAACTCCCCTCGGTGGAGATGACTACGACCGGGATATGTCTGAACCTCGTATCGGCACGCATCCACTCTATCATTTCGACACCGTCCATCACCGGCATGTTGATATCGGCGACTACCAGGTCCATCCGGTGTGATTCGAGAATTTCCAGTGCCTCGGCACCGTTTGCCGCATCATATATCTGATTGATGGGCAGGGATGACTGTGTCAATATTCTAAACAGTACCGCTTTGACGACATTGGAATCATCAACCAGCAGAATGTTCGATGCCATGAGCTACGCCTCCATCGGGAACATGGCCTCATAAAAAATGTATCATTTCCCGGCCTCATTCCCGGTATGTTCATGGTGGGTACATACATTGCAACATATCAGGATGTTTATAGATATATTCGGAACATCAGGGTAAAACTTGAGGCGGCAATCAGGTATGATCCCGTGTATTTCATGTCAGGAAATACGCCCCCGGGGCTTAAAAGTCACTCCTGATGCTCGGTGGTGTTGTAGGTGTATGAGGTCACTATGCCTCGACTGTCAAACCTGATCACCAGGTCTTTTGTGCTCGCCTCTCCAAAGGCCTGATACCGGTATCTTCCATAGGTCCATGTACGTTGGCCGTCTTCTATACCGACCCTCCATGGAGAACCGAACATCGTGCGTATCTCGCTTTGCGTGGTCTGGTTGATCTGTATCTCTTTGACCCGGTAATCAGGGAAATCACGTCCGACAGTGGCGCATCCTGAACTGGTCAGCGCTGCAGCGAAAAGAAAGAGACAAGCCAGTAACAGCAGAATGCCGCGTGTATCCGGCCGGACTAAGGTAGGCCTATAATGTATCATTTCAATCTCCTTTATGAGTATTCTATGCAAAGATAGCGTACATTCAGATTTTTGCAAGGTTGCCCGGGATGAGAGAGATCTGGAGTAGTGGAGTGATGGAGTAATGAAGAAATGGAGTACTGGAGTATTGGAGTATTGGAAAAAACAGAGAAACCCTATGCCTGAGAAAATGCAGATTCGCTCATTTGTAGTTCATGGTTGCGAACCTGCCGACGTGTCATGCGTCTTGTGATTCGACACATCCCTGTGCCTCACTCTGTGAGCGCGTCCTTCGGCGCGTCCAATTCGACTATCCTGCCGAATTGTCGGACGTAGCTGGAGGCGACGTGTCCTGCGTAGTAGGGCTTGCCCAACGAAGCAGGAAGCCTGAAGGCAGGCGAGCTACCTGACAAACCCAAGTGCTGCGGTGGATATCTTCTTTTGTAATTTCTTCTTTACCTGACGGAGCAGGAACCGCCCGGCAGAGCGTTGCTGTTCAGCTTCGATCGAATGACGAATCCCTGTGCGGTGAAGTCGATGGTTATCTCTCCTGCACGCTGTGAAACATACGTGCTCACCACAAAGGTAAACCCTCCGGTTTCGAATATCAGGTCATTGTCTTCCGGCTCACCCTGAGCCAGTTTCAGCGTCGATGTTCCTCAGGCAATTTCCTGGTAGATGCGGATGGGACGTTTTTCCCTGCCGCGGTGCATGTCCTCGAATTTCTTCCGTGCTGCCTCGGTCAGTGTTATCATGGTGTTCTCCTAGATGTCTCTGTTCGTTCAATCTCATTTTTATCTACACAGTCTGCATCTGTCAATGCGTAAGGATAGGGGAATCAGGCTTCGTCTTCGACT
>ERZ795048.3414-NODE-3414-length-11824-cov-4.222704_pt1 | contig 11824 bp, 8 predicted proteins | sample MGYA00375132_ERZ795048 | MGnify/ENA primary metagenome ERZ795048 (study PRJEB30177, sample SAMN05720225) | activated sludge metagenome | isolation source: Anaerobic digester | place: Hong Kong | collected 2014-12-17 ...
GTATGGTAGGATGCCGGGAGCCAGAAGAAAAAGGGGAACACGGCTGATTTTATGGAAAATGCTACAAAAAACAGCACGGCAGAGGTGTTTATCAGGATACTGTTATCGGCAATGGAAAGTTTCAGGGCAAGGTCGGCCATGTTCAGGGTGCCTGTTTTACCATAAAGCAGCCCGATCCCGGCAAGGAAGAAAAGCGAGGAAACCAGGTTGAGCGTCACATATTTTACGGCGCCCCTCAGTTGTTTCTTCTCACCGCCCAGGGTGATCAGCACAAAAGAGGCCATCAGCATGACTTCGAACCAGACGTAAAGATTGAAAATATCGCCCGTGACAAATGCCCCGTTTACGCCCATCAGCAGGCCATGGACCATCGGAAAATAGAAGAAGGATTGCCGTTGCCTGTCGATGGCCTCAAAAGAGTAGATGCTGATGCTTACCGCGATGATGCCGGCAAGCAGGATCATAAAGGAGCTGAAAGCATCCACGACCAGGGTGATGCCGAAAGGGGCCAGCCAGTTCCCTGTGTGCAATACCAGAATGCCTTCCTGCTTTACCCTGACAAGAATGAAAACAGCAAGCATCAGCTGCAGCAGCGATCCGGTAAGGCCGATCCATGGCTGCCATTCTCTCCGCCGGAAATTGATCAGCAGGAAAATAATGGTAATCAGCGGAAAGAGTACCGGCAGGGCAGGTAGTATCATTTGGTGTCTCCTTCTTTTAGTTCGTCGAGGTCTTCGGTTCCGGTAACCTGATAAAACCGGTACATCAGCGCCAGGAAGAAAGCGGTAATCCCAAAGCCGATCACGATGGCCGTTAATATCAGCGCCTGTGGAAGAGGGTCCGTAGGATTGGGGATGTCTGACTCCATGCCATAACCGGTAAATTGAGGCCGGCCTTTGTGCAATCCACCGGCCGTAAATATCAGAAGGTTGATGGCATGGCTGAGCAGCATAATGCCCAGGATCAGTTTTACTATACTTCTCCTGAGCAGCATATAAACCCCCGCTGCAAACAATAATCCGATAACAAATGCGAGAATGGTTTCCACCGGCTATTCCTCCATAATATTAAATATAACAGTGAGCATAATCCCCCACACCGTGAGGTAAACACCGAAATCAAAGAGCATGGGTGTTCCCAGTTTCAGTATTGCTGATAAAGGCAGGCTGATGCTGATCCATTCACCCGTAAAGAAGGGGTTGCCCGCGAAGAGGGCCGGAAGGGCACTGATAAAGGCAATTGAGAGGCCGGAAGCAATCAGCATCATCGGGCTGACCCTGAGTTTTTTTTCTGCTTCGCGGGTGTCGAATGCGAGGGCATAAAATACAAACCCGGCAGCGGCCATCAATCCTCCGATAAACCCGCCTCCGGGATCGTTGTGTCCGCGGTAGAATACCAGGAGGGAAAGGATCAATGTGACTGGAAGCAACCTGGAAGCTGCCATTTGTAAGATATGTGACCTCATGTTGCGCTTCCTTTTTTGGTTCTGAGTTTTAATAATGCGGTAACACCGATGGCAGCGATCACCAGCACCGTAATTTCACCAAGCGTATCAAGCGCCCTGAAATCAACCAGTATGACATTGACCGTATTTTTACCGTGCGCCAGCGAAAGGGCGTTTTCAGTGTAGAATTCCGATATTTTAGGGCTAAGGTTTACCTGTCCGGCTTTCAGTACCAGACCAGTCATAAACCCTCCGGCAAGCAATGCGATACCCGCATCGCGCAGGCGCGTTTTTCCCGAAGAAAAGCTGGTGAATTTCGGAAGGTGGTAAATAACCACCATAAATAAAACCAGAATTAGGGTTTCGGCAAGTATCATGGTGATGGCCACATCTATTGCACCGTAATTAATGAAAAGCAAGGCAATTCCATAACCGGTTGCACCGAGTGAAAGAATGGCAGCCAGCCTTGATTTAGCCAGAGTGGCAAATATTGCAGACGCAACAATCACAGTAACGATCAATAGTTCATAGACGCCGGGAGGGGTGATGACATTGACTGCCATATCTTTCCACGTGTAGGCGATCTGATACCAGGCGAGCGCCGAGGTCATGATAAAGATCGCGATCAGATAAATGCGCTGGTAGCCACTCTGAACCAGGGCAGTTTTCTTTTTGGTAAGGGATAGGAAAAAATCCAGTCCTTTGTTGAAGGCATCGGCAAATCTGAAGGTGATGACTTCGTTGTTGAAACGGGTAAGAACCGGATTCACTTTCCGGTAGAGCAGGAAAAGGATAATGCCGGCTGCAACGGTGATGAAACTCATGAGCAGGACTTCATTGAAGCCATGCCACAATGCCAGCTTAAGGGTGTCGATGGTTGGCCTGATGGATGTAATGGCCGGCCGGAGCAGCAGGTCTGCAACAGTAGATGGAAAAAGGCCGAAGACCAGGCTGACGGATGCCAGGATCATTGGTCCTATTCTGAGTGCCAGGGCAGGGCGTTTGGGTTTTTCACCGGGGTATTTCAATGGCCCGAGAAAAAGATTGAAAATCAGGGTCAGGGAAATGGCGACCATAATCACATTGGTAAGCACACCGGCCAGCAGCAGGAAATTGCCGATGTCAGGCAATCCGATTTTCGCTTCATAAATCAGTTCTTTACCTATGAATCCGATCATTGGCGGAAGCCCGGCCATACTCAGCAGGCTTATAATGGCCGCAACAGCGGCTACAGGCATTGCCCTGAACAATCCGCCAAGTTTCCTCAGGTCGCGCGAGCCGGCTGACTTGTCGATCAGCCCGGCGATCATAAAGAGAGCGCCTTTGTAAAGGGCATGCACAAGCAGGAAAATAATGGCAGCTTTGATCGAGATGTCCGTATCAATTCCCAGCATCAGCACCAGGATTCCCAGTGCGCTGATGGTCGTGTAGGCGAGTACTTTTTTGAAGTCGGTCTGTGAATAGGCGAAATATCCGCCAAGCAGCATTGTAATGGCTCCGGTAATGGTAAGAATATATTTCCATTCGGGTGTGCCGCCCATAACGGGACTCAGCCGCATCAGCAGATATATGCCTGCCTTGACCATGGTTGCTGAATGCAGAAAGGCGCTTACCGGGGAAGGGGCCTGCATGGCCCCGGGAAGCCAGAAATGGAAAGGGAATTGTGCTGATTTGGTGAAAGCGCCTGCCAGGATGAGCAGCAGGGCCGGAAGGTAGTGCGGGTGATTGCGGATGATATCTCCTGATTTCAGCAGGAGGGGGATTTCAAGTGTCCCTGCCGCCTGCCCCAGTATGATAAAGCCTGCCATCATTGCCAGACCGCCTGCAACGGTTATAAGCAATGCCTGAAGGGCAGCGTTGCGGGCTTCGGGTTTCTCATGGCTGAATCCCACCAGCAGAAATGAGCTTACACTGGTGAGTTCCCAGAAAATAAACATGGTAAACAGGTTGCCCGAAATTACCAAAGCCAGCATGGCAAATTCAAACAGCAGAATCAGGAAGAAGAACCGGTGCCTGAGCGGATAGGGCTGCATATATTTGCCGGCAAATACCAGCACCAGTGCTCCCATGCCCGTGATGAGCAGGGCAAAAAACAGCGAAAGCCCGTCGAGGTAGAGCGAGAAATTCAGGTAAAGTTCCGGCAACCAGTTGATGGTCAGGGAAAGTTTTTCACCTGCAGAGGTAAGAGGTGCATAGGTGAGAAACATGGCAAAGCCAGCTGCCGAGATCAGCCCGAGCAGCCATGCAGCATGCCTGCCTCCCTTTTGAATTATGGCGGGCGACAATAATGCAGCAATAAGCAATATCAGCAAATAAACCAGAATCCCGTTCATCCAATCGGTATTTATATCATCAATCGGCCAACCGGCCGTGTTTTTGGTATTGGGTTAACGAATATACTGATTTTTTGTTTAAGCTTTCAGGAAGATTTAATAGACATGGTATGCGCAAAAATATATTTTACAATCTTCATTACAGCCGGTCCGGCTGCATGGAAAAGGGGATCGCCCCGGATACCTGACAGGTCGCTGAAGTATTCCTGGCCCGGAAACTATTCTTCCAGTGTACTTAAATCGCCGGTATCCTGTCCGAGCGCCCTGGCTTTAAGCACGCGTCGCATGATTTTGCCACTTCTTGTTTTGGGCAGAGCATCCGTGAATTCTACAAATGCCGGTCGTGCAATGGGGCCTATTTCATGCTCCACGTGAGCTTTGAGCTCTTCAGCAAGTTTATCACCGGCTTCCATTCCCTGGCGCAGGACCACGGTAGTGTGAATGATATTGCCGCGCAATTCATCGGGCAGCGCGATGGCCGCAGCTTCGGTCACCGCCGGATGGCTTACCAGGGCGCTTTCAATTTCGGCCGACCCAAGGCGGTAGCCGCTTACCTTGATCACGTCGTCAATCCTTCCGATAATCCAGTAATACCCGTCTTCATCCTGTCTGGCCGAATCCCCGGCCAGGTACCATTTCTGTTCTTTGTATTTTTCCCAGTATTTTTCCACATAACGATCCGGATCGCCCAGAATGGTCCGGGCCATTCCCGGCCATGGATTTTTGATGACAAGGTTGCCTTCCTCTCCGGTTTTTACTTCATTGCCCTTATCATCAACGATGGCCATTTCGTTGCCGAAGAAGGGTTTGGTGGCAGATCCCGGTTTCAGCGGTATCACGGGAAGCGGGGTGATCATATGACCACCGGTTTCCGTCTGCCACCAGGTGTCCATAATGGGGCACCGGCCTTTGCCGATTACCTCGTAATACCATTTCCAGGCTTCGGGGTTGATGGGTTCACCTACGGATCCAAGCAGCCGCAGAGAACTCAGGTTGTGCCGGTCGGCCCATGACGGACCAAAACGCATAAGGCCGCGAATGGCGGTAGGCGAGGTGTATAATATGTTGATGCCGTATTTTTCAATCATCTGCCACCAACGGTTAGGGTAAGGGTGGTTAGGGGCGCCTTCGTATCATCATGGTGGCCCCGTTGATAAGCGGACCATAAACCATGTAGCTGTGACCTGTCACCAGCCGGGATCGGCAGCACACCAGAAACGGTCCTCGGGTTTGATATCGAAAACATACCTGAATGTGGATGCGGTATATACCGCGTATCCCCCGTGGGTGTGTACTAGCCCTTTGGGTTTTCCGGTGGTGCCTGAAGTGTAGAGAATAAACAAAGGGTCTTCGGCGTCGGTCTCCACCGTAGCGCAATCGGTACAAGCCAGCGGCATCGACATCAGGTCGTGATACCAGAAATCACGGTCATTCTCCATATAGCATTCTTCACCGGTACGTTTCACGGTAATGCAGACTTCGATGGTCGGTGATCGTTTCATCGCTTCATTGGCAATGCTCTTCAGCCCGACAGCTTTTCCGCGTCTGAATCCTCCGTCGGCAGTAACCAGTATGCGGCTGTTGGCGTCTTCGATACGCTCAGCCAGCGCTTCCACGCTGAATCCTCCGTAAACCACGCTGTGAATGGCGCCGATTTTGGCACAGGCCAGCATGGCTATCACTGTTTCAGGAATTTGCGGCATGTAAATGGTAATCACTTCACCCGGCCTGGCTCCCATGGATTTCAACACATTGGCAAACCGTGAAACTTCCCGGTGGAGCGCGTGATAGGAGAAAGTGCGCAAATCGCCGGGCTCGCCTTCCCAGATAATGGCCAGCTTATTGCGGGTGGCGTTTTTCTGGTGCCGGTCGAGCGCGTTGTGCACGATGTTGATGCGCCCGCCCTGAAACCACTCATAAAAAGGGTGATTGGATGCATCAAGGACTTTGTCCCACTTCCTGAACCATTCCAGCCGTTTGGCCTCTTTTGCCCAGAAATCTTCCCGGTTGCTGATCGATTCCTGATACAGGGGTTCATAGTCCTTTACATTTGCTCTTTTTTTTACTTCCTTCGAGGGATGGTAAATCTTTTTGAGGGTATTGCTGGGCTTTTCCATATGCGGTGTTTTTTTTACTTAACAATCAGGTTAAGCGGATTGTTGCACCTTGGAACGGGAATACTGCCGTGCCGGAGTTTCGCCTACATCAGCAATCTTATCCCCATCATGACGGTTCTGCCATAAAGCGGCCCGTACACATTGGCGGCATCGAAGCCTTCCGAAAACGGAGACTGGCAGTATGTAAACGGATTCCGGCTCTGTAGTCAGCTGCCAGTGAATTCAATGTTACAGGAAGGAATACCGTGTTGAATTATCGCATCGGCCACCGGTGAATTGGCAGGGGTTCAACCGGAGAGTTCTGACCGGGCTGTTTATCCCGAAAATGCATAGCGCCCTGAAACCGTATTGCTTACCTTTATCCCGGTTATTACCGGATAAATATTTTCCTGCGAAAAACGGATTAATTGCAGGGAATTGCAGACCTGATTTTGCTTATTCATCATGCAATAAAATGAAAAATATCTGCCTCAGGCCTTTCGAAAGGCGTGATTTTGCAAGGCTGATCGCGTGGATCGACAACGAACAGCTGTTGTATCAGTTTGCCGGTCCTGTTTTTCAGTATCCCCTGACTGAGTTTCAGCTTCAGCAATACCTTGCTGAGAGCAGCAGGTTCCCTTATGTTGTAATGGACTGCATTTCAGGCAAACCGCTCGGGCATGCCGAGGTTTATCGTCTTTCAGCTACCCGCGGAAAGCTATGCCGCCTTTTAATCGCGGACCCCGGACAACGCGGAAGGGGGCTCGGCCAGGAACTTGTCGGAGAGTTGGTGCGTATTTGCCGGGAGGAGTTTGGATTTCATCAAATAGAACTGAATGTCTATGATTGGAACCTCCCGGCCATTCATTGTTACGAAAAGGCCGGATTCGTCCGTAACCCGCTGAAATCGTCAATACTCAGCAAAGGCGGTGAAACCTGGCGGTCGGTAAACATGATATTAACCTTCAGGGACCATGCTGAAGGTCAGTGAATGATCCTTTCCGGATCCGGGCGGTAGGAAATACCTTCCGGTGCGGAATAAGGAATAGTCATGTGCCGGTTGAAACAGCAGATTCGCATTATTTCATGCGTTCACGGTGTCCGACTGCTTCTGTTTCCTGAAAAGCGGGTCCGCACCGATGGTTCCTGTGAGGAATTCAATATAGTCTTCTGAAGTGACAAATTTCAATTCTTTAACGACATTGTTTATCCTCTCATTCAGATGAAGGGGTTCTGTATATTCCGAATTGTTCTCCTGCGCTGTGAATTGATGCAGATAAGCAAGGCTATCCTCCAGAAAGCGGATATCGATCCGTTGTTTGCGCAGCAGCCTTTCATGATACCAGGTTGAATTCAGTACGTATTCCCTGTCAAAAAGTCCTCTTACATCCGGATGTTCAGCTGTTTTCCCTTCATAACTTCCCCAGGCCATGATATGGAGCAGTGCTTTCAGCGGGGGAATGGCAGCTTCAACGCTCCCATCCTCAAAATATTCCCGGGCCACCCTTTGCTGAGCTTCCACTATGTTGTTGATGCCGTCAACAAACGCGGCCAAGTCCTGTTTTTCAGGCCGAAGCATCATTTCGTTGAATACTGCCTGGGGTTCATCGAAAATGCTTTTCAGGTAACTGAAAGTGAAATTTTCGGTTATCCTGTAGCCCAGACGTGATGCAAGCACTTTTTTGCCTTTATACTCAAAATCTTCCAGTTTTTCGAGTGAACCTTCTTCAATCAGTTTGCGTGGATCCCGGTCTTTAACTTCCATGCGGCTCCATAATTCAGGAATCAGCAGGGAGATATCATGGTCGAACCGTGATTTGGTACCGATGAACCCGGCTGCCGATGAAAAAGCGTTATATCCGGTCAGGATGTAGCTTAGCAGGGCATTGTTCAGGTCGGTTACAGGGCTCAGCATGTTGAAAGGGCCTTTGGTGAGCGCACCTTCAGAGCCGGCGCCTGTGGTGGATGGCGATTTCCCGGTAAGGCTGCAGATATAGTCCATAAATAACTCCGGCAACTCCTGGTAGTGGATGGGGCCGTAAACACTCAGCCCGCGGATATTGCCGGCAGGATCGGGCGGATTGTTGCGCCGGCCGGGCAATACGGCATGGATAGGATTGAAAACCTGCTCAGAGAGGGGAATGCGCATCGAAAAACGCATGCCGACTTCGGCAAGGTGATCATCAATGGGATTTACCAGGTCGGGCCTGATCTGAAGGTATCTGGGATTTTTGGAAGGTGCACCGTTAACAATTCTTGGATGGGAAGGCGTGATAAAATAGTTCCCCGTTCTGTCGTTACTGCCTTCTATTATCAGTTTCTGAATTGGACGCGTATAGCGGTCAAAATTAATCGCATCATCGATCAGACGTTTGCCGTCTTCAGAAGTCAGCGGCTGGTAATTACTGCAGAAATTATTTCGCTGTGACAGGTCTGCTTCGGTTTCCTTGTCGTAGCCTCTGTGAATGGCTTCGTCGGGCCGCTGAAAGAACTTGCTTTCACAGTTTTCGGTGAGCTTAACGCTTGGATTGACGTAGTCGGGGTTTAGATATTTGATGTGTTTTGCCGGCAGGGTGACTGAAGCGGTAATGTCATCCTCCATCTGAATTTTGGCAGCGGCAATAAAGTCGGAACGGAGTTTATGCAGGTACCATGAATTGTCTGCTGCAAATCCCACCCTTAGGTAGCTTGCGCTCAATTTGCGGTTGCTGAAAAGCAGTTCATGGCCTTTGCGGCCGTTGATCACGTCGGTGGAGAAGAATTCCTTCCAGTCGTCGCTGGTCCGCTCCGGCCGGTAGAAGCGCTTTACATAGAAAACCAGCGCTTTGATATGCGCCGGTATCGACCTGACGAAATCATTGTACTCATCGGTATACTGGGATGAAGGATTCAGCAGTTTGATCACCGAACCAAGTGTGCGGTCAGGTGAAAGAAGGGGTCGTGAAATCGCATTGTGTTCTTCAGGATTCTTCCACCTTCCCGAAAAGTCCCGGCGGATGATTTCATCGGCCGCTTTCATATCCTGATCAAAATTATCCACAAAGAATGACCCGTAAATGATTGCATTCAGCAGGGATTTGGAAATCTCCGATTTGCCGCCTCCCGAAACAGTGCTGGGCTTGTGGCAGAATGTGCCGCGGGCATGGGTGCTCACCAGCCGCCACGAGGGCGCTGAAGGATGCTTTTCCATATGCAGCTTGTGGCCTGACGGATAAATGTAGTAATGCCCTGGCCTCAGCGGGATGGTTTGACTGCTGCCGTTGTAATTCCACCGGACCGTGCCTTTGTAAAGGTCTATCTCCGTATCCTCGGGAATGTATATGATGTTCCCGAATTTCTTGTCTACACCATAACCCTCAGGTTTCAGGTGCATCAGCGGGCCGAACTTCTCAATCACTTCAGAAAAGTAGAATGACTTTTTCAACCGGTTCTTCATAAATAACGCTCCGTTGAAGTTCGAGCCAATATTTTTTCTCCTGAAGGCGATGGCCCCTCCCGAATGCTCTTCTTCAACCAGGCCAAACAGGTTGGCACTGTAGCTGATCTGAGTCTTTATCTCTTTCTTGGAATATCCGAAATAATTATCCGCGATCAGGGTTATAACCACCCCGCGGTCGTCGCGGCAGGTGATCTTAAAAGCCTGTCCGCCGTTGTAAAGTTCACTTTCATCTTTCCAGCAAACACCGTCGCGGCGCTGGCGTTCGGTAGCCTGATCATAGTGGGGCAGGCCCAGCGCTTTTTTTGTCATCGCAGCTAATTGAGGTGCCAGCACAACGCAGCCGGTGTGACCGGTCCAGCTTTCAGGATCCAGTGCCGCATCGCAGGCGGGATTCGACGGATTGCCGGCATTTCCGAATATGGATTCCACAAAGTCGATGTTGGCAACCAGGCTGCCGGGTGCAAAAAACCTGACTTCCATTGTTTTACGTTTCAGTACTCCTTTTACTTCAGGACAAACCACCGGGCGGAGGAGCAGGGAGACGAAAACTTCTGCCTGTTTTTCCTGGGTTGATGTGAAGGGAAGGCGGTTGAGTGTGGAGGGCGGGTTAAAAGCAGATTCCAGAAGCTTTGCCCAGGCGGCTTTCGGAACTTCAATCTTGTCGGGCGGAACCGGAAGCCCCCCTTCCACTATATGAAAAGAGCCCTGGGTGGTCCGGCGGTCATTCCGTGGATTATGCAACACCCCCTGACGGATGCGGTATGAATCAAGCAACTCGCTGCTATAATGGTTTTCGTGGGGAGGAAGACTCAGCATCCGCGCAACACCGGGTTTGTCACTTACCAGGGTGTTGGCTGGCAGCCTGGGGACTTCAGGCAGCCTCAGATCTTCGAGGTAGCTGTTGATAAATGCCTGAATACGCCTGTCGACCGGCGAATAAACATCGGTAATTAAACGGGTTCGGCTGCGGTAGATATTAACAAGGTTGGAAGTAAGATCCAGAAAATCAGGATCAGACAGGGGCTTTTCAATGCCTGCAGTTTGCTGGTCGTCGAATACAGGCTGGCCCATGGTAGCCAGTTTCAGGTTGATGTACCTGATCAGGTCACGGGCTGACAATGAACGGTCGGAATCGGCAATAGCAGTGTTGGGATTATTGTTTTTCATAGTGATCAATGCATGTATCAGATTTCTTTGCAAAAATACTCATAATTCAAGCGGCTGATTCACAAATATTTATGCAATCGATTGCGGATCTGATCATTTTTGTGAATGGATTAGGGCTCAAACAAATACCTGCAATGATTTTCTCAGATACTCATTGAAAGAGCAACAGCAGCCGGTCTATAACCGAACCGGCTGGGCTGATGGAATGCCGTAAAAGGGAAACCGGATGTACCGGTCAGAAAGTTGATGCCTGAAGCCGGGGAGATACAGGCGAAGGCACAATATTTCTTACCGGCCTGGTGCTTTTGAGATTTAAATACATCGCCCTGACATCTCCATCTTTCATCTCCCTGAAATTCTGCCATGGCATGGGAGGAAGCAGCTTTCTGCCTCCATCAATCCCTTTATACCAACCCTGTTTCAGGGCTTTGCTGAACTGTTCTTCCGTCCAGGTTCCGATGCCCGTTTCGTCAGATGTTATGTCGGAGGCAAATGACACGCCCCAGGGGCCCACAGCCATGGTAAGGCCCTCATTCATAAGCGCCCGGCCATTCGTGACGGCATTTTCATCAACCTCAGGGATCGGGCGGCCGGAGGGGTATCCCTAAAGTATCCCTAAAGCAGCAGGGAATCGATAAGCTCCGGGTCGTTCGGACCCGTTTTTTTGGGAGAATGGCAATCATGGCATCCGCTGATGGTGACGAGGTATTTTCCGTGGGCGAGCATGGCCTCCTTGCTGGTGTCGGCTGTTACTGATTGACTTGTTCAATGCGCACTTCTTTTTGAGTGCAGAAAGTAAGTAAACTCAGGGACGCTGCCAAAGCGATTATTACGGAAATAGTTTTCATAACGACAGATCTGGAGTTTATATCATAATAGGACAGGTCGCTGGTGTGAAAGTACTGTGCCTGACCGGGAATGATAACTGAACACATCTGATAATCCGATTGTTCAAAAGAGGGATTGTTTGTGTGCTGACAATTAATCCGTATGATTTTGCTGGTATCTGAAGAGATGGGCAATCGATTTTCAGCAAATTTTCTTTACTTTGGATTTTATATTGAATACTTCATAATGAAGAAATGTTGACCGCAATAAGTATAGATTACCTGATTCTTACAGCAGCAATTCTGCTCCTGCTTAGCATTGTCGCCAGCAAAACAAGCGGGAGACTCGGCGTTCCTTCTCTGCTCCTCTTTCTGTTGATCGGTATGCTTGCAGGTGCTGACGGGCCCGGAGGTATTGATTTTTCAAATACCGCACTGGTTCAGTTACTTGGTGTTTTTGCCCTGATCATCATTTTGTTTTCCGGAGGTCTTGACACCCGGTGGGAAAGTGTAAAGCC
>ERZ795048.3417-NODE-3417-length-11815-cov-16.652636_pt1 | contig 11815 bp, 10 predicted proteins | sample MGYA00375132_ERZ795048 | MGnify/ENA primary metagenome ERZ795048 (study PRJEB30177, sample SAMN05720225) | activated sludge metagenome | isolation source: Anaerobic digester | place: Hong Kong | collected 2014-12-17 ...
TTTAAAGGTGTTTACATAAAGAGGTTGAAAGATTAAAGTTATGAAATCAGATTTATTCAGGAGGGAAAATGAGACTCGTAAAACCAACTTATGAGATGAAGGAGCAATACCAGGTCTTTGAACAGGAGTGGAAGATGAATGATGAGGCGATTATCCCGTATTCGGTCAGATTACTCGATAATTCCTATGAACGGTGGTGTGATCTCGTCGCTTTGTATGAGACGACGGCTCCGGAAAACTTCGTTAGTGCCCACACTTTTTTTATGATAGACGAGATCGGGAAGATAATCGGTGCCATCAATATCAGGCATGAATTGAACGACTTTTTGCTGAATTACGGCGGGCATATCGGGTACGGCATCGTACCTTCCGAAAGGGGAAAGGGGTATGCCTCTCTTATGCTTTCGCAGGCATTACCGATCGCAAAGCAGTTCGGAATACGAAACGTACTTCTTGTCTGTGATAAGGTGAATACGGCTTCTGCAAAGACGATTATCGGCAATGGGGGCATTCTTGAAAATGAGATGTTTCATAATGGTGAATTAATTCAGAGATATTGGATTAATCTGCTATAATTATCGTTGAATAAAACATTCTTTTAAATAAAAGCTGTCGGATGCGTATGACAAGAGATAAGGTACTGTTAAAATAGACTGCGGTATAAGGGGTGATCGCTGTGAGCAGAAAATCAAATTATGAACTCAGAAAATTTGTCGCACCTGAATTTATTTTCGGTAATGGATCACGGAGCCATTTAATTAATTATGTCAGAAACCTCGGGGGGAAAAGGATCTTTCTTGCCTCCGATCCTGGAGTGGAAAACGCCGGGTGGGGCAAAGAGATGGCCGCCTTACTCGAGGCACAGGGATTTGAGACCGTTATCTTTGACGAGATTTCCCCCAATCCCAGAGATTTTGAAGTGATGAAGGGAGCGGATCTGTATCTGACTTCACCGTGTGATGTGATGGTTGCCGTAGGCGGCGGTTCTGTCATGGATTGTGCCAAGGGAATCGGAATCATAGCCACAAACGGGGGGCATATATATGATTACGAAGGGGTTGATCAGGTTCCCGCCCCCATGCCGCCATTAATTTGTATTCCCACAACAGCGGGAACATCGGCAGATGTATCGCAATTCGCAATCATAAATAACACTTTGGAGCATTATAAGTTTGCAATTATCAGTAAGGCGGTAGTACCGGATGTGGCGTTGATTGATCCGGAAACACTGGTCTCCATGTCCTCTTATCTGACGGCCTGTACGGGAATAGATGCGCTCGTTCATGCCTTTGAGGCGTATGTCTCAAACGCCAGCTCACCGATAACGGATCTTCATGCACTGGATGCCATCCGGCTGATCTCGGAGAATCTGATCCAATCTATCAACCATCCTTCCGATCTTGGTCTGAGAAATGCGATCATGCACGCCAGTCTGCAGGCAGGGCTTGCCTTTTCAAATGCCAGTCTTGGCTGTGTTCATGCGATGGCTCACAGTCTCGGCGGCTATCTTGATCTGCCGCACGGGGAGTGTAATGCGTTACTGCTGCCGCATGTGGTTAATTATAATTATGCGTTCGACAGCGAGAGGTATAATAAAATAGGCGAAGTGATGGGAATGGATATGAAGGGGCTTTCCGGGAAAGAGGCGCATCATCGGATTCTTGATCATCTTTTTGATTTTTCAAAGCGATGCGGCATAGAAGGTGGACTGGAGAAGAGAGGTGTCGCTATTTCAGATCTGCACATCCTTGCCGATAAGGCGATAAACGACCCATGTAATGCAACTAATCCCAGAACACCGACAAAAGAGGATATAGAAATGGTCTATAAGGAGTCGTTGTAATGAATCGCAGACAAGACTGGAAGAATATCCGAGAAGGAATAATCGGTCTGAACGAGACCTCTCAGAAAAAGAGTTATTTTCCTGAGCTGAAGAAGAAGATAGAAGAATTGGAGACGGCAAAGTCACAGATTCAACTGTCTGAACAGAATTTGGAAAATCTGTTCAACGCGATCAGTGATGCCATCATTATCAACAGATATGATGGAACAATCATAAAAGTCAATGAAGCGATGCTAGAGTTATTTGAGGTGAATCAGGACAATTACAATCATTATACGATCTTGGAATATTCGGATTTGGAACAGACTGTAGGCAAAAGTTATGAAGAGGTAGTTGATGAAGTAAGAGCAAATGGAAAATTTGTGTTTGAGTGGCAAGTGGTCAGACCGCTGTCAAGAACAGTTATAAATACAGAAGTTTCTCTTAGTAATTATAAATGGTATAACGAAGATGTCCTGGTTGCCGTTATCAGAGATATATCCGAACGCAAGCGTTTTGAACGGGAATTGAAGGCAGCCAAAGAGGAAGCCGAAGCGGCAAACAAGGCCAAATCGGAATTTCTTGCAAATATGAGTCATGAGATCAGAACGCCGATGAACGGTGTCATTGGCATGTCTACTTTGCTTGCGGATACGATCCTTGATGAAGAGCAGAAGGAGTATCTTGAATTTGTCCGGCTATCCGCCAAAAAGATGATGGCGATCATCAACGATATTCTCGATATCTCAAAGCTTGAAGCGGGTCGAGTGGAAGTAGAACTCAGAGAATTCGGGCTTGAAAGAATGATCGATAATATTCTATCCATGCTGTCATTCGGGGCACACAAAAAGGGGATCGAAGTGGTCTATTACATCGATAGGGATATTCCGGAATATCTTGAAGGCGATGAACTGAAAATCAGACAGATACTGACTAATCTGGTCGGTAATGCGGTTAAATTTACCGATGTCGGGAACATCCTCGTTGAGGTTAAAAAAATCAATGAGGAAAATGACGAATACGAACTGGAATTTTCGGTCAAGGATACGGGAATCGGGATCAATGAAATCACTTTGAAACGCTTGTTTAAACCGTTTATTCAGGGAGATCTGAGTTCCACAAAAAAATATCAGGGGACGGGTCTTGGTCTTGCAATTTCTAAACAACTTGCGGAGATTATGGGCGGTTCCATAGGTGTTGTGAGCGAATTCGGCAAGGGAAGCCGCTTCTGGTTCAGAGTACGATTAAAGAAATCTGAAAGAATCCTGCGCGAATTCAACGAGGAAAAGATAAATTTTAACGAGATGAAAATACTGTTTGTCGATGATAACGAGTTAAACAGAAAAATCACAAAACGGATGCTTTCCAATGAAGGCGCCTCGGTCATTCTCGCTGAAAGTGCGGAAGATGGGATGAAAAAGCTCGAGGAAAATCATGACATCGATCTCGTACTGCTTGATGTACACATGCCATGGATCGACGGATTTGATATGTTAAAGATGATAGAAAGCCGGTATGGTCATGCCTTTACCATCCTGATGTACTCCTCCGTTGATATCAGGGATGAGGTTAAGCGAATAAAACGACATGGGGCTTCCGATTACCTGATAAAACCGGTTGTTCGTAAGACGTTGTTCAACAAGATCGGTGAAGTGCTGAATATGAAAAAGGCGGAACAGGTGGAAAGCAGGCAGCTTCTTAGTACTGATTCGGATCAGTGGAAACTGAATAAGGGAAAGATCCTGATTGCGGAGGATAATGAGATGAACCTCAAACTGATCAGGAAGATCCTCGAAAAACTCGGCGATTATCAGATCTTCCTGGCTCAGGATGGGGAACAGGCGGTAGAGCAGTACAGGAAAGAGAGACCGGATGTTATCTTCATGGATATACAAATGCCGGTGATGAGTGGTCTTGAGGCCTTCAATGAAATAAAGAGGATCTGTAAAGAAGAAAATTACTCCATGCCAAGGGTTATCGCCATGACGGCATACGCGATGGAAACGGAGAAAAAGAAATTTCTCGATGCCGGAATGGACTTCCATCTCCCCAAGCCCTTTGAACTTACAGAGGTTAAGGCTGCCTTGGGAATAAAATAACAACTAAAACAAATCCGCCCTTTAAGGCGGATTTGTTTTAGAAGATTCTGAATATTTATAGTTGTGAAAAGACAAAATATATGGCAAAGATGATCATGGAAATCAAGGTGTATCCCGTAAGCATGTTATGCACATAAGTTTCCTCGTTTTTATTGCTTTTGTTCATAAAGACCGGCACGATGAATGCCGGTGGAAGGACAAACAGGGTGAACAGGGCATGTGTGAACATATCTCCGAAATCAAAGAAAGTGGGGATGACAAAGATACTGAGGATAAGAAAGATCGGCATCCAGAAGCCCATCCTCGTCAACAGGAGGATACCGAGTTCCTTGAAGGATTCACGCTTGATGTTGATCCCATAGCCTATTACCATCAATATTAACGGAACGACGAGGTTGCCAAGGAATTCCAGTGTTGAGATAACGGAAGAGGTCAGCCAATTGGTGTATAGAAATTCCTTCAAACCGAGTAGGTTGAACAGAACACCGAGGACTATTCCGATGATGACCGGTGATTTAAAGAAATTTAAGATGACATTTTTTATAGAAACTCCCTTTTTACCGCTGTTCATCATCAATGGAACGAAAAGGAACCAGATGAAGAACTCGTGACCGAGATCGGCAAGTGCTATGGCGCCTGCATGTTGGAGACCGTATGCCCCAGCAAACAGACTCCATCCAAGCATTCCATATTCATATCCCGGCAGTAAAAACTGAAAGTTTTCATGCTCTTTACTGAACTTTTTCCCGGCAAACTTTCCCCAGAAAAGCGCGATGATATTCAAGGTAAAGATGAGAATGGCAAATACAAGGACATTTAAATCCAGTCTGACACTCAAGAAGGTTGTAAAAAGGACTGAAGGTAAGGCAAAATTTACAACGATCTTTTTCAGATCATCCATCGTATTTGACGGGAGAAACCTCTTTAATTTAATGAGATACCCCAATCCCAGTAGAAGAAAGATCGGGATGACCCTGCTGATAAGTTCCAGTATTTTTTCCATTTTATGTCTCCTTTTTTATAATATCCAAGTTAAATTAGAATCATCAATCACATGAGTTATTATAACAAAAATATTTAAGAATTCTAAGCAAACTCTAAGCTGAATCCAAAGTAATTCTAAGCTTCAGATCTTATAATGGACATGTAAATACAAAAACAGGAGGTTATTAAAATGAAAAAACTTTTAGCGGTATTAATCGTGGTCATTGTCGTAAGTGGTATGGTATTAGCAGCGGGCGGAAACAGAAACTCTAGTTCAGCACAGAACGTACAAGCGTACATGGGAAGAGGCGTACAGGGAGCAGAAAACAACGGTGTCTGTACGGAAGAGTGTGAAGACTGCGGACTCACTCCACAGGATGGAACGGGAAATCAGTACGGTTATTCACAGGCAACCAAGGGAAATGGAACAAGAATGAACGCGCAGACAGTCACGGGAAGAGGCGTACAGGGAGCAGGAAACAACGGTGTCTGTACGGAAGAGTGTGAAGACTGCGGACTCACTCCACAGGATGGAACGGGAAATCAGTACGGTTATTCACAGGCAACCAAGGGAAATGGAACAAGAATGAACGCGCAGACAGTCACGGGAAGAGGCGTACAGGGAGCAGGAAACAACGGTGTCTGTACGGAAGAGTGTGAAGACTGCGGACTCACTTCACAGGATGGAACGGGAAATCAGTTTGGAAGAAATCAGTAAACAGAAAAATGATCAAAAGACAAAAAAGATACTGCGTAAAATGCAGTATCTTTTTTGTCTTTACTATATAAAAACCTTGGACAATTATAAGATTATGGATGTCTGAAAAGGTCTATCAGATCTTCTCTTTCGCCCTCTTCAAAAACTTCAAGGGCATCACCTATTTGGAGTGCAAATTCTGTAAATCCGTTACCTGTTGCTGTAATGATGTTTCCATCTCTGACGGCATATTCATCGACAAAATTGGTTAAATCAAAGCCCTTACGATCTTCAGGTGCGGCTGATGTGGTAAATTTCTTCCCCTCAAGAACACCTGCCCATAGAAGTGCAACAGGGCCTGCACAGATGGCACCAATCAGTTTTTTCTGATCATTGAACTTCCGAATGATATCAAAAAGTTCCTCTCTACCTTCATAATGTTCCGGATATCCCCCAGGGATAATCAGTACATCATAATCGTCCGGGTTAATCTGATCTATTGATTTCTCGGGTTTAAAAGGAAGTGTACATACTCCCTTTAGGGGGGTTGTATCGAATCCGAAAGTATCAACTTCACCATGAAGATTTAAAACAAAAGCGGCAGGAGCTGCTTCCCATTCCGCAACGGTTTCATACAAAAAGATCAGTGATTTCAAGATTATCACTCCTTTAAGAGATTAAGATATGATATGTAGATCTCGTATTATATCATTATTTGTCATCAAATCCGAGAAGCAGATAGTCAAAGATCTCCTTTGCGATCGGAGCTGCTGCATCTCCACCGTATCCGCCTTTTTCGACAAGGACAAGTACACAATATTCGGGATCATCAAAGGGATAGATCCCTCCGAAAAAGGCATTGTAGACTCCGTCTTCTCCTGTTTCGGCAGTTCCTGTCTTTGAAGCCAGCCTTGTCTTATACTCCGAATCCTTAAAGACGGGATAGGCTGTTCCCCCGGATTGAGAAGCCCCGGCGTTCATGGCGTATTTCAAATAAGTCCAGTGACTTTCCGGAAGGCTGAGATATGTCTGCGGGATGGTAAAGGGATTGGCCGTGATGAATGAATCGTTCTTTTTGCCCTCCAGGGCAATTAATTCAAACAGCTTGACCAGTTCAATCGGCGTAAGCTGTACGTAACCCTGTCCGATAGACGAAAGCACCGTATCCCCGAGATACCAGTTTTCTCCTGTAAATTCCTTTTTCCAGTATCTTGACGGGTAGATGCCCTCTACCTCTCCGGGAATCTGTATATTGCTGAGCTTATCGAGTCCGATGGTATCGCTGACACTCTTCAGATAATCTATTCCCATTTCCAATCCGGCGTTATAGAAATAAACATTACATGATTTTTTAATCGCTTCAAAGAGTGTTACCGTTCCATGGCCGGTAGAGACCCAGTCATTGTATTTGTATTCGGTCGTTCCATCGTTTGAATAAAGTGAAAAACTACCCTCGCAAAAGACACGGCCTGTGATGAAATCATAGGTTGTCTTTTCTTTTCCACCTATGGCACAGATGGCCATAAATGGCTTAATCAAGCTTCCAGGATTGTATCGTGCGGAAATTGCCCTGTCGAGGAACACTTTATCCTCGTTGGAAACGATGTTGTTCCATTTTTCTACCGGGATACTTTCAGACATCTCATAGCTTTCATAATAGGGTTTTGAAACCAGTGCCAAGACTTCGCCCGTTTTAGGCCTTGTGACAATTCCCACGGCGGGATTTTCAAACTCATTGAGCAGTGTTTCGATGTATTTCTGAAGATCATAATCTACGGACAGATAAATGTCCTGCCCCTTCTGGGGTTTTCTCAACCAGGTATTCTGCAGCTGCCTGGTGATCGAATCCACCTCCACCTGCTGTATGCCCGGAATGCCGTTGAGTGTGTCTTCAAAACTCTTTTCTATTCCGGCGACTCCCTGAAGATCCCGATTGACATAACCGACAATATGACTCAGACTGCCTTCAAACTGATACTTTCTTTCAAAATTGTAGATGATCTTTATCAGTGGATTTGTGACTGAAAGGTCGGGTCGGATCTTTATATCCTCATTTTTATTATAGGCATCGGTTATATCGATCGTAGAGATTCCGGTCATCAAAGATATGTCATCGATCAGATCCGTTCTGTTTGATCCGTAAATTCCCTTAAAGCTCTCTGAAATATCGATATAACGGTTAACGGTTGTATAAGCGAGCAGTTTTCCGTTCCGGTCGTATATATTTCCGCGATAGGCGGGGATTTCTATCCTGCGCATCCTGATTTCGTCGAAGTATTTGGAATAAGCCTCTTTCTGATTGATCTGAAGGTCATAGGTCCTGTAGATAAAAACAGAAAAAACAACAAAAAGGGCGATCCATAACAGGATTACCCTTTTGTTGTGTTCTCTTTTTTTCTTTATTATTTTTAGATTTATATCTTTAAAACTACCTTTCCGCATGTTCCAGCTTCCATTTTGTCAAAGCCTTCCTGCCAGTTTTCAAATGGAATGACATCGGTGATGATTTTGTCGAGATCTATTTTTTTGGTGTTGAGAAGACTTGAGAGTGTATACCATGTATCAAACATCCTTCTTCCGGTGATACCGTACATGGTGATATTCTTGAATATTGCCTCGTTGATGTTCAGATCAACGGTGCTGTTGAACACACCAAGGATAGAGATGTGTCCACCGGGCATAACTGATTTGATTCCAAGGTTGAACGCGCTCTCATTTCCGGACATTTCGAGAACGGCATCTACACCTTCACCATTCGTGATCTCCATGATCTTGGCATAGGCATCTTCCTTTGCAGGATTGATAAGATAATCAGCCCCATTCTTTTTTGCGAGTTCAAGCCTGTAATCCTTCACTTCGCTGACGATGACAGGTCCCGCACCAACCGCATGGGCGACCTGAATAGCCATTGCTCCGATAGGACCGGCGCCTGTGATGAGTACGCTCTTTCCCGTTATATTTCCACTGGTTGCCGTATACACCGCATTACCAAGCGGTTCCTGTACGGAGGCCATATACGGCGGCATATTCGGATCATTCTTCCAGAGAACCACTTCCGGAACCCTTGCGTATTCCGCAAATATACCGTCTCTGTCGACTCCAAGAATTTCCATGTCCTTGCAGATATGCATCTTTCCCGTTCTACACTGCTTACAAACCTTACAGGGAATATGCGTTTCAGCGGAGACAAAATCTCCCTCTTTAACGAGCTTTACATTCTTTCCAACCTTTACCACTTCACCTGAAAACTCATGTCCGCCAATCTGAGGGGTCTTGATTCTGTTCTGTGACCATTCATTCCATTCGTAGATATGAAGATCCGTTCCACAAATTGATGCATATTTAACCTTTACGAGAACCTCGTCGTCTCTGAGATCTTCCGGAATTGGGACTTCCTTTAGTGTGAAGCCTCTTTCCGGTCTCTCTTTTACCAATGCTTTCATTGTTCCCATTTTTTTCATCCTCCCGTAGCTCTAAAAGAGCTCTTTTCTTGAAATCTGTTCTTTCTTTTTCTTTTTTGACAGTATTTATTTTTTTCATTGTATCCGGATCAAGTTCCGTATAATACATAGTCGTAGATAAGGTGGATGGTGTCGGAGTGAAAATTTGTATTGGCTGTTTATGGTCTTTGAAAAATTTTCTGATCTCGGAAGATAGTTCAACGTTTTCCTTCTTCCCCTCGCCGGGATGTCCGACCATCAGATAAGCGGTGATATGCTGAGTCTTTCCCGCATCATTGCAGATTGTATAAAAATCACGAAAGAAGCGTTCAAAATCCGTTTTTGTGTTCTTCCCCATCCGATTCAGTACGTCATTGGAAAAATGTTCGGGAGCTGCTTTCAACAGACCACTTGTGTGCTTGAGCACAAGCTGTTTCATGAAGTGTTTACCATTTTTATCATCGGCATAAATCAGATCCGGACGAATTCCAGATGAGATGAAGATATACTTAACCCCCTGAATTTTAGCAACGGTATTTAATAATCTCAGATAGTTTTCATGATTGGGTTTTAAGGCCTTGCAGACAGTTGGAAAAATGCAGCGTTTATCGGCACAGGGGCCGCTTTTAATCTTTTTTTCACAATCATAGCCGTACATATTGGCCGTTGGCCCACCAAGATCGGAGATTGTGCCGTGGAAATCGTCTCTCTCGGTCAACGCTTCAACCTCACTGACGATAGAACTGATCGAACGGGATTGAATGGTTCTCCCCTGATGCAGTGCAATGGCACAAAAATTACATTCTCCGTAACATCCTCTGTGTGTGATGATAGAAGTTGCGATAGAATCGAGAGATTTAAGAGGTCCTTTTTTCCTCAGATTTGGATGAACGGCCTTTTTATAGGGTAACCCGTAGACCATGTCCATTTCTTTGGTAGAAAGCGGTGGAGCAGGTGGATTCTGAACGATAAATCTATTTCCATCCTTCTGAACGATTGCATGATTGTCTAATGATGTTATCGTCTTGTAGAAAGTGGAGAAGCCCTTGGCATATTCTTCCTTATCGGAATTAACCGTTTCAAACGAAGGCAGTTCGATACTGTCTTCAGAGAACTCTTCAGCAGAATTCGTTATGTAAGCCGTACCGGGTAAGTAACGTATATTCTGAAACGGTACGCCTCGTTTCAGAAGCTCGGCTGTCTTTAACAGTGCCGTTTCAGCCATACCAAAATAAAGCAGATCGGCTTTTGAATCCAGCAGGATGGAGTGACGAACCTTATTCTGCCAATAGTCATAATGTGCAAAGCGTCTGAGACTCGCTTCAAGTCCGCCGATGATTAGCGGAATTCCTTTAAATACCTGCCTAACCCAGTTTGAATAAACGATAACCGCCCTGTTGGGTCTTTTTCCGGATTTCGATTCGAAAGAATAATCATCTGTTTTTCTGGGTTTTCCTGACGCAGTGTAATTGGCCACCATCGAATCCACATTTCCTGAGGTGATCCCTACAAAATATTTTGGTTGAGGGAGGGCCATCAGCGATTCGGGTGATTCGGGTTGTGAAATAACCATCACCTTCATCCCCGCACTTTCAAGGATTCTTGCTACGATTGCCACACCAAAAGACGGGTGATCGACATACACATCACCGGTAATCAACAATACATCTATCTCATTCCATCCGGTTGCTTTATAGGAATCTAAATCGACAGGAATCCATCCGGTGTCACTTGCCATTATTCGCCTCTGAAGGAGTATAGTATTCAGTTTCTGATTCAAGCAGTTTTTTCAGTTTCTTCCTGCATCTCAATAATTTTGTTCCGACCGTACCGATGGGAATACCCATCTGTTCCGAGATTTCCTTGTATTTCATCCCTTCAGCCGAAAGCAGCAGCATCTGGCGGCAATCGTCAGGAAGTTTTTCTAATATTTTTCTGTATTCTTCGATCTTCATTTCCTGAATGGCGAGATCGAGCGGACTGTCAGATAATTCATTTTCTGTAATTTCGAGGAATGAATTATCCCCATCCGACCCCATATCGGCATCTAATGCGACAGTATTTGAATCGGCACGTTTTTTTGCGCTTCTCTGCCTGTGTTTATCTATAGAAATATGAGCAGCCGTCGTTGCCAGAAACGCCTTGAGATTCTTGACCCTCGATAAATCCTCAAAGGCCATTCTCATGAACGTTTCCTGCACGATATCTTCAGCGGCTTCTTTAAAATCCGGGTACTTGTAACTAACAACCGCCTTGAGGTATTTTCCATACCGTTTGTATACCTCTTCCCAGAATTTTCTTTCACCTATTTTTTCTCTTTTTCTTATCAGTTCCTTATCATCTAAATGCTCTAACCTTCTCCCAAATATGGGCATTCTTTTTCATACCTCACAAATTAAAGTTCATATTGCTTAACAGCTATATTGTACCACGTCTCTCCCTATTTTGTGCGCTACTGTTTTACCGTAATGTTGATTGACTTATAATTGTAGATTTATTTTTATACAACGGACTAAGTAACACACTAAATCCAAAATAACCTCGATAAATATTCTCTCCTTAAAGGGAATGCCCGTATTGAGTGATCGGACAGACATCCAAAGTGTATAAAGTGTACACTGATACGGAGGGATTATATACTCCTTTTATGATCAAGTTGTGATGAATGGAACAAATTATACAAAATCAGAGAGGACTTAAGGACTGATGAAAAAGCAAGGCAAAGCGAACGGCTTAACCGAGAGATAACAATAAGGAAAAGGGGAGTTAATTG
>ERZ795048.3418-NODE-3418-length-11814-cov-4.025597_pt1 | contig 11814 bp, 8 predicted proteins | sample MGYA00375132_ERZ795048 | MGnify/ENA primary metagenome ERZ795048 (study PRJEB30177, sample SAMN05720225) | activated sludge metagenome | isolation source: Anaerobic digester | place: Hong Kong | collected 2014-12-17 ...
TTACGATAGATCCAACAGGCTTGAGTTCGCCTTCATCTACGAGACCGTTACCGTTCTCATCGAAGAAGATAATACCGTCATAAGACTCTGTTACACCAGATATGTTATCTGCTGCGACGTAGCTGAGAGGGAACAACTCGTTGTTTGCTCTCTGTCCGTCACCATTCAGGTCGTACCAGATGCGTCCGTCACCTGTAAGCTCACCGGCGTGCCAATCTGCGTATGCAGTTACGGAAGCGTTCCAAATTGTGTACTCGATACCAACAAGGCTCGAAGATCTGTTGGAGCCGTCAGAAAGGTCAGCACCACCAACATTGAGTGAAAGCTGATTCTCTGCGTCAAACTTCATAATTGCAAGACCGCCGCGTACAACGTTCTCAGGCAACTGATTCATATCGCAATAAACAGGAACCATAACGCAGTCATCAACAATTCTGAGGTCTGCATCGTAGTACCAGTATGAGTAATCATTGGAAGACCATTCAGGCATTACGTGGTTAGAAGACCATGTAGTGTCATTCTTAGCTTCTTCTGTCCAACCAGCATCCACACCATTAAGGAGATAACCGTTCGAAGGTGCAAGCTCTACCGCACGGTACAGACCGTAAGGAAGAATTGCATCATGCTCGCCGTCTACCGGCTGCTGCTCGCCTGTATATGTGAAGAAGTAATCTGTAGACCAGTTACCATACATATCAGTCTCACACCAGTAGCAAATCTCACCAGGCATGAAATACTCGTTCTCTTCAATGGTTCCGTCGTGATCCCAGTCTGTCCAGACGCCGTTCTTGGACATATTGACAATACCAATGATAGCGCCGCTGAGCTGTGCATCACCCTGAGCCATATTCATGTTTCTCTCACCGTCAACCTTCAGACCCTGCATGCCATTTCTGTAAACGTCATTGTGGAGTGCTGTGCGGTTAACAGGAATTCCATCTTCGTCAAGGAGTGTCTCGTGCTCGATAGAAGCCGTGTACATTATGCCCTCTTCACGAACCTTGAATGTCCATGACCATTCGCTATCCCAGTGATAGCCCTGAGGCGCAGTAGACTCCTCTACCCTATATGTACCGTAAGGAACGCTATAAGGAAGTCTTGCTACGTAAGCACCTGTTCTTACTGTAGAACCTACCGTGTACTGATAGTCAGGCATCCATACAAACTCTACTGTATCAATCCAGTTAGTACCGTCGCCATCTCTGCCGAGTGTACCTGTAGGAATGTACTCGTTATCTGTAGGAACATCATTACCATCTGCATCGTACCAGATTGTACCATCGTATCTGCTCTCAGAAGGAACGGATACATTGTAGAACTGAACAGTTCCACCCTGGAGATCGCCCTCACCCTGAGGTACGGACTCAAGCTGGTATGCAACAGGTCCATTAGGATCGTCCTGAGTATTAGGTACGAACTGAGTTGTTCTATAGATATAGCCATCGGAGTCGTACTTAAGAACCTCGAGGTAACCTCTAATAGGTGTCTGTGCGAAGATAGGATCGTTGAGCTCGCCTGCAGCACGCTCACCGTAAGCTGTAAGGTGAGAGTTATAAGACTGAGTCTCTGTTGTAGATACAGCGTTAGGAACCATCACACCGTTCTCTCTGATTGTGAATACATAGTATTCTTCCTCATTAAGGAGATAACCAGGTGAAGGTCTTGTCTCTGTAATTACGTATGTACCATAAGGCAGTGTGTTAATTGCTGTTGTAGCAAATCCTGTAATATCAGTTGTGATAGTATAGCAGGACTCTGCCATATAGTTGTTACGGAGATTATTGAGTTCGTCAGCATTAATGTTATCGAAATCAGCAATCTGGTTAGCTACTGACGGATACAAGTCGTATGCCGTTTCATCGTTAGTGAAATCACCGTCGTTGTGCTTGTCAACAAGTACGGAATTCTCAGAGAGATTCCAGATTGTGTACTGAGCACCGGCAAGTGTTGCATCACCCTGAGCTCTTGTCTCACCATCGAGCTGAGCACGCTCACCATCATACTTGATGATGGATACGCCGCCTCTGATGATAGAGTCAGGCATTACTGCATCGTACTCACGATACATTGTGGCGTCACCGTACTGTGTACCAACCCAAACGAAACCGTTAGACTCATAGTCGTTGACCATGATGTCCGGAGCCGCCTGATTGAGGTAAGAATGCGTAGAAGCATACTCAGGTGTTGTATTAGCTGTAGCAGCATCCTCAATCATGTCAGGTGTGATAGAGACTACCCAAGTCTCATTCAGGAGATATCCTTCAGGAGCCTTTGTCTCTCTAATCTCATACTGACCAATGCCGAGACCATAATCAGTTACGCAGTAACCGTTCTCGTCTGCTACGATTACACCAACAACATCTCCAGGAGCAACATAACGATCCGCAGGATCTTCATATCCGTTGTTGTTTACATCAATCCAAACGTTACGTGTGGAAGTATTCCAAATCGTAAACTCTGCACCAGCGAGTGTTGCATCGCCCTGAGCACGAGGATTGATTTCTGTGAAACCGTGGAGTTCTCCGTCAACCTTCTGAATTGCAATAGGAGCGCTCATAGGTCTGTTATAGAAGTAAGGTGTACCATCATCAGCTGTCGTGACGTTAACCATCTGACCAGACTGTCTGATTGTGAACGTAATACCGTTGACCTTTCCACTTGCATAACCCGGTACACGACCAAGTGTTGCAGATGTATAGTCATAACCGTATCTCTGTGCATATGCATGCATCTCATCATACAGATTTGCAAGATTGCCATCAGATACGAGCCAGTAGCCATTAGGAGCCTCAAGCTCTACGAGACCATATGTACCATAAGGCAACAGGTCGTTAGAACTTGTGTAAACCCAAGTCTGAGATGTCGGATCCCAAGCAGTCTGTACGGTCATGATAAGGTCACCAACCTGGTAATAATTACCATTAACCTTTACAGGATGCTGTGAGAAATTATAGAGACCGAATGTAGCAGTAAGGTTAACACTGTCATCAGGTGTCATATAAGCTGTGTTAGCATCAGACTGGTCTGCCTTAACTACTGTGAAACCACCACGCCATACATCATTGTAAGTAGGCATTGTTGAATGATCGTAAACGTAAACATTATCCTGGTTGGAAAGTGTTCCATCATTGTGAAGGATAATACCGTTAGCATCCTGAGTATCATCATACTCATTATGAGGATTCGTCATTACAGAACCTGTGATGTATGTTGTGAAAGATGTAGAAGTGTTATTAGGAACATAATAACCTTCTGTTGAAGGATCGTTCGTATCACGAACGATAATTCTTGTCTCAGTTACCTCAATCTGTACCTCCTCTCCGGTTACAGTAAGTGAAGGCAAGAAGTAAGGATTCTGGGACTGAGTTCCAAGCGTTGCTGTAGCAACAGCATATACCTTACCGTCACGGATAATCATCGTAAACAGACGACCATCAGTTGTCTTGAGCTGCGTACCCTCACGAACAAGGCTTGCACTAATATAGCTGCCACCAAGTGTCAGATACTCAAGATGACCATCAAGGTAGATAACTGCATAATCATTACCATCAACAATTGTTCCGTTGCTGTTTACAGGCATAGATGTATCAACAAGCGGAGTAGCTGTGATTCTAATAGTACCGATAATACCACCTGCAGGAATAGTCCTGAGATTATATCCAGCACCACCATCTGTTGCTGCTGTACCGCCTGTTCCCATATCGAGAACTTCGATAGCATCACCTGAAATGTTGTAAACAGTAAACTCAGCCGTAATTTCTGCATCACCTTCATCAAGGTATCCGCCTTCCATCATTGTACTGAAATCAACTGTGCCCTTACCAATTCTGATATCGTAATAACTCTGCGAGTTATACATAGCATAAATGTCATCAACATCTGCTGCCATGTGGTGTCTGTAGCTGTTAGTTAAAAGACGAGGATTGGAAGGAGATACACCCGTTACCTGAGATGTAGTACCATGGTTTATTCCATTGAACTCATAAATATCAGGAGCATCAACCATATAAAGGGCATCTGAATCTGTATTTGTTGTATTTACAACAAATGCTAATCTATTCAGATCAGAATTCTGATTATGGAAATCAAAGCCTGGATCAGTAATAACCTCTTCTACTGTTACATAGCAAGAAGGAACCTGGAACTGACCTACATCACTCCAGAAATATCCATCATTATAATTTGCAGAATCAATATACAATACGTCATCTACACAAGCATCTCTGCTTTCAAAAGGTATTACCCATGTGCCTGTATGATAATTGAAATTCAGTTTTGCTGTAAACTGATAAATCATCTGAGAATCACGGACACCACTATTAGTATTGTATGTATGATTAAGTGCGTCAACATTACAGTCATAATATTCAGACGGATTAATAGCCTGGCCAGCATATGCGCCATTAACAGACTGAACATCTGTGTTATAGACTGTAACTACAAAACGAGTAGATGTGAAATCCCATGCAGGACCAGCGACATACTCAGTTGTACGGTCTTCGCCCTTATCTACAAGCTTACCAATAGATATGTCAAACGTATCCAAATTCTGACCATCATAGAAACAATCTCTTGCTACAACGGTTCTCCAACCTGCTCTAATGCTGAAATCATAATATCTCGATAATCTACCATAATTATCATAGACTTCATTAGCATTATCATTTTCCTGCCTGAAAATTGCTGCAGCATGCTGGTTAGAAGACATGTTCTCAGTTACTCTGTAACCAGAACCTGCTCTCTGTCCTGTTCTTTCTTCAAAAGTAATAAGAACGTATCCGTTATTTGTATCTGCTGACGGATGCTGTTCGAATGTACAGTAGAGTCCATTTACATTTGTACCATTCCACTGTGCAATCTCTGACTTTGAAGGAAGAGTTACTACTCTGTTGTAACCGTTAGGACCGGTTACAGTAAAAGTAATTCCTGTAGACTCAAAGTTCTCATTATTCCAAGCCTGCCAGTCAAACCTCTTGTAAAAACGATAAACACCGTATCCGTTGTTTGTGATCGACTGACCAGATCCAACGCTTACGGCTTCACTTGATTCAACAGCTGATACTGTTACTGAGGAACTAACGGATCTCGCTGTCTGACCCTCTGACCAAACTTCATAGCTAATAGGATTAGCATCAGCTGTCTGCCACTGAGCCATGCTATAGTTGATCAGACCGTCATCTGTGACGGAGCTCGAGATAGTTCCATCAACGGTTGCAGCCGCTGCCGAAATTCCGGGCGTAAAAATAACTGTCGCAAGCGTAAGCACGACAGCGCTCGTAATAGCGGAAACGGCAAGTTTCTTAAAGTCCTTCAATGTTGATTACCTCCCGCTTAGTTGTCGCAAAAGGCGCATTTTTCCAAGGACAATACGCTTCGATATCTTTTTCTTTGGCTTCTATTAAGTAGACCATAGCAAACACTAACGTTATCGCTATTGCTGTCGTAGCCGATGAAACAGACGTCGTTACACCATTGTCTGTTACTGACTGTGTCACTGACTGTTGCTGCATATTACTCAAGATCTGATGATTCGGCAATTCTGCTGAATGCATCAAAGCAATCGTAAAAACGCTGAACATGATTACATATGACACGATAGCCTTTTTGCTACTCATAATGTCTTCTCCTTTCTTGAGATTTTTTCTAATGTCGACTGAACAGTATCGACATCAATTAATATTATATTGTAATCTTAATGAAAAATCAACATAATTAACCATGTTTATTGTTATTTATTTTTCTGTTATTATTATAAGCGCCGGGGGCGCGGTTCCCGCAATTTTCTTACGAAAATTGCTGTCTTTGTGGTTGTGAACAATAAACTAACCAACTATTGTTCAGCTAAAAGGTGAAAAAAAACCAAACACCTTGACTAACCAAACAGAGTCAATCAATGGATCGGACACATCTGATTACCTCAAAACAAAAACAACTTATCTAAATACCAAACCTAAGGAGATGACTTAAAATGAAAAGAATAATTGCTGCAATCCTTACCACGGTTATAGCAATTACTACATGTTCTGTCAGCGTTGGTTGCGACAAGTCCGATGTTACAGTCAGCACTGTAGACACAGTAATTGCTGATACATTTGACATAAAGGATCAGGTAACGGCTAAGCCCGATACCGCTGCCAAGACATTTGAACTGTCTGGTGGAGTTGACGGCTTCGTTACCCGCCTTTATGCATTATGCCTCGGACGTCAGCCCGACGCAGAAGGCTTTGAGTTCTGGACAACCAGACTCGAAAGCGGCGAAATCTCTGCAAGAGAGTGTGCTTATGGCTTCTTCTTCAGCCCTGAGTTCACAGAACTTGCCAATAACATCACTGATGACTCATATGTAGAATTATTCTACAATGTATTCCTCGGACGTGAATCCGACCCTGTCGGCAAGGCAAGCTGGATCGCAGTAATCGCTGATACGCCTTACGATACAACTGTACTCTTCCCTGGCTTCGTCGACTCTCAGGAATTCCGCAACATCGTTGATAGTTTCGGACTTACCCTCGGCAACCCATTCGAACTTCCTAACGTTGAACGTAACGTAAGTGCTAACGCAACAGCTATGACACCTGCTGGTGGAGTTGACGGCGCTGGTGGTTCTGTTACACCTACGGGTACTACACCTACGGGTAGCACAGGCACAACCACACCGCCTACAACGCAGCCGACAACTGGCACAGCACCTGTTGCATCTAACTATGATCCCGACAATCATGGTGGATACTGGATTACTGGTGCCAACGGTTCTTACAACAACTGTTGTTCTCAGTATAATGGCAACGGTGTGAAGGTCAATGCAACACAGTTCAATGACTATGTTAACAACGGTAATACCTGCGGTTTAGCATATGTTTGTTCTTCTGGTTACGTAATCGCTTATAATACCTATCAGAACATGAACTGGTCCGTAGCAAGCGACAGCCACTTCGGTGGAATGTCTGCTACAAGCGACATTTATCGCGGTTCTTATTGGATGCAGAATGATGTAAACCCTAATACAACATATGTAGCTACATGGTTGTACGGTACATATGCAGCATTTGATGCACTCAGTACAGATCTTCATATCTCTAAAACTGCAATCGTTGGTCTCGTCGAGACCACTACAGGACAGACGTATATGTATAACGGTTGGGATGCAACATCCATCTATCCTGACTACGATAAGTGGGCATCTGCAATGAAGGCTTATCTGTACAGCAATGCTCGTCACAACAGCGATACTTGTGCTCAGTATGGCATTAACAATGAGACTCTTGGAGATTACATCATGATCGAATGGTGCCTCGGCAACCTCGACTATAACCTCCAGACACTGCCTCTTCCTAACTATACAGCATACACAGGTATGGGTTCTTCGAACTATGCTAACTACTTCACTACAAGCATTAGCAGAGATACTAGCGTACACTTCCCTGTATCCCGTGACTGGAACTACAGCGACAGAAACGCTAATATCGTATCAACAGCACCTGCTGCAACTGACCCCGCTCCTGCGGATACTGGCTCTACTGCTGGTGCTGACGCTTCTACGCCTGCTCCTGCAACAGAGACAACTCCTGCACCTGCTGAAACAACTGTTCCTACAACATCCAATAGCGATCTTAACGCTGCACAGCAGTCTGAAATCGCTCGTTGGGAATCACTCGGATTAGTATACGGCGTTGATTTCACAGTTAATCAGAACGGTAATGCTACCTTCTTCTGATTGTGCAATCACTAACACAAACACTATCCTTCTCGCCCTCCGGGGCGAGAAGGATAGTGTTTTGATAAAACCCTAGCGTTGTTTTCTACTAAAACAACGCCCTCTGGGTGTTTGTGAACGAATTTAACCAAACCGTTCAAACCAAATCACTTATCTTTTACCACAAAGGAGGGACGAATTATGTCCAAGAAAACAATCATTATCATTGCAGCATCGGTTGTTGCCGTACTTGCAATCGTTGGTATCATCTTTGCTGTAACCAATAAGCCCGATGAGCCTGAAGTAGCTCCTGAAGCAACTATCGTTGAAGCATCAGAAATCATCGAGGAATCATCCATCGATGAGACAGTTGCTGAAACTACGCCTGCCGCAGATCGTCACGTTGCTGAGACAACTATTGATGAGACAGAAGCACCTACAGAGACTGCTGCTGAAACAGAAGCACCTGCCACTGACGCAACGGAAGCTCCTGTTGAAACAACGGCTGCTCCTGTTGAAACAACGGCTGCTCCTGCGCCTGCTGGCGAGTTTGGCGATAACCGCGACCTTATGAATGAGGATTACAGAGCCCTCTACGACTCCCTTGTTAATAATGGATACACCTACGGTGTATGGATCGCCGTTGACGATCAGGGACGTATAATGCTCAATAACGGTGACGGAACTGCTGACATCTATAGTTCTGACGGCACAGAGTACTATGGTCAGGTCGCTTGGCCGTTCTAATTAATTGGACAACCTTAATCCCCGAAAGTGTAAATTTCTACGCTTTTGGGGATTTTTTTTCGTCGCTCATGCTCCCTACAAACTTCTTCGCGTAATTTTCTAACAAAATTACGCCCATTTCGGTAAATTGCCTTAAGACGTCAAGTAAACAAATAAGCCTTCTTTACCGATGGGGCCACAAATGTGTGGCAAGAAGCATAATGACACTCCAAAGCACCTATATAATAGGTGCTTTTTTTCGTGTACAATGATTTGTGCACCTTGCCCAACAAAAATCATATTGCATTGTGCCTTTTGATAAGATAAACTACCGTCGAATGGAGGTGAGAAAGAATGGAAAACGCAGAATCTATTAACGACATCCGTGAGATTAATTTCTACACTACAAGTGAAAGAAATAAGGCTCACAATGAATTGAGAGACAATTCAATGAAGTCTACGATTCAGAGTTTCACATCAATCTTGGTTACCAATGAAGATATCGATTTCTTGAGAAAGCATGGTCATCAGTTCCAGATTGATCTCAGATAAAGAAAAGCCCCAGACTTGATTAACAAATCTGGGGCTTTTCTTTATCTCTCACCTTAATAGGCTTCATATTCTTTCCTCCTCACAGTATAGTTCGTTCGAATCCATGGGCATCAAAGAACTTCGTAACACCCGTTGTTGTAGCAAATCTACCATAATCCTGATAGATATGATTCAACTCTTTAACGGCTGCATCCCACTCTTTTGTCTGTTCCTCTTCGCTCATGGTTTCCCATTTCTTGTGAACAAACCAATACATACGAGGCATGTTTTCATAACCGTTGTTTACTCTGATATGAAATCTTACCATGTGTGTCTCTCCTACTACTTAGTTAAGTAAAAGGGCAAGCTCTGCAGAAAAAGAACTATGCCCTTTTTATATTGAGATTTGTAACGGTTATATCATCGTCATTATCCAAGTAACAGAGCATTAAATGCTACTGTCTCCGTAAACAAGTCGTCTAATATCAACATGGATATTATACGACATCTAACTGTAATAATCAACATTATTCAACTAAATTATAACGAATTCGCGTATTTTTTTACCAAAAATACGCCCTGCGGGTGACTGTGATAATCTTATATTACACGGAGGTAATTCCAATGAAGAACTATATCAAATTGGCTGGTGTTACATTCGAGAACGAGACTAAGGACGGCGGCAAGAACCGCCAGGAATTGATCAAAGACATAGTCTCAAAGCAGGGTGATATCATCAATGTATCCCTTGAGGCTTGCGCTTGGGAAGGTGAATACGCCATCAAGGTTAAGGACAAGAAGTCCAGAGCCGTCATTGGCTGGATTCCTCGCAACATGCTTAGATCCAAACTCATAGGTAAGCAGATGACTGCTATCATCATGAACTACCAGGGTGTTTGGTCAGCGAGGCTTTCGCCTGTTCAGGCGCCTTCAAAGGCACAGTACCACTTCATGCTTACAATGTGTAAGAGAACTGGTAGAACAATGCCCGCTTACGATAAGCGTGCCTACAACGCTGCCTTCAAGGAATTAAGAACAACCGCTTAACGCAACAAGAAACCCCGAGATTCAATTGAATTTCGGGGTTTTATTTTTCTTTCTCAGCAAACCGCGTTGCTGGTTATGCTTCCGCAATCAACGAAGGTACACCAAGTGCTGCCTGAGCAGAAATACTTGTTCCCGTCATATCATTGTGGGCTTTGATAATAATCAATCCAAGCCACTCTTCACTATGACCATCTGTCCATTCAAGTCTGAATACACCGTTCTCATTGGCTGTTACTTCCTGACCGGAAATTACATAATACTCTTCCCCGAGATCGGACAGAGCCGTGCCGCCGAGAGAATCTATCTGATCAAAAGACAGGGCAATAACGTCAAACGTTAATGTTGTGTCATCCGATGCAGGATTTACATTGATGGCAATATCTGTACTCGGATAGAAGCAATACATTGCTGCATTTCGCACAGTTGCATCAACGCAATTCTCATAGAAAATTGCTTCCATCGGAACATTCGTTGAATACCATGATTCAGCCGCATAATTCATCTCATATACTATCGTTGTTTCCGATGTTTCAACAGACTCTCCTGCTGTTGCGTCTGTTACAACTACCGTATCGCCTGTTGCTTCTACGTCGCTTTCATCTACCTCGGAAACAGACTCAGATATCTCAGTTTCAGTGGTATTGCCACTTGCCGGTTCTTCTGTATCGTCCTTCTTCCCACATCCTGCGAGAAGTACAGTCCCTGCCAGAAGAATCGACATAAATTTTTTATGCTTCATACCTTGAACCTCTCAATCTTAATTATTCATCTGCAACTGTCTCAGATGCTTCAACCTCAGCATCATCAGCTGCCGGTAACTCAACGATGGAATCCTCAATGTCATCGCCATAAAACGGTGCGAAATAGTCAGATACAGTATCCTGTGTGTATCCTACAGATACACTAATCCAACCCTGACCAGCAGGTGTAAAGATATTAATAGTATATACACCATTCTCTTCCTCAACGTCCTCAAACGAGATAATGTACGTACCATTATCTTCCTTGAGCGCAACGGCATTAACAATCTCGTCTGCATCCCAGTCGGCCTGAGCCTCTGCGAATACAACCGAGTAATTGAGCTCATCATATGTGTCATCATCAATTGTAACAACAATCTGAATTGTATCGCCGTGATCATAGTTTGCGAACTCACAACTATACACGCCAAAATCAGAATCAGATGTCGCTACGAGCATCTCTGCACCGATCGGATTAACCTCGCAATTTATGGTTCCGAAATCGGAAATAAAATAAGGAAGAACATTAGAATCTTCTACCGAAGTTTCCGTCTCCCCTAACACATTTGCGAGATCACTTTCATCTGTAATTGCGGGATACAGATCAGGATTGATTACATTTCCTGCTGCGTCCGTCTCTGTCACTGCCGTTTCGTTAGGACTTGTTGCAATAGGTTCATTACCGCAAGCGGCTATACCTGCTAAACAGATTGTTGCCATCAAAACTGATGCTATTACTTTCTTCGACTTCATTACAAATCTCCTTTTACTTATAATACTGCGCAGCAAAGCGCTGGAGGTATTCACCTTCCAGTATTATACCGTACCGATGTTGAATAATCAACATAATTAAGCAAAATTATCCTTTGAATGCTGAATTTACATTATTCCGAAGCGCAGCCTCGGCATTCTTGCTTTCAATGAAAGCCTGATATTCAAGTGATTTTGCTCTCGCCGAAGAATCGCTCATTCTCGATGTGGTCTGAACTACTTTTACCTCCTGCGACTTCATTACGCTCTTTTCTTCAGCTGCATCCATGAGTTTGTTCGCACAGGACTTAACAGTCTGGTTTGAAC
>ERZ795048.3419-NODE-3419-length-11813-cov-4.726569_pt1 | contig 11813 bp, 12 predicted proteins | sample MGYA00375132_ERZ795048 | MGnify/ENA primary metagenome ERZ795048 (study PRJEB30177, sample SAMN05720225) | activated sludge metagenome | isolation source: Anaerobic digester | place: Hong Kong | collected 2014-12-17 ...
ATCCATTTTAGCATCAGCCATTAAGGAAGCCATACTACGGGCATAAATAAGTTTGTATAATTTATATTCATCAGGAGACAAATATTTTTTAATATCTTCGGGATTACGATTAATATTAGTAGCTCTAATGCCTTCATGAGCATCTTGAATATTTTCATTCTTTTTACTTTTTTTAACGTAACCAACATATTCACTACCATATTTATTTTTAATATATTTAAATGTTTCATCAATAAAAGAAGCACTCATTCTAGTAGAATCAGTTCTCATATAATTAATTAAACCAACTGTTTCACTACCCAAATCAATTCCTTCATAAAGTTTTTGAGCTGTTTTCATGGTTCTTCCAGCACTAAAGCCTAATTTTCTTGATGCCACTTGTTGTAAAGTTGAAGTACGAAAAGGAAGTGGTGAAGCTTTTTTCTTTTCTTTTTTATCGGTAGATTCAATCATAAAAGTTTTAGATAACAAAGCTAAGATGTCATCAGCTTCTTTTTCACCTTTTATCTCTACTTTTTTACCACGATATTTTTCTAATAAAGCTTTAAAGTCTTTAAAATCTGCTTCAATAAGCCAGTATTCTTCTTCTTTAAAAGCTGCTATTTCTCTTTCTCTATCAACTACTAGTTTTAGAGCCACACTTTGAACTCTACCAGCACTTTTACCACTAGTTTTAGATTGCATTAATTTACTTAATCTAAAGCCAATAATTCTATCTAGTATTCTTCTTGTTTCTTGACTCTTTACTAGATCCATATCTATTTTACGAGGATTTTTAAAAGCTGCTAAAATAACATCTTTGGTTATTTCATTAAAAACTACTCTTTCATAATCTTTTTCTTTTAAACCCATAGCATCATAAAGGTGCCAACTAATAGCTTCTCCTTCACGGTCTGGATCAGTAGCTAGTAAAACCATATCACAAGTTTTAGCTTCTTTTTTTAAGTCCGTTATAACTTTCTTTTTACCTTTAATAGGTATATAGTTAGGCTCAAAATCATTTTCAATATCTACTCCTAAACCATATTTACCAGTTGTAGCCAAATCTCTAATATGACCTTTACTAGAAGTTATTTTATAATTATTACCTAAATATTTACTAATTGTTTTAGTTTTACTAGGTGATTCAACGATAACTAAATATTTCATAAATCCCTTTCTAAGAAATACTATCAGTAGTTATTTCTATATACTTATTTTTAGCTTCCTCTAAATAATTAAAGTAATCTTTACGAATTGCTAAAGCTGACATCTTTAGTCTATTATTTATATCTTGATTAATGTTTATAATAGTATCATCAGCTATAGTATTAGTAGAATTTTTATAAGTAACTTTACTATTAGATGCATCATAATAAGCAATTTCATTTACCCATGAGCCATCAGCAAATACAGCTAAACTTTGATAATCAGAAGAAAATAAGTCTGTTCCCATATATAGTCTTGGATCATAATCTAAATCAAATAAATTAGCTAAAGTAGGAAGAATATTAACAATAGTTGTATAATCTTCAAATTTAGTAGGTTCTAAATTAGGATTATAAATAATAAATGGGGTTCTATCTCTTTCTTTTCCTTCTAAGATATCTTCGCCTAAAAATTCAGCTACATTACTGTTAGATAATCCATATGGATAGTGATCAGCAAACAAAACTATAACTGTGTCATCTAGTTTCCCGCTTTCACTTAATTCATTTAACAACTCTCCTAAAGCATTGTCAAGTTCTTTTAATTTTGATAAGTATCTTTTATTAGCTTTAGGTAAATCTAAATCAGTAAATAAATCTAGATATTTATCACCATACTCTGAAGATACTGTATAAGGACGATGAGCTGTTACAGTAGTAAAGAAAGTCATAAATTTATCATTTTCCATATAATATTCAACACTGTTAGTAAACAATTCAGTATCACTAGGCCATTCTTCATATACAGTATTAACTCTAATACCTAAATCATAAGCATTATAATATACAGTGCTACCCATATTAATATGGTAAGTTTTCCTAGCATAATAATGATCAGCATAATCATGGTAAGAAGAAGTATAATATCCGGCATTATTAAATAAATTAAAGATTGCTTCCGGATAGACATTGTTTTTATAAGTATTAGCTGTACAGCAATTAACAATTGTAAACAAACTAGTCATAACTGTCATTTCATTATTAGCAGTAGCACAGCTATTACGAGGAGAATAATTATTCACCCAACTCCAACCTTCGTTATACATTTTATTTATATTAGGAAAATACTCAGGATATAAAAATGGTATGTTATTAACTGACTCTAATAAAATAACGATTAAATTTTTATCTTTAAAATAACCTGTCATTTCATTTTTAGAAGTTATATCTCTGTTGATAAAATAATCATTTAATACTTTATAACTACTATTAGTTTCATTTTCTATAACTTGTTCCCATAAACTATCATCAATCAATCTTGTATAACTATTTACTTCTTTTACTTCGTTGCTCTTGGTTTCGTTAGTTGTTTCTTCTATTTCAATATTTAAAATAGCGGCTTTAAAATCAATAATAGCGTAAGTGGTAATCCCAAATTCATTAACACACACACTTGGAGTTTCGGGATAATAAAATAAATCTTTATTAGAAACTATTTGATATTTATTCTGCATAAAATTAAGAGTTAAAGTTAAATAAAATGATAATCCGAAAATAATTAAGAAAATAATACTAATTAAATAGTTTCTAACTCTAGGTCTATAAAATAACTTATCTACTTTCTTGGCCAAGAAAATATAATAAAGTATTAAAACTATAAAGGGTATTAAAACTAAATAAAAGTTCCATGAATAACCACCTATATAATCAATTATATAGCTAGTTACTTTATCTAATTGACTACTACTATTAACTGACATAAAAGTACCAATAGAATCATTAAATCCTATTTGTGCAAAAGCATATATTGAAACTAGAAACAAAAAAATTATATTTAGTATTTTAGTTACAATATCTTTAAAAGAAGAAAATATTACTGCCAAAAACAAACTAATAAAACTTATCGAAATAAATATTCTTAAAAGTGACCAACCCAAAAAATAAGAACCGGCTATGCTTCTTAAAATAAATTCTATAGCTAACATTATAATTGTTAAAATTAAATAATTTTTAAGAATTTTACTTTTCATTTTTTCTTTTCACCTTTTTTAATTAAATCACTAATTGGTTTATATGTAAATCGATAATTAGATAATACTCCATATTTTTTAACGTTTTCAATGTGCTCTTTTGTAGGATATCCTTTATGCCTACCGAAACCATATAAAGGATATTTTTTATCTAATTCATACATCATAGCATCTCTAGTTACCTTAGCCACAACACTAGCTGCACTAATCGAAATAGAAAGCATATCGCCTTTTATAATACTAGTAGATGAAATATCAACATCTAATTTCATAGCATCTATTAAAACATGTTCTGGTTTAATACTTAAATTAGCTAAAGCTTTTTTCATAGCTAATTTACTGGCTTCATATATATTTACTTTGTCAATTTTTTTAGCATCTATAATACCTATACCAATACTTAAAGCATCTTTTTTTAGTTGTTCATAAAATATATTACGTTTCTTTTCACTAAGCTTTTTAGAATCAGTTAGACCCTCTAAGCAATAATCTTTTGGTAATATGATGGCACAAGCTACAACAGGCCCCACTAGTGGTCCTCTACCCACTTCATCAACTCCAGCTATTAAAGTTATTCCTTTTTGATATAATTCTTTTTCATATTTTTGATTATCTATTTTCATGTTCCTCATACCTATCAAATGTTATATTCTTAATTAACTCGTTTTTCATATCGTTGACAATAATTTGACTTAATTTGTCACAATCAACTTCGTTGCCTTTTTTAATAACTTGTAAGTTCCTCCCAATTGTTTCATAACTAACAAGAATATCTTCATCTAGTTTGGCTATTTTATACCTACTTAATAAAAGGTTAGGATAATATTTATTTAACATTTCCAAAATATATATAGCTACTTTGTCAATTGGTAATATATCGTTTTTAATTGCTGTCATTGAAGCTAAATTTAAAGCAATAGTTTCGTTATCAAACTTTGGCCATAAAATACCAGGAGTGTCTAACAAAAGAATATTACTTTTAGTTTTAAGCCAATTTAATTGTTTAGTAATACCAGGAGTATTACCAGTTTTAGCTACTTTTTTAGCTGCTAAAGAATTAATTAAAGTACTTTTACCAACATTAGGTATACCAATTACTAAAGCTTTTATTTCTTTTTTATTTAAATTTAATAATTCCCTTTTATCTTGAATAGATTTAGTTACTTCATTAGTTAAAGTAATTAACTCTTTATAATCTTTATTATTAGTTAAATCTAACAGTAATACCTCATAGCCTTTTTTTTGATAATATTTAATCCATTTATTAGTTTCTTTTAAATCGCATAAATCTTTTTTAGTCATAATTAAAATACGAGGTTTATTTTTAATAACATCCTCTATATCATTTATTTTAGATGAAAAAGGAATACGAGCATCTATTAGCTCATAAACTACATCTATCAAACATAACTTTTCTTTTATTTCTCTTTTGGTTTTAGCCATATGGCCTGGATACCAATTAATATTTACTTTGGTATCTATTTTATGTTTTTTGTTCTTTCTTTCTTCCCTTTTTTGATACATATCTTTTGCCATTTTATTTTCTCGCCTCTTTTCATACTGTTACTTATCTTTATTTTCTTCTAAATACTTATTATAAAATTCATCAATTGAAGAAATATATTTTTGATCTTGCATTACCCTATATTTTTCATATTCGTCTTCTGCTTTATCTACTGCTGCTTTATGCGAAATATTTCCAGAACCTTTTAAAATGTTTTTCCTTCTAAACTTCAATAAATTATCTGTAGCACTTATCCAATCTTGCATTGTCATAATATGTCTTTCTTTTGCTTCGTCTTCTGCAAAAACTAAAAACATATTTGTCAAATCATTTAGTTTGTTCAATTCTTCTTCATTTAAATAATTTTTAGCAATACTAACATCATATTTATATATTAAACCATCTGGACTGTTTTTCCAATTAGTAAGTCCCATATTATTTTTTTGTGAATTGACTCTTTTATAAATAAGTTCTGCTGCGGTATGTCCAGAAATAGCATAATGAAGTTTATTTTGTACAATTTTAAAGAAAGTATAAGCTTCTTCTGATTTAGGATTATAATCAGTAGATGTTGCAATGAATAAATCAGTGATTTTTTGATAAGCCATACGTTCGCTTACTCTAATTGCTTTAATTCTTTCAAGCAATTCATCAAAGTATTTTGTATCATACTTATTACCTTTAATGAATCTTTCATCATTTAAGGCAAAACCTTTGGTCATATATTCTTTTAATATTTTAGTTGCCCATATTCTAAACTCTGTTGCTTTTTTTGAACTAATTCTATACCCAACAGCTATAATGGCATCTAAATTATATATATCTGTTTTATAATTTTTATTGTCAGAAGCAGTTATTTCCATTTTGGAAACAACTGAATTTTTATCAACCTCTCCATCATTAAAAATATTCTTTAATTGTTTTGAAATAGCAGAAATACCAACATCAAAAACTTTTGACATTCCTTTTTGAGTTAACCATAAGGTTTCATCTTTATATATAGCATCTACTATTATATTTCCTTCTTTGTTTTTATAAATTAGTAGGTTATTGTCTTCATTCAATTCATCCATCTTTATTATCTCCTTTTTATTTTTTGTAAAGGGTTCCCCTATTAATCAGTTTTTATTAAATTATCTTCTATGATATCTGTATAATATAAAATTTCTTTATTTAATAATTTAGCATACTCAATTTCACTATTTGTGCTATTTCCAATATAACCATTTACATTTACGACCAATATAGCATCTGATAGTTTTATCTTTTCTTTATGCATTTTACCAAACACCAAAATCTCATCCTCAGTATAATCGTCTTTATTAGGCTTTGTTGGAAAGATAGGAGTTAAAAAGCAATTTCCTTTTAGTTCCATCTTTTCACTTATTTCCATTATTTCTTTTTTAAACTTTAAACTACCACATATGGTTATTATTTTCATATTACCTCCTATAAAAAAGGAATTAAAATAAATTATATTAAAATTATACATTAAAAAACTAAATAAAGGAAATTATTTAGTTTTACCAAACTCATTAAAAGGATAAACTATTAAATAAGCATAACCTTTAATAGTACTTTTTTTAACTGGACCAATTACCCTGCTATCTTGAGATACTTCACGGTTATCACCCATTACAAAGTATTCATCATTATCTAGATTCACTTCTGTAAAGTTAGAAGTAATTCCATCTCCATAAGGATCTTCTAATAGTTTACCATCAATATAAATTAAACCATCTATACATTTAATTGTTTCTCCGGGAAGACCAATTATTCTTTTAATAATATAACTATTGCCTTCTTTAACAACCACTATTTGAAAGCGATCATAATCTTTAAAGTACTTAGTTGCTTTTACTAACAAAATAACTTCTTTATCTTCTAAAGTTGGATTCATAGATGTTCCATTTACTCTTACTAAAGTAACAATAAATACTCTAAGTAATACTACCACTACAATTATTATTATATATGGTAGTAAGTTTAAAAAAAGTTTTTTCATAATTAATTTCTTTCTTTAATTTTATATTCTTTACGCATACCTTTTAAGAAGCTTAATTTTGATCTTCTTACCATACCTTTTTTAACAACAGTTATTTTGCTGATGGTAGGAGTATTAACTGGGAATGTTCTTGTAACACCAATTCCGGCACTTTTCTTACGAACAGAAAATGTTTCTCTTGCTCCACCACCAGTTTTATCAACAACAGTTCCTTCAAATGCCTGGATTCTTTCTTTTTTTCCTTCTTTAACCCAAACATCTACTCTAACGGTATCCCCAACTCTAAATTCTGGGACATCCTTTTTAATTTGCTTCTTTTCAATTTTATCAATTAAATTCATACGATCAATTCCTTTCTTATATATATATGTAATCATATAAATTTATAGCGGATTACAACTTTTTGAAGCAAAATGATTGTAACAAATTATAAATAAAAAAGCAAGTTATTTACCTGCTTCGGCCATAATTTTCTTCGCTAGTTATTTTAAACTGACGAGTCATCATTATTTTTACTTTTAATTCTTTTTCTAATTCTTTAATCTTTTTTAAAAATATTTCTTCTTTTTCAGCTGTTAAGAATTTTTGATATTTATGAAGAACAATACTCTTTAATCTTTTTAATTCACCTAAAACTAATTCTGCCTGGCCAGCATCAGCATCATCGTCATATATTATTTTTAAAGCTTCTACAGCTATTTTTTTAAACAAAGTATTAAATTTTATGGTCAAAATCTTATCAATTAAAGAAGGATTAATAACTACTATTTCATTAACAGTTAAAGATGTTTCACTTTTATTTTTAGGTTTAAAAATATAACCATTTTGTTCATAATCAAGATAAACTATCTCCTGACTTTTATCAACTTTTTTAATAAGATATCCCATAATATCACCTACTTCAATAAATCTTTTCTTTTTTCTTTTGTCCTTTTTATTCTTTCTTTATTGCGCCAGATATCTATTTTTTCATGATTACCACTTAATAATACTTCTGGTACTTCCATATTATTATAACACCTTGGTTTAGTATATACTGGATAATCTAGTAAATTATCATTAAATGATTCACTAGCTAATGATTCTTTGGTAATTACCCCATCTATTAATCTAATGATACTATCTGTTATAGCCATAGCTGGTATTTCACCACCTGTTAAGATAAAATCTCCTAAACTTAATTCCATATCAGCTAAAGTTCTAATTCTTTCATCAAAACCTTCATAATGACCACATATAATTATTAAATGTTTTTTTAAAACTAAATCTTTGGCTATTTTTTGATTATACTTTACTCCATCAGGAGTTAGTAATATTACAAATGAATCTTTAGTTTTAAGAGAGTTAACAGCTTCGAAAATCGGTTCACACATCAAAACCATTCCCGCTCCACCACCATAAGGAGTATCATCTACTTGATTATTATTATATTTAGAAAACTCTCGAAAATTAACAACATTTATTTCAACTAACTTTTTATCTATCGCTCTTTTAATAATTGATTCATTAAAAATATTAGTAAACATTTCCGGAAACAAAGACAAAATATCTATTTTCATAAAATCAAATCCTCAGCATTCTTGGTATATATTTTTTTGCTTAAAGCATCTACTTTTAGAATATAATTATCAACAAAAGGAATATAAAATTCTTTTGTTTTTTTAACTTTCAATAAAGTTTGTTTACTATTATAAATGATATCGATAACTTTGCCTAGACTATTCTTATTTTCCATAACATCAAAACCAATTAATTCTTTCATTAAATAATCAGTATCTTTTAAATTTAAGGAACTTCTTTTAATATAAACATGATAATTTTTATATTTTAAGACATCATTAATATCATTTAAACCATTTAAAGTAACCATGTCAAATATTTGATGATGACGATAACTACTTATCTTAAAAGGTTCTTTTAAAGGTCCAATAAAGATTTCTTTATTAACTTTAAAAACTTTGCTTTTAAGTTCAAAATCACTAATTATTTTTAATTCCCCTTTTATACCATGAGTATTAACTATTTTACCAACTAAAACATATTCTTCCATTTAATCACCCAATTCATACATTAAAATACTAGCCGCTACTCCCACATTTAAACTTTCACAAGCAGAATTCATCTTAATATTTACTAATTTATCACACAAATTATTTAATTCATTATCAAGCCCTTGTCCTTCGTTGCCAACTATTAAAGCTATCTTAGTATTTTTTGTTTTTTTAGGATCTATACCTTTTTTTACATCTGTTCCCACTATTACATATTCTTTTTGTTTTAATTCATAAATAAAATCTTTTAAATTTCTTTTTAAAACATTAACATTAAATATCATACCTTCTGTAGCTCTAATTACTTTTTCATTATAAATATCTACTGTATTATTACCTAAAACTATCGTTTTAAAATTAAAAGCTAGAGCACTGCGAATTATTGTTCCCAAATTCCCCGGATTTTGAATACCATCTAATAAAATAATTTTCTCCGTTAATAATCCTTCTTCTAATTTTTGACAAATTGCTATTACTTTAGGAGGAGTTTTTAAAGAAGATAATTTTTTCATTATTTTTTCGGGAACATTATAATGAGGTATATTTTCATCATATACCTTTTCATCTGTCACAATTATTTCTTCGACAACATGGTTTTTTAAAGCTTCTAATAAAAGATGTTCACCTTCTATTAGAAATTTTAAATTTTGATCACGATATTTTTTATCCTGTAATTTAGTCCAGTTAATAACTTTTTTATTATCTAAAGAAACAATGTTTTCCATAATATTCACCTATTAATATTCTATCATGTAAAAGTAAATAAAAAAAGAGGCTTAAATTTCTTTAAGCATTTTTCGAGCTTTCTTATAATATGGGTAATAACCACCCACTAATGTCCAAAATTCTTTAGAATGATTAGGGTGATAAAAATGACATATTTCATGAATAATAACATAGTCTATTAAAGATATCTCTTTTTTTAATAACTCAGTATTTAAAGTAATAGTTTTATCTTTAACATTGCAGACTCCCCAACGAGTTTTCATTTTTCTAAATTTTAGATTAAAATCTGGTAAATTATGAAAACTATTTTTAATATCGGCAACTCTTTTAGTAAACACTTCATTACATTTTTTTGAATAAAATTTATCTAACATCTTATCATCTTTAGTATAAACATTATCACCATGAAAATCTATCTTTTTAATACTATCATCATACATAACATTATATTTGTCCCCTAGATAAATAAAATAAGCATTATTATCTAGTTCTTTTAATTTGTGTTGATACATTTTATAAATGGTAGCTTCTTTTTCTTTAATAACCCTTTTAATTTCTTTTTCACTAATCCATTTATTGACCGTAATTAAAAGATTTAGATTTTCATCAATTCTAAAATACATATTTTTAATATTTTTTTTAATTATTAATACTTTAATATTAATTCCTTGGATATTTATTATCATAAAATACCACCAAGTTTATTATATCAAAAAAAAAGACTTTCGTCTTTTTTAGAATCTTCCACCACCGGAGCCGCCTCCACCAAAGCCTCCTCCGCCAAATGATGAACCTCCACCAAAGCCTCCAGAACTACTTTGCGTAGATTTTGCTACAGCAGAATTAACTGATTCCCTCACAGCACTACTAACAGCATGACTTATTTGGGAATTCATATTAATATAATATAGCGGCATAAAAGTATTACCATATATTTTACCTTCAGGATCTATTTCATGGATTTTTACATTCATAGCTTTTTCTACTTTGTCAGCTATGCCAAATATAACAGCATAAACTAAATATCTTTCCCATAGTTTAACTTCTGGCAAATCTTTTTCTTTAAAATTACCAAAATCATTAAGAAAGTTTTTAAAAGCTTTCCATTTAGTATAATGTTCAGCTCCTTTTTTTGTTTTTCTTTTGAAAGCTATCATATAAATAAATAAAATTAAAGCTACAGGAAACAATAAATATCCAAATACTATATCAGTTTGATAAAATAATTGTAGATAATATAAAATACCACCCAATAAAGCATATAAAATACCAATAGTTTTAGGTTTCTTTAAATCTTCATAAAAGTTTTGACTCTTAGCATCAGTTAAAACAGCTTTTTTCCAACCATTATAACTGGCTAAGAAAGTTTGGGATTTTGTTCCTCTAGCGTAATCTTTTAAATTTTTAATTGTAAATTCTTTTCCATCGCCTACTTTATCAAAAAGAAAATCTAATAGTTTCCTTTCTGTAGTAGAAACACCATCTTTAGTTTTTAAAACAAATTTATATGATTCTTTTTTCTTATCCATTATTTTTACAATTTCTATTTTCTTTTTATAAACTAAATTCATTATTGAAGCACTCATCGCATTAGGAGTAATATTTTTATTAAATAAATAATCAATTACTTCGACATCATAATCATCTATAAATTCACGATAATAATCACTATTAAAGTTTACTTTATACTCTTTATCATATTTAAAATAATATCTTATGGCTATAGCAATGGCACCAGCTATATAACCGCCAAATAAAACGGATAAGATAATATATTTAGTTTTAATACTTTGTCTTTCAGCATTAGCTTCGTCAGCCCTTTTAGCTTCCACTTCTAAAATATTATCTAAACCATCTATTCCGGAAGTCTTAGTAGCATCAGGCACTAAGCTTTTATCAAAAACGACTCTAACATCAACTGCTTCATAAGCAGCTAAATCTGACCATTCTGCTTTTACTTCGCTATCACTTACTATTTCATTGGTTCCATTTAAAGGGCCATGAGAAAACACTCTTAATTCTTCACTATTACCTGGTAATTTTATGGTAATAATAACTTCATTAACATCATCTTCATAATCATTGATAAAATCCCAAGCTATTTCGGCTACATCATTATGAACAACCACTACATCTTTTAAAGTGTAGATTACTAAAGAAGCTTTACTATAAGAACTCGGCATATAAATTGATAAATCGATTCCTGTAGAAGTAATAGATTCTACATATTTACCATAATCACCAATATTAGCATTACTTACTTTTTCAAACTCAGTAGCTCTTGCTAAGATATCTGTAAAACTTAAATCACTACTATCTATAGCATATACTTTTAAATTGTAATAAATAGCTATATTTTTTTTATTAGAA
>ERZ795048.3423-NODE-3423-length-11807-cov-6.004595_pt1 | contig 11807 bp, 9 predicted proteins | sample MGYA00375132_ERZ795048 | MGnify/ENA primary metagenome ERZ795048 (study PRJEB30177, sample SAMN05720225) | activated sludge metagenome | isolation source: Anaerobic digester | place: Hong Kong | collected 2014-12-17 ...
CGTCCAGCAGCACAGGGATGGCCTCGGCCTGGATCGGTGACGGCTTTTCGTAGCCGACCTCGGCCAGGACGGCGAGCAGCGGCCCGGGCAGGCCCAGCGAGGCGAAGTCGGTAGATTGTTCAGACATGACGGGACCAACGGGGGTTGCGGAGGCTATATAAGCATAGCGGGGCGCGGATTATACGCACGCTCGTCCGCGCCGTCGTCATTTATTCCGATATTCAGTTCGCTTATGGCCACGGGACCGGGTTATCAACCCGGCATCGACCGACCGACGCAGTCGACCCATCGGATACGGTCATGAATAACCCGACCCGCAGTGGCTGAAAGCGTGCGCTCAATTTGCGAAGATTCGTTCGCCAACCGAACAAAGGATACAGATGCGGCATGCTGAAAAGCCTCAACGACTTTCTCCGCCTCGAATCTGCCGGCGGGATACTGCTGGTGCTGGCGGCAGTTGCCGCCATGCTCCTTGCCAACTCGCCGGCCGCGGGCCTTTACGCCTGGCTGTTCGACATGCCGGTCGAGATCCGGGTCGGCCCGCTGCAGATCGCCAAACCCCTGCTGCTGTGGGTCAACGACGGCCTGATGGCAATCTTCTTCTTCCTCGTCGGCCTGGAACTCAAACGCGAACTCATCGAGGGCGAACTGTCGAAGCCCGGGAATATCCTGCTGCCGGCGGTCGGTGCCATCGGCGGCATGGTTTTTCCGGCCGTCATCTACGCCTATATCAATTGGAGCGACGAGGTCGCGCTGGCCGGCTGGGCGATCCCGGCCGCCACCGACATCGCCTTCGCGCTGGGCATACTCACGCTGCTCGGCAGCAAGGTACCGACATCACTGAAGGTATTCCTGGTGTCACTGGCGATTTTCGACGACATCGGCGCCATTATCATCATCGCACTGTTTTACACGGATGGACTCTCGACGTCGGCCCTGATCATCGCGGCGGTGAGCATCGCCACCCTGTTCGTGCTGAACCGGCGCGGCAGCACCTCGCTGGTGCCCTATGTCTTCGTCGGTGTCATATTGTGGATCGCGGTGCTGAAATCGGGCGTGCACGCGACGCTGGCCGGCGTCGTGCTGGCGATCTTCATTCCGATGCGCCACCCGGAACGCCCCAACCACTCGCCACTGCGTGCGCTCGAACACGATCTGCACCCGGTGGTCGCGTTCGTGATCCTGCCGATATTCGCGTTTGCAAACGCCGGTATCGACCTGCAGGGGGTGACCCTGGAGTACGTGCTGCACCCGGTTTCGCTGGGCGTCATGGCCGGTCTTTTCCTCGGCAAACAACTGGGGGTGTTTCTGTTCTGCTGGGTCACGGTCAAGCTGGGTTTCGCCAGCCTGCCGAGCGGCAGCGGCTGGCTGGGTCTGTATGGCATCGCGCTGCTTTGCGGCGTCGGCTTCACCATGAGCCTGTTCATCGGCAGCCTGGCCTTCGAAAACGCCGGCGAGGTGATGTTCGACGAGCGCATCGGGATCATGCTCGGCTCGCTGATCTCAGGCCTGGCGGGCTACCTGGTGCTGCGACACGCATGCCGCCTGGCCGACAACGAGTGCCGCTGACAGCCTTGGCCCCCCTCTCTCCTTATCTTCGGTGGGAGGGAGACGCAGGCCTGCTTCGTGCGCTGTACACCAACCTCCCCGTGACCGACGCTGTGCTCAGCGGTGCGGGTGTTCGAAGAACACGTACGGGGTCGAATAGTCGCTGAACTCGAAGTAGACCTTTTTCTCACCCGGGTCTTTCTGCATGTTCAGGTTTTCGTCGAACACGCCATAACCGAAACGATAGGGGCGCGGCTCGTTGCCCTGTGTGGCAACCGCCGTGCTCAGTTTGTCGACTTCGATGAAGCGCCGCACCAGCTTGTCGCCGGCGTAGATTTCCAACACACCGTTGGTGCCGGTCCAGTTCTGAATTGCCCGACCGAATTTGTTCTGGGTCTCCTGGGTGCAGGCCACGGTGAGCACCGATACCGCCACAAGGGCGCCAACCCGCCAATTCATGATTGCTGCCCTGTTCCCGTTTCGTTGACACCATTCTCGCAGACGCCGCGGCGCAATGCGTACTTCAGGAGCGAGGGCGCGATCACCGTGGTAATCACCACCATCAGCACGATGGACGAAAACAGCTGGCTGTTGATCACCCCGAGCGCCTTGCCGATGCTGGCGAAAATGAGCCCCACCTCGCCGCGCGGCATCATGCCCAGGCCGATCGCCAGGTGATTGAGACCGCGCCCGGCGAAATAGCCGCTGGCCAGCTTGCCGATGATCGCGGCCACAGTCAGGCCGCCGGCGAACACGATCACGTCGACGCTGAGGAAACTCTCCAGCTTTACCTGCATGCCAATCAGGACGAAGAAGATCGGCACCAGGATCGCCTCGAGCGGCGCCATCAGGCTCTTGATCGTCACCGCGCTGTGCGAGCATTCCTTTTCCCAGTCACGGAAGTAGCAGTCGTTCATGATCAGGCCGGCGGCGAAGGCGCCGATGATGGTCGCAAGCCCGACCAGGTCAGCGAACCATGACAGCCCCATCACGAATATGAAGCTGACGAAGATCTTGGCCTCGGCAAACGCCATGTCGCGCATCGAGTGGATCAGCGCCCGCAGGATGTAGGGCCCGCCATACAGCGATGCCACGACGAACAGCGCCGATAAAGCCAGAATCTGTGCGATCACATCACCCTGAAAGCTGCCACTGACCACGATGCCGGAGACGATAGCCAGCGAGATCAGGCCCAATACGTCGTCGAAGATCGCCGCCCCGAGGATGATGCAGGCTTCCCGTGATCGCAGCACATCGAGTTCACTGAGCACCCGTGCGGTGATGCCGACGCTGGTGGCACCCAAGGTGGCCGCTATGAACAACAGCGCCCCGAGAGAGTGGTCCGGTGAGGCCATCCAGGCAACCATCAGGCCGAGCATGAACGGGGTGAACATGCCTACCATGGCAACCCGCAGGGATGGAAGGCCCGCGGTGCGCATCTCCTCGACACTGCTCTCCAGGCCGACCAGGAACAGCAGAAAGATCACCCCATAGCGCGAAAAGATGTCGATGGTATGGGCTATGCCCAGCAACTGACCGCCGTGCGGCCCCTGCAGGATCTCCACCATCTTCTGTGCCACATCGGGATCGGCGATGCGCTGCCGCGCCGCTTCGTCCAGCGACAAACCGCTGAGAGTCAGGTCCACGATGTCGAACAGACCCGTACCCTCGCGCAGCGCCAGGATGAAATCACCACCGAGCAGGTAGACCAGATTGCCCAGGGCGATGCCGACAATAAGCTCGCCGAGCACCGTCGGCTGGTGGAAGCGGCGCGAGACATAGCGGCCCATCACCGCAAAAACCAGGATACCGGTAACACCGAGAATCACCGGTGCCACCGGATCGGAATGCGCCCCCTCTGCCGCCCAGGCAATGCCCACCGGCAACAGCCACAGTGACATCGCGCCAAGGCAGATGTGTTTCATTCGCGCTGCTCCGTGGAGCGCGTTACCGGAGATTGAGCTGACGACGGACATATATCGCTATTGCCTCGGCCTCGTGCTTCGGCATCGCCGAGAAAGTCGGCATCCGCGAGTCCTCTGCGCGTCCGTGACCCTGGATGTAGTGAACCATCTGGCGATAGGTCATCGCGGTGTACCTGACAGGCGGAACACCCTTGAGAAAGGCGCCTGCACCCGAGTCCTGGTGACACGCGGCACAATGGTGGCTGTAAAGCTGTTCGCCGGACTTCAGCTGGGGATGCTCGTGGTCGTCCTGCCGGCTACAGGCAAACAGCACGCCCGTGCACACCAGAGTGACTGTTGACAGGCGCATTTTCGCCTCCCCGAAAAGGACAGCATTCGACTCAAGGCTACCACAACCGCACCGCATTCCCCTGGCCCCGAGGGGGGAAAGGAAATCTCGGTTGCTGCGGTGCTATATTGACCCGAATATTCTCTGCTCGATCAGTCATTCCGTTCATGCAGCATCCTGCACCCGATCTCTTTGGCCATCGTCGCCACTGGGCGCACAAATTCGGCCCAGCACCGTTTCTGCCGATGACGCGCGGCGAGATGGACCTGCTCGGCTGGGACTGCTGCGACATCATCATCGTCACCGGCGATGCCTATGTGGATCACCCCAGCTTCGGCATGGCGGTGATCGGCCGAGTGCTAGAAGCACAGGGGTTTCGCGTCGGCATCATCGCGCAGCCGGATTTCGACAGCGCAGAGGACTTCGCCCGCCTCGGCCGGCCCAAACTGTATTTCGGCATCACCGCCGGCAACATGGATTCGATGGTCAACCGCTACACCTCGGAGCGCCGTCTGCGTTCGGACGATGCCTACACCCCGGACGCCGAAGGCGGCAAACGCCCGGACCGCGCGGTGATCGTCTATTCACAGCGCTGCCGCGAGGCGTTCAGGGACGTACCGATCGTGATCGGCGGTATCGAGGCGAGCCTGCGGCGGATCGCGCATTTCGACTATTGGCAGGAGAAGGTGCGGCGTTCCGTGCTGATCGACGCCAAGGCCGACATGCTGCTGTTCGGCAATGCAGAGCGTGCCATCGTCGAACTGAGCCATCGCATGGCCGGCGGGGAGGCGATCACCGACATCACCGACCTGCGCGGCACAGCGTTTGCCCGACGGATGCTTCCGGCCGACTGGACGGTCATCGACTCCACCCACATCGACGCCCCCGGCCGGATAGAGGTGCACCCGGACCCCTATCTCGACACCACGCGCCAGAACGCACCGCAAACGACGCAGGATGCGGCCACCACCAATGCGGAACCGGGTCCCACCGTGGTGACGCTGCACACGCGTCCGAAAGGCCAGGATCGACACCGGACTGTCGTGCGGCTGCCGGCATTCGAGGCGGTGCGTGATGATCCGGTACTGTACGCACATGCCTCGCGCGTACTGCATCTCGAGTCCAATCCTGGCAATGCGCGCGCACTGGTGCAACGCCACGGTGATCGCGACCTGTGGGTGAATCCACCGCCGATCCCGCTGCGCACCCCGGAGCTCGACAAGGTGTTCGAACTGCCCTACCAGCGGGTACCACACCCGACCTACGGGGATGCGCGCATCCCCGCTTACGAGATGATCCGTTTCTCAGTCAACATCATGCGTGGCTGCTTCGGCGGTTGTTCATTCTGCTCGATCACCGAGCACGAGGGCCGCATCATCCAGAACCGATCGGAACACAGTATCCTGCGCGAGATCGAGAACATCCGCGACCACACGCCCGGCTTCACCGGTGTGATCTCCGACCTCGGTGGCCCGACCGCAAATATGTGGCGGTTGCATTGCAGGGACCCGAAGATCGAGTCGAGCTGCCGGCGCCTCTCCTGCGTGTACCCCGGAATCTGCGACAACCTCAAGACCGATCAGATGCCGCTGGTGCAGCTGTACCGCAAGGCACGTGCGCTGCCCGGCATCAAACGCGTTTTCATCGCGTCCGGCCTGCGCTACGACATCGCGGTCGAGACGCCGGAGTACGTCAGGGAACTGGTCACCCATCACGTCGGCGGCTACCTCAAGATAGCGCCTGAGCACACCGAGCTGGGGCCGCTGTCGAAGATGATGAAACCCGGTATCGGCACTTACGATCGCTTCAAGGAGATGTTCGACAGGTACTCGAAACAGGCCGGCAAAGAACAGTACCTGATCCCCTACTTCATCGCGGCGCACCCCGGCACCACCGACGAGGACATGCTGAATCTTGCATTGTGGCTCAAGGCCAATGGCTTCCGTGCCGACCAGGTTCAGGCCTTCCTGCCGTCACCGATGGCGATGGCAACCGCGATGTGGCACAGCGGTCGCAACCCGCTGAAAAAGATCACCCGCTCATCGGAGACCGTGTATTCACCCAAGGGACGGCGGCAGCGCCGCATCCACAAGGCATTCCTGCGTTACCATGACGCGAACAACTGGCCACTGCTGCGCGAGACACTGCAGGCGATGGGCCGGGCGGATCTTATAGGTAATGGCAAACGACACCTGGTGCCGAGCTTCCAACCCGCCGGCACCGGTGGGCGACCTGAAGGGGCGGGGACGCCATTGCTGCGCAGTGACGGCAAAGGCAGCTTTCGAACGCAACAGACGCACGGCCTGAAGCGCAAGTCGCCCGGTCCGCGGCGTAGACCGCGTTGACCTGAAACCAACGATGACACCCGCTCATTTCCATTCCGGCGGAGGAAGCAGACGTGCGCGTCAGTGAGTTCATGACCCGCAAGGTGGTGACCGCGGCACCGGAAGATGGGATTCGTGAGACGTTTTTTCGTATGCGCGAGGCGCGCATACGTCACCTGCCAGTGCTCGATGGCGCCCAACTCGTGGGCATGCTGAGCGACCGTGACCTGCGGCGGCCCGACTGGGTCGACGAGGCACCCGACCTTTCCCACGATTACCAGTTGGACGACAATCTTTGTGTGTCGGACCTGATGAGCCGCACACCGGTCGTGGTCCATACCTATGACGACCTCGGCACCGCCTGCAGTCTGATCAACCAGCACGGCTTTGGCGCCCTGCCGGTCATGGACAAGGGAAATCACCTGGTCGGCATCATCAGCAAGGCCGACCTGGTGCGCGCGTTCTCTGTGTTGCTGAAAACACATGACGAGTAAGGCCTTCAGTAGCGCAACGTCGCCACTGCGCCGAGTGCCTGTGTGACTTCCTGCAGGGTCGGTGGTCGCAGATCCGGGAACTGCGCATAGGCCCCGTAACAGCTCATGCGCATCACCTCGGGCTGCCGGTCAGATTCCAGCCAGAAATGGTATCCCTCGTGGTAGGCTCCGCCCCCCATGCCACCGTCAAAGCCACCGGCCAGACGCAGTGCGGCGAGCTGCACCGGGCGGCGTTGCACGACCTGTTGCATCGAACCCTGTACACGGATGACGCTGAAGGTATCGGGCTGGATGGTGAACCCGTCATGGCTCACCTGCCTGATCTCGAATGCGCAATGTGGCCGGTACTGATCGTAACTGCGACTGAAGAAGCCCCCGTCACCAGCCGAAACAATACCGTCCTGCAGGAACACGCGCGCCTTGCCCGCGGCAATGGGCAGTGGGCTCCCGAGCACAAGCTCGGCTCCCTGAAGCTGACGGGTTCCCTGACCGACGGCCTCACGGATCGCGACGCTGTTGCTGCAGCCCGTCAGCGCAAGCACGGAAACCGCCACGATCAAGATTGCCCTCATCGCGCCCCCATTTTCTGTGTCGCTGCGCAAAGTATATGCTGGCACGCCGGGATGGAGACTGCGCAGCGGGATTCAGCCTCGCGCACTCGGCCTCATGGGACGGGACGGAAACATCGATTCTGACGATTTCGTCGTATGCTACAGCGATGCAGGTTCCCCCACGAAACGATATGTTCTACACGTCTCGCATTCTACTCGGCCACGCGCTTGCCGTCGGCACACTACTGCTCGCCCTGACAGGGATGCACGTTGCATTGGCCGAACCGGTCCCGGTCCGCACCATGCGCCTGGCCGATCTGCTGGAGGTGCCGCAGTACAGCGCCCCGGCGACGGTGATGCCGCACAATACGCCACGGCTCGCCGCCGAGATCGACGCGCGCATTCTCGAGGTGGCAGTGGAGGTCGGCGACCCGGTGATACGCGGACAGGTGCTGGTTCGCCTTGATTGTCGCCGCAGCGATTCCGTGCTGGCGGCTGCACGCGCTGCGCTGGAGCGGACAAAGACCCAGCAGCAGTTCGCGGCGGAGCAGCTCACCCGAGCGCGTAACCTCAAAAAAAACAAGAGCATCAGCGAGGAGCTGCTGGACCAGCGGCGCACCGACCTGGCCGTTGCCGAAGCCGACCGACAATCGGCCGAAGAGGCCGTGCGCCAAGCGGCGATCGATTCGGGCCACTGCGAGATCAAGGCCCCGTTCGACGCCGTCGTCACCGAACGCCTGGCCAGCACAGGCGGATTTGCCAACCGGGGCACCGTCATTGTCGGTCTGATCGAGGCGAGTGGACAGGAGGTCAGCGCAGCCCTGCGCCACGAGCAGATCGCCGGCCTGCGGGCGGCCGAATCGATATCTTTCGACGCCAACGGCGATCAGTACCCGGTATCCGTGCGCGCCTGGCTGCCGCTGGCTGACACCGCGTCACGCACGCGCGAGGTCCGCCTGGCGTTCACCGCCGGTAGCGCGATCGCCGGCACCGCCGGCCGTATAACCTGGACAGGGCCGCATCAACTGCTGCCGGCCGATTACCTGGTGCGACGCGACGGCCGGCTTGGCCTGTTTCTGCTGGAAGGCGACCGCGCCCGCTTCGTTGCACTGCCCGAAGCCGAGGATGGACGCCCCGCACGGGTGATGCTTGATCCGGAGAGCCTGTTGATCACCGATGGCCGGCAGCGCCTGTCGGATGGCGACGAGGTGTGGACGAACACCCCGGGGGGCGGGTCTTAGTGTCCCTCTACCGTTCGCTGCTGCGCAATCATGTGCTGGCCAACCTGACTTTCGTGCTGGTGATGGTCGTTGGTGTTCTGTCGTACCTGGCATTACCGCGACAGCAGGACCCGACGATCAACTTCAACTGGATCATCATCACCACGGTTCTGCCCGGCGCCTCCGCCAGCGACGTCGAGAAAAAGGTCACTGACCCGATCGAAGACGCACTGCGCAAGGTGCAGGACGTCAAGTTCATGTCGTCCAACAGCCGCGAATCGGTCTCCAGCGTGCTGGTGCGCTTCGAGGACATCGACGAGCGTACGTTCGACAAGCGCATCTCCGACCTGCGCCGGGAGATCCAGAACAAGCAGGACGAACTGCCGGACGCGGCCGAGGACTCGGAGATCCTCGAAATCACCAGTGCCAACGGCTTCCCTTCCGCCACCATTGCGGTGGTCGGCCAGGGCATGGACGAAAACCTGCGGCGCCAGGCACGCACCGTGCGCGAGGCGCTGGAGCGGCTCGACGGCGTCGACCGGGTGGATGCGATCGGACTGCCCGACCCCGAACTGCAGGTACGCTTCGCACCGAGCACGCTGGAGAACCTGCGCCTGACGCCGGGGCAGGTCGCCGATACCGTATCCGCGTTCTTTCAGGATGTCGCCGCCGGCGATGCGCGCCTTGGCAGTCAGAACTGGCTGATCCGCCTGGTCGGTTCGGATGCGGATCCCAACGGCCTTGCCACACGCACGATCGTCGGCGCCGGCAGCGAGATCACCCTGGGCGATGTCGCACGCATCGAGCGGGCGCGCGCCGACCCGGGCCAGCTGACCACCTACGAAGACCGGCCGGCAGTCCTGTTGGCGGTGGTCAAACAGGCCGACGTCAACACCATCGACCTGGTCGAGCGTCTCAAGGTCTACCTGGCGCAGCGCAACGGCTACGTGGACACCACCGGCGTCGAGCTGGTGCTGATCGACGACCAGACGCTGACCACCCGCAATGCGATCCGCCTGATGCAGAACAACGCCCTGATCGGGCTGGTGCTGGTGCTTGTGGTGACCTGGCTGTTTCTCGGCTCGCGCATCGCCCTGCTGACCTCGATCGGTATCCCATTCGTCCTCGCCGGCACCTTCTGGGTGCTGTCGGGCACCGGCGAGACGCTCAACGTGATGGTGCTGCTCGGCGTGGTGATCGTGCTCGGGATGCTGGTCGACGACGCCGTCGTGGTGGTCGAGGGCATCTACTATCGCCTGCGCCACGGCGCGGACGCGATGACTGCCGCGATTGCGGCCCTGCGCGAGGTCGCCGCGCCGGTCACCGCGGCAGTACTCACGACGATCGCGGCATTCGGCCCGTTGATCCTGTTGCCCGGCATCCTCGGCGATTTCATGCGCGTGGTGCCTACCGTCGTGATCCTCGCCCTTAGCCTGTCGCTGCTCGAGGCGTTCTGGATGCTGCCGACTCACATCGTGGCCCTTGACGTCGGCTTCAGGAACCCCTCGCGTGTACAGCGCCACCGCGAGCGCATGACACATTGGATCCAGGTGCGCTATGTCCGTCTGCTGGTCAAGGCGTTGCGTCACCGCTGGCTCACCCTGACGCTGGTCGTCGGCTTGTTCGTCGGTGCCGTCGGCACATTGGCGGCGGGCCTGGTGCGTATGGATTTCTTTGCTGCCGACACCATCCGGCTGTATTACGTCAACGTCGAGATGCCGCCGGAAACACCGCTGCCACTCACGCTGGCGAAGGTCCAGGAGGTCGAGCGGATCGCGCGTGCCGACGCGCGCGACGGTGAGGTGCGTGCGATCCTCAGCTACGCGGGCAGCATGTTCACCGAGACCGAGCAGCGCCTCGGCGACCACCTGGGCCAGATCCTGGTCGGCCTGAACCCGCAGGCGCCCGGCCTGCGCTCGGTAGAGGAGATGATGGAGAGCATCCGCAGTCCGGTACTCGCCGTACCCGGCCCATTGCGTGTCTCGTTTCTGCGCCTGACCGGCGGCCCGCCAACCGCCAAGCCGATCAGCATCAAAGTACGCGGAGATGCCTACGCGGAGATTCGCGCGGCCGCCGATCAGCTCAAGGAAATCATGCGCGGCACGGCCGGACTGAAGGACATCGAGGACGATGCGGACAAGGGCCGATCCGAGCTGGTACTGGAGTTCGACACCGATGCGATCACGCGTACCGGGCTGAATCCGGGCGAGATCGGTCGCACCCTGATGCTGCTGGTCGACGGCCTGGTGGTCGCCGATATGCGTGACGCCGGTGAGAAACTCGAGGTACGGGTGCAGGCGGCCGACGCGGACTACCAGGATATCGCCGATATTCTGCAGTTCCGTATGCCGCTGCACGACGGTGGCGGCATTGCCCTCGCCGATCTCGCCAAGGTCAGCCGCAGGCAGGGCCTGGGCAATATCCGCCATTACAACTTCCGGCGTGCGATCACGGTGGAGGCGGACATCGACGAGAAACAGATCGACACCGTGACCGCGAATACCCGGGTGCTGGAGGAATGGGAAAGATACCGTGTGCAATACCCGTCGATCGACCTCGACTTTTCCGGTGAACTCGACGACATCAAGGAGAGCCTGGACGCAATCCTGATCCTGTTCGTGTTTGGTATCGGCGTGATGTACGCGATCCTTGGCACACAGTTTCAGAGCTACTGGCAGCCGTTCATGATCCTGTCAACCATCATCATGGCGTTCACGGGTGTCACCTATGGTCTCCTGGTCTCGGGCAATCCACTGAGCCTGTACAGCCTGTATGGCGTGGTCGCCCTCGCCGGTATCGCGGTGAATGCCGCGATCGTGCTGATCTCGGCGGGCAATCAGCGCCTGGCCGCCGGCATGACGGTGCTGCATGCGACCATCTACGCCGCGCGTCGCCGAGTGATCCCGATCCTGATCACCTCGCTGACCACAATCGCCGGCCTGTTCTCGCTGGCCACCGGCCTCGGTGGCAAATCACTGGTGTGGGGCCCGGTGGCCACCGCAATTGTCTGGGGGCTGACCTTCTCGACCATCCTCACCTTGATCGTGGTCCCACTGCTGTACCGCCTGTTCATGACCCGCAGCAAGGTGGTGCGCGCGCGGCATTCTGCAGTGGGCAAGCTACCACTGCCCCGACACTGAACTGACAACCGGACTGCCAAGACCCCGCCCCCTCGTCCAGCTACGCACCGCCCGCGGCCGACTATATTTATCGCGTAAAGCGCCATATGCGGTTGCCGGTTTCATCGAGGCGCGCACCCCGGGTGCGCTGCCAATATCACCATGAGATAAGGTGCAATGCAGAACCTGTCGGATCGATTCGGCAACTTCCTGATCACCAGCCTGGAGTTGTTCGCCGCCGCATTCATCCTCGTGATCGGGGCAATCGTGCTGTGGGCGGTGGTCGCGTATATCCTCG
>ERZ795048.3426-NODE-3426-length-11804-cov-5.090306_pt1 | contig 11804 bp, 11 predicted proteins | sample MGYA00375132_ERZ795048 | MGnify/ENA primary metagenome ERZ795048 (study PRJEB30177, sample SAMN05720225) | activated sludge metagenome | isolation source: Anaerobic digester | place: Hong Kong | collected 2014-12-17 ...
AAGCGGTGATTGTGGATAACTTATTATGTGGTTATGTGGCTTTTAATTTCTCGGTGTAGGCATTGAGATCTTTTTTCAATGCGGGAGCGAGTAAATATAAGCCAATCAGGTTGGGGATCGCCATCATGAAGACGGATGCGTCTGTGAGCAGGATAACGTTATCGAGCTTGGCGGATGCGCCAATGACAATGAAAATGCAGAAGATGATTTTATAGAACATTTCGTTGAGGTCAGTGTTACCGAATAGGTAGGTGAAGGCTTTTACGCCGTAATAAGCCCATGACAGTAAAGTTGAATACGCGAACAGGAAGACGACGACAAACAGCACGTAAGGGAACCATGGCAATACGCTGCCAAAGGCACGGGAGGTCAGTTCTACCCCTTCCATGCCATTGCCCTGTTCGTAAGCACCAGTGATGATGATGACCAATGCCGTGACCATGCACACGATAATGGTATCGATGAAGGGGCCTAACATACCGACAAGCCCTTGGGTTACAGGCTGATCTGTTTTGACAGCGGCGTGAGCAATGGCAGCAGAGCCGAGTCCTGCCTCATTGGAAAAAACTGCGCGCTGCACACCCATGACGAGCGCACCGAGAAACCCTCCCAAACCGGCCTCAGGAGAAAATGAGGCTGTTACAATACTGACCAGCGCGGCGGGGAGTTGTGCATAATATGTGCCGATAACAAATAATCCGGTCAAAAGGTAAAGCCCGCCCATGAAAGGGACGATTTTGCTGGTTACGGCGGCGATGGAACGGATGCCACCAATGATAACAAGCCCGACAATAAAGACCATGAACAGCCCAACCATCCAGGCCTTACCAATCAGAAAGCTGCCCTCGCCGCCGGTAATGATCAGGGCTTGCTGGAACACCTGATTGGTTTGAAACAGGCTGGCCGCACCGAGTACGCCAAAGCAGCAGCAAATGGCAAAGAAGCTTCCCATGACGCCGCCGAGCAGCGGCATGTTTTTTTCGCGAAAAGCCTCACGAATGTAATACATCGGCCCGCCAGATACGCGATCCGGGTGATTGGGATCGAGAAACTGGCGGTATTTGACCCCCATTACGACCTCGGCAAACTTAGTCGACATACCGAACAAGCCCATAAAGACCATCCACAGCGCTGCGCCGGGGCCGCCGACCGAAATAGCGACTGCTACGCCTGCGATATTTCCCAGCCCAATAGTGCCGGAGAGCGAAGTGGCAAGTGCCTGAAATCTGGTAATCTGACCTGTCGTCTGATCGTCAGGATTTGCGGGTTCGCGTAGCAGATCGATCGCGTGTTTAAAATAACGAAAATTGACGAAGCCGAGATAGATGGTAAAGAACAGCGAGGCAACAACGAGCCAGACCAGGATCAGCTTTATTTCATGGCCACTGCCGATAGGTACGGAGTAAAATACAAAGTTTGCCGCATGTTCGGCAAAGGGCTGAACGAATGTGTCAATTTTTGAATCAATACTCATAGGTTTAGCGTTGCGTTTACAGGCCTATATTTAAAGAAAAAAGCCTTGAGCCCATAAAAATATCCACAGATTTATCCCCCGGATGCGCAGAATGGTTTAGATACGGGATGCGATTCATAAAATGTTGACGCCCATTTGCGCAGGTCGTTGTGTTTCATTTCGGATGCTTTCGTAATGCGCGGGGCGTAGCGTGAGCAGAAAACATCAGGGCGCATAGCGGCTGCATCGTTAGAAATTTTGTTGGCGAAATTGGTGCGCAGCGCGTTGAGCTTTTCCTCAGGCTTTTTTGTGCCTGATTTTGAAAAATGGGACAGGAGAATTTGTTCATATTTTGCGAACAATTCCGCATGATCGGCGGTAAATTGCCGATATTTGAGATATAAATTATCACCCTTGCGCACGCCCATATGCTGGCAGTTCAGGCCGATAACCATGAGTTCGCTATGGATGCGAATACCTTGCTCAGCTTCAGCCTCAACCGGTGAATAACAAGAGGCGGCCATTGCAAAAGTTGGAATAAGCAAAATGATCAGCGTGATAAAGGATAAAAGTCGTGGCATGCAATGTCCTTGATGAACGGGTCAAATTGAAGCTCTGCTTATAGTCTAATGATGCCATATTTGTCCAGTTTTCTGATGATAAATCTTGATTTTCCAATGAAGTCTGTGATTTAAAGCCTGCATGCCAAATAACGTACAGAAGAGCAAAAAGCTATTTATTAAGACGTGGGGCTGTCAGATGAACAGTTATGACAGCAATCGCATGTCTGATATTCTGCGACCACTGGGCTATAGAGTCGTTGATACGCCAGACGATGCGGATATGGTGATTCTCAATACCTGCCATATTCGGGAAAAAGCCACCGATAAGGTGTTTTCAGATTTGGGGCGCTTGCGTCCTTTGAAAGAAAAGAAAGAGGCGGACGGTGGCAAGATGCTGATGGCGGTTGCAGGTTGCGTGGCCCAAGCTGAAGGTGATTTCATTTTAGAACGCGCGCCCTATGTAGACATGGTGTTTGGGCCGCAGACCTATCATGAATTGCCAGAGATGGTGCTCAAAGCCAACGGCAATGAGCGAATTGTGAATACCGACTTTGACGGAGACAACAAGTTCGACAAGCTGCCCGAAGAGCAAAAAAATTCCGGCGTATCGGCGTTTCTTTCTATTCAGGAAGGATGCGATAAATTTTGCACGTTTTGCGTGGTGCCCTATACGCGCGGCAGTGAATATTCACGCAGCGTTCAGGAGATATTGAATGAGGCCAAGCGGCTGGTCGATAACGGCGCACTCGAAATTATTGTGCTGGGGCAGAATGTGAATGCGTTTCACGGCACCGGACCGGATGGCAGTGTTTGGGGGCTGGGACAGCTTTTACGCGCGATTAACGAGATTGAAGGCATACAGCGCATCCGTTATACCACTTCGCACCCGCGTGATATGGACGATGATCTGATTGCGGCACATGGGGAACTGGACAAGCTGATGCCGTTTTTGCATTTGCCGGTGCAGTCGGGCTCTGACAAAATTTTGAAAGCGATGAACCGCAAGCATACGCGCGATTTGTATTTTGATGTGATTGAAAAGCTACGCAAGGCGCGGCCTGATCTTGCCTTTTCATCGGACTTTATTGTCGGTTTTCCCGGTGAAACGGAAGAAGATTTCGAAGACACGATGAATCTGGTACGCCGGGTTGAGTTTTCTTCGTGCTATAGTTTTAAATTCTCCGCCCGTCCCGGTACGCCGGCGGCGAATATGCAAAATCTTGTACATGAGAGCATTGCCTCTGAGCGTCTGGCGCGTTTGCAGAGTTTGCTCAATGAACAGCAGATTGCCTTTAACCGCCAGAGCGTTGGCCTTACCCTGCCCATTCTGTTTGATCGCAAGGGCAAACGCGAGGGGCAGCTTGTGGGGCGCAGCCCGTTTAATCAATCGGTGTTTGTTGAGGGCAATGAACGTCTGATGAATTCAATCGCTGATGTTAAGATCAGTGAGGGGTATGAAAACTCACTGACCGGCAACGTGGTGACGGGGGAAACCGAGAGCCGGGTTGCACCCTAAATAAAATGGAAATCTTAACATTTTTGTTGTAAAATTAATGTATCAGAAACTGGCAAAGGAAAAGCTGTTTGAGCACTGAAAAAGTTTCCGGTCAAACTATTGAGTTCAGGAAGAACGACCTCCTCCCCCTGCTGTTTGGTGCGCATAATGCGCATCTGCATTATCTTGAAGACAGGCTTGGTATTGATATTGCCGATCGCGGTAACCGGCTTACGCTTTCGGGTGATGCCGGGGCTATAAAAACTGCCGAGCACATTCTCAATCGTTTATGGAATAAAATTGAACAAAATCATGAGGTCGGCACAGCAGAAATTGATGCAGAGCTGCGTTTTTTAGAAGATAAAGAAAAGCCGAAAACACAGGAACAAAAAGACAAGGTTATGTCCAAAGATGACATTGTAATTAAAACCAAGAAGAAGACGATTGTAGCTCGCTCGCCTAATCAGGCGCTCTATATGCGCTCTATTCTTGATCATGAAATGGTGTTTGGACTTGGCCCTGCGGGGACCGGAAAGACATATCTGGCTGTAGCCGTGGGTGTTGCGATGTATCTTGAAGGCAAGGTGGAGCGTTTAATCTTTGCTCGCCCTGCCGTAGAAGCCGGGGAGCGGCTGGGCTTTTTACCTGGCGACATGAAGGATAAAGTTGATCCATATTTGCGACCAATTTATGACGCGCTGCACGACATGATGCCATATGATTTTATGGTTAAAAAAATCGAAGATGGGGATATTGAAATTGCACCGCTGGCCTTTATGCGCGGGCGCACCTTAAGCAATGCATTTGTGATTCTGGATGAGGCACAAAACACCACGACAACGCAGATGAAGATGATTTTGACACGGCTGGGGGAGTCCTCACGCATGGTGATAAATGGCGACCTTTCGCAGACCGATTTACCTGTGGGAGTGAAATCAGGCCTGCGCGATGCGAGCGAGATTCTTGACGGCATTGAAGACATCCAGTTTATTCACTTCCAAAAAGATGATGTCATTCGTCATAAGTTGGTGAGCAAGATTGTTAATGCTTATGAGAACAAGAAATAGCCTTACTTTATGAACCAGCCCATTATTGATATATCAATCCAGCATAGTGAATGGACACGCGCGATACGCGATATTCAAAATATTGTGATTTCCGTGATTGGTCTGACATTGGAAAAAGCCGATGTTGAGGCGCAGGGTAAAGAGCTGAGCCTTGTGCTGGCGGATAATGATTTTGTGCAAGCGCTGAATAAGGAATGGCGGGGCAAGGATAAACCGACCAATGTGCTGTCCTTCCCGCAAGACGAGCCGATGCTGCTGGGTGATATTATTCTGGCTTATGAAACCGTGCGCGATGAAGCCAAAGAACAGGATAAGAGGTTTGAAGATCATGCGACGCATTTGATTGTGCATGGACTTTTGCATTTGCTTGGGCATGATCATATTGAAGAAGCAGATGCGCAGATCATGGAATCGCTTGAAATCGAGATATTAAGAACGTTGAATATAAAAAACCCTTATGATCACGAGAGTTTCGTGGCATAATCCTTGCCAAAGACATGTTGGAAATGCGTATAGATTTGGAAAATTTACCCCTCACTGATACAGCACACACGTCTCAGGATGAAACTCCTGATGACAGGAGTGAGCGTGGCTGTAGCAAAAAACACGAACGCCCCGGTTTTCTTCCCCGTTTAAAATTTTTAATTACAGGCCGGAAAGACAGAGGTGATGATGATCTTCGTGAAGCCATTGAAGAATATATTGTCAAGCCACAGGGCTTTAACACCGATTCTGTTTCGACGCATGAACGCGTTTTGCTTTCCAACATTCTGAAGCTCCGCGACATCACTGTTGTAGATGAAATGATCCCACGCGCCGATATTGTCGCGATTGATGTGGATATAAAGCAAGACGATTTGCTGGCATTGCTTGCAGATTTGCAATTCAGCCGTCTTCCTGTTTACAAGGAAACGCTGGACGATGTTTTAGGGACAGTACATGTCAAAGATATCGTTGCGGGTCTGAGCAAGGGCGAAAGGATCAATCTTAAAGAAATGATTACCGAGATTCCGATCGTTTCCCCTTCAATGCCAATCCTTGATCTGGTTCTGAAAATGCGTCATTCGCGGCGGCATATGGCGCTGGTGGTAGATGAATATGGCGGGATTGACGGGCTTATCACGATTGGTGATGTGATTGAGAGCATCATTGGAGAGATTGAAGATGAGCACGATACGCAAGATGATCCGCAAATGCTCGAAGCATTGGATGGTTCTTCTGTGGTGGCAGATGCCCGCGTGTGGTTAGAAGAATTTGAGCGACGCTATGGACATATACTGGATGAAGAAGAACGTGAGGAAAGTGATACGCTGGGGGGGCTTGTATTTTATCTGGCAGGTCGGGTGCCTGCGCGCGGAGAAGTTCTTACCCATTCTAACGGTATGATGTTTGAAATTCTAGATGCTGATCCGCGCCGGATTAACCGTCTAAAAATCACACGCATACCGCAGAACCCTGACCTTGCGCAGGATGGTGAATAGCTCTACAAATATTGAATGAGTTTGCCTGCCACAATTCTTCTGTTGAATTTATTTAAGCGCCCTTTGCAATCATTGACGCTGTGCTTTTGCGCAGGGGCTTTGGCCGCTCTGTCGATGGCACCGCTCAATGGCTGGCCGGTTTTGTTTATCAGCCTGCCGATTTTGTACGGTGCATTGGTATTTGCGCCAACCGGAAAGCGTGCGTTTGGTTTAGGCTGGCTGTTTGGTTTTGGCTATTTTGCGTTCAGCCTGTCGTGGATCGGCAATGCGCTGCTGGTTGAAGGTAATCCATATAAATGGGCCTGGCCGCTGGCTGTGTCGGGACTGCCTGCCCTGCTTGCATTTTTTCCTGCTTTTGCCGCCCTTGCATCACAAAAGATCTTTGACCTGCGCAGCGTAAGTGGATGGCTCGGGTTTGTTTCGATATATTGCGGGTTTGAATGGCTACGCGGTCATATTTTCACAGGCTTTCCGTGGAATTTATTTGGTTATACGTGGGCTGATTACCTGCCGGTGCTGCAAGTGCTATGGCTCAGCGATGTATACGCACTTACCTGGTTGACAATTTTATGGGCAAGCGCCTTGGGGGCCGCTGTTTTTCTTCCTGCGACTCAGCGCGCATGGCCGATTGTTATTGCTCTGATCAGTTTTGCCGGGTGCTATGGGTATGGCTTGGCTGTTTTGCCTGATACACTTGACTTTAACAAGGATGTACGGGTTCGGATTGTGCAGCCTGATATTGATCAGGCTGAAAAATGGCAACCGGATAAAATGGCGGCGCATTTTCGCAAACATCTGCAGCTTTCTGAAAACACGAATGGTTATGACCTGCCAACGATTATCGTCTGGCCGGAAACAGCACTTAGTTACCGACTGCTTGAGGAACCGGCGGCGATGGCGGAATTAAAAGAGATGTTGGCGGCGCACCCGAAAAATTCTGTTTTACTCACAGGTTTATTGCGCCGTGACCTAAATGACGACAGTTACGGCAATTCTTTGGTGATGGTAGATCGAAGTGGCACGGTTTCAAATACCTATGATAAGCGCCATTTGGTGCCGTTTGGTGAATACATCCCTTTTCAGCGTTGGATTCCGCTGGCGCCGATTGTGCAATTTAAAGGCTTTAAAGCGGGATCAGGGGCGCAGACATTCACGACCCCTTCCGGGCATACATACAGCCCGTTGATTTGCTATGAAATCATTTTTCCGGGAGGGAGTATCGCGCATGATTTCACTCCGGATTTTATCGTCAATGTCACCAATGACGCATGGTACGGGCTTAGTGCCGGACCGTATCAACATCTTACGCAAGCTCTTTTTAGAGCGGTTGAAACCGGGGTGCCCGTCGTTCGTGCGGCCAATACGGGGTTTTCTGTTTTGATTTCTCCCTATGGACATGTCGAGGCTCAGTCGAATCTTTTTGAAACGAATCGAATCGATATACAACTTCCTTCAAAAAGACTTTCACAAAAGTATGCTATTACATTGCGTACACCACTAACCCTATTATTTTTATTGTTTTTTATATCGCTTGGAATCTATGGTGGGCAAAAATTTTCAAAGAAAGGTTGATTTTTTTGCACATAGACATACCTAAGGTTAGTTGCATACACTAGTAATCATGGGGTATTTCTTTTTAGAGAGTTTCACAGTGCGTTTTTTTAAAGCCACGATGATACTTAAATAATAAACGTAAATACTGCTTTAGGATAGGGTTTTATATGCACAAGAAAACAAAAGGCACCCCAAGCGAGGTCGATGTTCATGTCGGGCAGCGGTTGCGTGTGAGGCGGGCTTTACTGGGATTAAGTCAGGAAAAATTAGCCGATGCATTGGGGCTAACCTTTCAACAGATCCAAAAATACGAGCGTGGCACAAACAGAGTCAGTGCCGGACGTTTGTATGCCCTTAGCAAAATTCTTGATGTGCCTATCAGCTATTTCTTTGAGCAATTTGGTAAACCTCAAGATACACAGGCCCTCAGTGGCATGGCTGACAATACGCAGCAAGCTTTTGGTGGTGAAGATTTGATGAATAATAAAGAGACTCTTGATCTTGTACGCACGTACTATTCTGTGCAGGACCCTAAAGCGCGAAAAGATATTCTTAAATTCATTAAATCCATGGCAGAAAAGATATCTTAGTTTTTTGTTCTTCGTTTTGCATAGACTTTCAGCTTGCCATGGCCGGTCTTGGTCACTAATGTTGGGTTTTTGAAAGGTCAAAAGCAAACGAGCAGCCTTATCGATTAAATATGTAACGAATGGAAACAGACATGCTAGAAAACACAGCCCCTGCCCTGCAAGAACATGAACATCCAGATTCACGTCCTGAACTGAAGGATTATATTTTTACCAGTGAATCAGTTTCTGAGGGCCACCCGGATAAAGTCTGTGACCGCATTTCCGATACGGTTGTTGACCTATTCCTCACCGCAGACCCTTATTCACGCGTGGCGGCGGAAACGCTGGTTACAACTGATACGGTTATAATTGCTGGAGAAACGCGCGGACCTGAGAGTATTACCAAAGACGTGATAGAAGAAGCGGCGCGCGCGGCCATTAAAGATATTGGTTACGAGCAGGAGGGCTTTCATTGGAAAACCGCAAACGTACAAATCCTGTTGCATAAACAATCTGCTGATATTGCTCAAGGCGTTGATGAAGGCACAGGCGTTGATACCAATGAAGGTGCCGGCGACCAGGGGATTATGTTTGGTTATGCATGCAGGGAAACCAAAGCTTTAATGCCCGCGCCGATTCATTTCTCGCATGAGATTTTGCGGGCACTGGCTGAGGCGCGTAAGGGCGGGCCGCTGGAAGGTAAGATTGAACCGGATTCAAAGTCTCAAATCACTTTGGAGTATCGTGACGACAAACCTGTGCGTGCGACTTCTGTTGTGGTTTCGACGCAGCATGCTGATCATTTGTCGCAAGACGAAGTTAAAGAGCTGGTGCGTCCTTATGTAGAAAAAACATTACCCGAAGGATGTATGCCGCCAGAAGAGGAATTCTATGTGAACCCCACCGGGCGCTTTGTGATTGGCGGGCCGGTTGGCGATGCAGGCCTGACCGGTCGCAAGATTATCGTGGATACTTATGGCGGTGCTGCTCCGCATGGTGGTGGTGCATTTTCCGGAAAGGATCCGACGAAGGTTGACCGCTCTGCGGCGTACGCTGCACGGTATTTGGCCAAAAACGTTGTGGCAGCGGGGTACGCTGATGGCTGTACGATTCAACTGGCTTATGCGATTGGCGTATCTAAACCCTTATCCGTGTATGTAAACACGCATGGAACAGGATCTGCGCCGGAGCAGGAGATTATCAATGCGCTGATCAAGCTGGTTGATCTTAGTCCGCGCGGCATTCGTGAGCATTTACAGCTTAACAAGCCGATTTATGCGCGTAGCGCAGCTTATGGCCATTTTGGCCGGACGCCGACGGCCGATGGCGGATTTTCATGGGAAAAAACCGACTTGGTTGATGATTTGCGCAAGATTCTTGGATAACCCATCGCCACAGAAACGAGTCTTTGGGCGGCGTCACGGCCGCCCTTTGAATAAGAGCCGGACGGAAGTGATTGAAACGCTTTTGCCTAAGCTGTCTGTGCCTGTGGAAATGCTGAAGGAAGATGGTACGCTGGGGCCCTCCTCTTTGTTTGAAGCGCCATACAAAGAATGCTGGTTTGAGATCGGATTTGGCAATGGTGAGCATTTAAGCGCGTTGATGCGTCGGCATCCTGAGCATGCGTATTTTGGGGCCGAGCCGTTTATTAATGGTATGGCCGCTTTTCTCAAAGATATTCAGAACGATCTGCAGACCCGTATCCGCGTACATATGGACGATGCGATGATGCTGGCGGGTTCATTGGAAGACGAATGTCTGGACGGGATATATATTCTCAACCCCGATCCGTGGCATAAAAAGCGCCATCATAAGCGCCGGATTGTGAATCGTGAAAATTTGAAGTGTTTTCACCGCATTTTAAAACCCGGTGGGCAATTGATTTTAAGCACCGATGTGCCGTATCTGGCTGAATGGATGATTACGGAAGTGATGATTCATGGTGGCTTCACGTGGCTGGCAAACAGTAAACGTGACTGGGAAACTAAGCTTGAGGACTGGATCGATACGGCCTATCAGACCAAAGGGGCCAAAGGCGCGGACAAGATGGTGTATTTGTTTTTTTCACGGACATAAATTTGCCTCAAAATCCAACCCGTGAGACAATGAACTTTGAGGGGACGGCGCACATGAAATCTTTTATTTTTTTAGCATTTATCCTGGTTTTGGGCGTTTTTGCATTTTCTGCTTCCTATGCAGAAGAGACGAATTCTGTGGAACAAACGGATCTATGGGGAGATGACACTGGGCAATACGGATATCAGGACTATCTGAAAGATCTTAAAACAAACCCTTCTTTGGAACTTACCGAAGAGATTTGTAAAAACAGCCATGGAGCGAAAAACTCGGCATCCGGGGAACCTACCCGAAGGGCTTTTGCTCGCAAACATCTCGAACGCGATGAGTGCTATATGGCGCTCATGAAGCAGGAAGGACAAACGACCCTTTTGCGGTGTCTGCAATTATCGGAAAACAAACAACCGCTTTGTCTTAAAAACATTACAATTCAGGAGGACAATCCTGAAATTTGCAATTTTATAGGTGCGGAAAATGAGAAAACCCATGCGAATTGCCTAACTTATTTTGCAGGGAAGAAAAGCTTTAAAGAAGACAATACAAACTTTAAGCCCTGCCGCAATATACAGGACGTTGAAAACCGTTACTCATGTTATCGAACTACCCTTTTATCCCGCTACCAAAGCCAGATGGATTTAGCAGCTGTACACGTGAGCATTCCCCCGACGCAACAAAAATATGCCAAAGAAATTAAAGATTGCGGGCAATTTGAGAGCCTGTTTAATCAGCAACAATGCTATCATTCTATTCCTCATAATTTTTATGCCGAAGCGGGCTATACCAATTGCAGCTATTTGGAAATACATCCTTGCAAAAAAGCAAGAGACAGAGGTTTCCTCTATCTCATGATGGCGGGAGACAAGCGCGCCGACAAAATTGCGCAAATATACGGCTATGGCGTTCTTACAGCCCAAGAACACAATGCAAGAGACCCAAACTATAAAATTTTTGTCCAGGACCTTACACAATTTCTTGATAACCTTACCCATTTGCCAAAAGACCTTGAGCTTTTTTGCCAGGCCGCCATGCCGATAAAAACCTATGAGCAATGGATCAATGTTAAAAACTTTGAGCATGTTCGCGTGAGAAATGTCTTTTGCAACCGCTTTCCTTACCTGAAAACCAAGAACTGGTATTGGGAGGAAATGGACAAGAAACTCGGTTTTTCTGAAAAACAGTAGATTTTTGTTCTTAAAAGGAGTGCGCGAAAGGTGCGGATAAGATGGTATATTTGCTGTTTGATAAAAAACAAACTCTAGACGATTGTTAATCTCATGCATGTTGTTTTTAAGATTATAAAATTTGTACTTCTGGCATTCGCCTCGATTGTGGGACTTTTTGTGCTGGCATTTCTTATTGTACCCCACTTTATCCGTTATTATGACTATGGCATTAACAAAAACAAAACTGATCTTCCATACCCGTCTTATTTTTACGAAGATAATTTACAACACGATTTTAGCACCGTACTGCACACACGCACCGGCACATTTAACAAGCAATATGATGCGCTTATTTATATGCAACATATGGATAGCCCGGTCAG
>ERZ795048.3427-NODE-3427-length-11800-cov-6.626479_pt1 | contig 11800 bp, 4 predicted proteins | sample MGYA00375132_ERZ795048 | MGnify/ENA primary metagenome ERZ795048 (study PRJEB30177, sample SAMN05720225) | activated sludge metagenome | isolation source: Anaerobic digester | place: Hong Kong | collected 2014-12-17 ...
CATAAAATGAGTATCCGGAATGACACACAATATTTCATTGATTTTCAAGCGATTTTAGGAATTTTATTAATCATTCCGGATACTCATTAAAAATAATTGATACAAATCGGATACCTGATAATAAATTTTATTACGCTTTATCTGTTATGGCTTTCCGGTTTCTTTATGCAATATTAAAGAAAAATAAAGAGTCCGATATTATCGTACCCGAACATTTCTTTAGTTAAAATCTTCCCAGAAACGTTTGTAGATATTATCGGTACAGATAAGATCATCATGGGTGCCTGATGTTTTTATCTTACCTTCTTCCAGAATATAAACATAATCGCACAATTTTCTGATGAAATTTATCCTGTGAGTAACCAGCAATATTCCTGTTTCATCTCTTATCCTCATCAGTATTTTCAGGAAATGATCTTCTGTATCACGATCCATTCCCGATGTTCCTTCATCTATCAAAAGGATATCAGGTTCTTTGATCAGAGCCCTCATAAAAGCAACTACCTGCTTCTGGCCTCCTGAGAGCTTTACTCCATCCTCTCCTGTAACAGTTGCAAATCCCAGAGGCATACTGTTAATAAAAGAGTCCAGACCATAATCTGATGTCATCTTCAATAGTTTATTCACTTTCTCTTCTGTTGGCTCAGGTATAATGTTCTCAAGTATTGTCCCATTGAAAAGATGTACATCCTGAGGAATCAAGCCTACAGAATCTCTCCATTTCCCAGGCAATATTTTTTCATAATCGGTGTCATCATTAATTATTATCCGGCCCGACTCAGGGGAATAAAATTTCATAATAATATTCAGGAGTGTACTCTTGCCTGTGCCTGATTCTCCCACCAGAGCAACAAGTCTGCCTTTTCCGATATCAAGACTTATATCTGACAGAAATAATCTTTGTCCGGGGAAGCGGAATGAAATATTTTTCAGACTTACTTTAGTGATCTCCATACCTCTTTCATTATTATCCCTGAAAGAAGATTCAGGACTAATCCTTGTAAACTCAAACATTCTTTCTATTGCCACCTTAGCCTCACTAAAGGGAATAGCCATAAGAGCCAGATTCAATACAGAAGGTAATAGTGTAGAACTAAGCGACAGAATAGCCATTAGTTCGCCCTTTGTCATTTGAGAATGGATAACCTCAAGTGATGAATATACAAGCAATGCCATCAGATACAGGTTACCTGCAAGTCCTGTTGTAAGTCCCAGACCGGCTTTAATCTTACCAAGAGAATAGACTCTTTCCTGAAAAAGAGAAAATATTTGTTTATTCCTTGCTGAAAAAATCTTATGCCAGTTCATACTTTTTATTTCAGCATTACCTTTCAGAGAGTTTATATAATTTCCTTCATTTAAGGCATAACCTGCCATCAGGTCGTGCTGCGATCTGATTATTGTTTTATTCTTACTGAAAACAATAAAAAACATGACCGGCAAGGAGAGAATGGATATGATACCGGCTGTTACCGAATAATGAAAAACCATAACAAGAGTGATGACCATTACAAGAATATCAATAATATACACACTTACTAAATCAGAAATCACTCTCTGTATTCTCATCGTATCATTCAGGCGTGCAACCAGATCTCCTGTTTTACGCGTATCAAAAAAGGATTTTGGCAGGAAAAGAAGTGTCTGAAAAAATGAATCGACAATACGTATATTAAACGACTTACCCTGAGATAATAAAAGATATTGTCTTACAACTGACAGAACAACACGGGATGACAGAAGAACAAATACCAGGACAGATGAAAGGATCAATATTCTTACTTCTCCTGAAGGCAGAATAATATCTATCAGTTTTTGAGTAAAAACAGCCATTACAATTCCTAAAACAGAAATAAGAATCCCTGTAAAAAGACTTATCATCAATAGCTCTTTTTCAGGTTTTATCATATCTGCCAACCACTTTCTTTTCTCTTTGTTCTCACTCTTTCTGTATTTGAAATTGTGTCCGGGTTTCAGGGCCAGACATTTCCTGCTTTTCCATATATTATTGATATCATCTTTTGTTTTATATGTCAGGCCCGACGACGGATCCCAAATAATAAACCGGTCATTCTGATAACCATACCTTATTATATAATGATCATAATTACTTTCATTTGTTACATGAAGAATAAGAACACCATTGAATGCAATAATATCATCAACGGATGCTTCATATCCGGTTACTTCCATGCCACAGCCTGCAGCTGCCTGATAAAGTCCAAGCATAGTGGTACCTGATTGTGAAGTGCCACTAAGTTTACGGATCATCTCTATACCCGCTTCCCCTCCAAAATACCGTATAACAGAAGCCAGACAGGTTGCACCGCAATCAGTTGAATCATGTTGCAACAATGAACTCTTTTTTATCCTGCTTATATTATTTTCCACTTAAAAGATATTTTTGAAGTGTGTTAATGTCTGTCTCTCCTTTAATAATCTTAACTAATTGAAGTTCTGAATCATATATAAGAGTGGACGGCACAAGTTTAAGGCTGAAAATATCCTTGAAAGTATAGGTAGTGTCCGACAGATATGGAAATACTGACCTATCCAGGTTCAGTTGATCCAGATAATCCTTTATAACAGAAGGAGATGCTGTGCTTACAATCAAAACTTTTGTCACCTTTCCGGGTATATCACTCTTATAGAGAGATTGTATCTCATATTGACAATGAAGACATTCCGGGTGGAAATAAATTATAACAAGTGGTCCGTCGACAATATCAGCTGAATTGAAAATATCACCTTCTATTGTCGGTAAAGAGAAAACCGGCAGTGTTTTGATCCTGTCAGCAGCTTCAATGGCATCTTGTGTTTTTGATATTATTCCTTTCATAAGAAAGAAGAAACACATGATTACACTAATGACAATAACAAAAAAGGCTGTTTTCTTAATCATGAAATATCAACTGTGAGGAACATTATTAGCACAATCCATAAAACCATAGCAGGTATATAGGTAAGTACAATAATCTTATCCGTTATCATCCTGCTGACTGAACTGATCTTAGCAAGGCCTGCAGCGAGCATCAGTATATACAGAAAATGAAATAAATTAACAGTCTGTAAAGGATAGACCCAATATTCAGCCACCTCTGATCTGCTGAAAAGATTTATCAGTGATAAAGGATAAAAGAATCTGAAATCATCAAGGGAATAATTGCCGTTGACAAAAACAAACCATAACAATTTTGCTATTGCTCCGGCGACTAAAACAATCTCTGAAGCCAGAACAACTGTAATGACCTTCCCAAGAGTAATCTCATTCTGCACATCAGAGAAGAAAACTCCTGTGTATATGATAAATCCTATTGCCGTAATTTTTAGCAGCAGCATGACTGGATATAATAAATAAGCTGTCCATGATACGGATTTCATTGAATTGAGAAGGTCGAGGGTTCTCTGATATGTAAGATGCTCACTATAACTGTTGATGAAGACTGTCTCATTGAAAGTTATAGTCTGTGATAACCAGATAATCAGAATATTTATGAGGAGAATACCTGCAAACAGCTCCCTTTTCCTTAATCTGAAATAACTTTCCAGCAACTTCATTTCAATTTTATTTAGGATATAATTTTCAGTCTGCCCGGCAGATCCTTATATGAACTGTTGCTTTCTGTTTCTTCCTTATCAGCAGAAGTTATCTTAAAGAACTCTCCTTTCCTTTCAATCCTTATTTCAATCCTTCTTCCATCAGCATAATAATAACTCTCTCTGGTATTTGAATACCTTATATCCACTCCCATCTCTTTTATTTCCTGAAGAGATTGGAATAAAGTACTTCTGCTGATACCCAGTTTTTCGGCAAATTTTTCGGGAGGTCCGGTGGCTTTCATATGGATTAGCATATCCATACGACATACCCGTTCAATGTACTTCAGAAGAGACATGACTTTTCGATTTTAGAAATGCAGCATATCAAATATAATAAATTTTATTTATCACCATGCTTTTTTAGTCTTTTTTTTAGATGTTTTAGTTGAATTTTATATCCTTAACTGACAGAAACTTATTCACCCCCCAAAAAAAGATGGTTGGAATCAGAACAAAACAGGGGGGTGAAGAAAGTTGAAGGGAGTTGAAGAAGTTGAAGGAGGTTGAAGAAGTTGAAAAGGTTGAAGGAGTTGAAGAAGTTGAAAAAGGGTGCCCCTTATGAGACACCCTCTTTTCAAATCCATTGATGAAATTATCAGTGTAGCAGAGTCACATCTCCTACTTTCTTGAAAGGTTCTCCATCAGCATACTTACCTTCAACATACCATACATAAACACCCTGCGGACACAGCTCGTTTCTGTAGTAACCGTTCCATGGTGTGTTGATATCACGGCTCTCGAAGATGAGTACACCAAGCCTGTTGAAGATCTGAAGCTTATAATCTATCACTCTCTCCCTTATCGGCGGGAAGAAGAACTGGTCTATCTCATTACCTCCTGTCGGCAGGTCGGTCCTTTCTATCGGGCCTGTCTTATTAGGCATAAAGACTGTTGCAAACCTCAGCTCACCTACAGGCTCTACGGTAACTGCCGGAGAGAGCACATATTTATCAGTACATCCGTTATTTGAATAAGCCCACAGAGTAATGTCGTAAACACCTTCTTCCATATATCTGTGATACGGCTCCTTAACTCTTGATGTATCGCCATCACCAAACTCCCACAGATAGTAATCGGCATACTGTGTCAGGTTGAAGCATCTCACACGTTCATCATTCACAAAGACCAGTGAAGGTGATACCTCAAAGTAAGCCTGTGGTGACCTGTATGATTCAACGACCTGCGAATAAACCGATACTCCGCCCGGACCTGTCACTGTTAACTCAACCCTGTAGACACCCGGTGTATAATACGTATAGGTAGGATTCTTCGCTGTCGAATAACTGCCGTCACCAAAGTCCCATCTGTAGGTTGTACCCGGTGTCTCGGTATTGAGAGAAGTGTTAACAGGACTGATCTGCCACGGGGCACAACCCGAAGGTATCGAATCGAATGTGGCTACCGGAGCAATCGGCAGAATATTGATCTGATGGGTGACACTGTCCACACAATTGACATTATCCACTATCAGAGTTATATTGTATGTCCCTATTCCGGTATAAGTATGAGCCGGACTCTCCTCTGTTGAAGTGTTCCCGTCACCAAACTTCCAGGTATAATTCCATGTACCCGGATTGGTCTCATTGGTAAAGATAACCTCATTACCGGCCGGATCGAAGGTCTGCGGTGTGGGTGCTGCAGAGAACTGCGGCAATGGTACAGGCATCACAACAATATCAAATGTTTCAACATCCACACAACCATAGAATGACGTTGTGGTAAGTGTCACTGTGTGTGTCTCCGGAGTTATCCCCGTATTGACATACAGATGCTGTGATATATATGAACCCGGACCCTCTGATCCGTCACCGTAATCCCAGTAGTAGTTATTTGCTCCAGAAAGGGCTGTGAACACAACCATGCTGCCACTGCAAACAGTATCTGCACTGGATGTAAATGTTGCATCAATAGCCGGATAAACAGTAGTCATCTGGCTGTATGTTGCAGAACAACCCGATTCTGATACCACTGTCAGACTCACATTATAATACTCTATAGCTGTTGCGTTGGAATTTGTAAAGACATGTACAGGGTTGGCATCAACTGTGTTGACAGGCGATCCGTCGCCAAAGTCCCAGGTAAAGCCTGATATACCTGTCATATCCTTATAGAAAGTAACAGTATCAGGAGTACACATGATGCTCAGATCCTGGGTGAAGGATGCGTCCGGACTGTCAACACTTACAACGACACTACCATTTCCGTAACATCCATTTGAATCTTTAACTCTGTAATTAAGGTTATACGGACCTGAGAGCATGGAGTTGAAGTCAGGCACTTCCACAAAGTAATTACTCAGAGGACCAATATCTCCTGTCCATGTGTGCTGATCCCATATACCTGAACCTCCGGACGGAGCAGGATCAACAGGCATGGTAACGCCTCCGCAGGCAAAGAGTGTATCGCTGGCAAAGTTAACAACAGGATTGCTGTGTACTGTCAGGTTAGCCACATCGGAGTAAACCGTTCCACAATATGATTTCACTGCCAGTCGGTACTGGTTGGTACTGTAGGAATCCGGGACACTGACAAGAGCCATCTGCTGTGTTGTAGCACCGCTGTAAACGGCATTATCATATATATCAGTCCATGGCCCCGTTCCTCCTTCACTGACCTGCCACCTGAGAGAATCGATCATTCCCGAACCGTTGGCGATGAAATAGACCGGTCCGCCTCCGGCACAGATAGCCTTATCAGCAGGATTAATTGTGATCACAGGTGTCACATTCACTCTCAGAATAACAAAGTTAGAGTAAACAGGAACACCGCAGACACCTTCTACAATGACCCTGAATATATTGTTGTTGAATGATGCCGGAGCATCTGTTATTACCAGTATGCTGTCGTTGGATCCCGAGAAATTGGCATTATCTTCAATATCCACAAATGACCCTCCGCTGTTTCTCTGCCACTGGAAAGTAAGTCCTGTGCCTGTAGCAGACACATGGAAGCTTGCATCCCATGTAGCACATATAGTGGTATCTGTTGGCTGAGACACTATTTCAGGCACAGTATTCACATAAAGTGTTGCTGTGGCTGAGGTAACAGTAGTGGAACAGGTAGTCACATCTGCATAGTAAACATAACCATCCATATCCCTTGTTGTTCCGAACAGGTACAGTTCTCTTGTCTGAGCACCGAAATAAATACCTCCGTCTGTAACAGCAACCGGACCGGAACCATCATCAACATACCACTGGTATATCAGGTCGGAACCACTTGCTTCTACTTCGAAAGTGACCATGCCATATTCACACACTGTAGTGTCAGCCGGATCTTCTGTTATCACCGGCAGATCCCTTACATTTATTGTTGCCGAACCCATCAGGTTAGGCGATCCTGTGGTTATGGCACATCCGTTGGAATCCACAACACTGGTAAGTGTGTATGTAGTGGTAATAAGAGGTTTAACGTAAACAGTATCTTCACTTCTGTAATCCGTCACTGCTCCGAAATTCTCAATAACCACATCATAAGGTGGAGTGCCTGAAGGAAGTTCTATCTGAAGAATAGCAGAATCTCCGGGACATATAGTAGCTCCTCCGCTAAGTATAGCTATTGGTCGTGCATTGACTTTTATCTCTACGGTATCGCTGTATACCGGTGCACATATTCCGGAAGAAGCCATTCTTCTGTAGTAAAGTGTACTGGTAGCGTTAACCGGCGGGGTATATTCATTACCGTTAGCCATGGCAATATTGAAATAAGTACCCAGAGAATCGGTTGCATACTGCCACTGGTAGCTAATAGCACCCGGACCGCCTGTTGCAGGACTTAGCTCCGTTATTGTACCGGGATTATCTCCTGCACACAGAACCTGGTCAGACTCTATGGTCCCCGGAAGTAGTTCCGGAGGCTCTGTTATATTAATAGTAGCCTCACGGTAACAACCATTGGCATCGGTGACCCTCACTGTGATACTTCCTGCTCCGGCATTGAAGAAAGTGTAATAATTGAAGCCGGGTGCAGCAAATGTTGCAGATGACGTATTGTCTTGTACAGTGAAGGTATAAGGCATGGTACCTCCTGCTGCATTGAATGTGCCGGTACCATCCTGGTCACCGTTACAGTCAAGCAGTATATCAGGTGAAGCTGTCATCTGTAGTAAAGAAGGTTCAGTTATCATGACAGGTATTATCACCATACAGTTGTTGTTATCCCTTACCGTCACATTGTATGATCCTGCTGACAGACCCGGGAAGGTGCCGTCAATCTGCCAGTTGGCACCTCCGTCAATACTGTAGGTATAGGGAGATGTTCCTGAACCGGCAGTGGCCTCTACTGTCACTATACCATTATTGCCTCCGTTGCATGACACATTGGTAACTGATGTTATTGATGCTGTAAGCTGTGAAGGTTGTGTAATGATCACCGGAATTTGTTTGATACAATCATTGGCATCTCTTACGAGAACGGTATAGCTGGCTGCTGCCAGAGAGGAATATGTTCCGGAAGCATCCCATGAAGCTCCTCCGCTGATACTGTACTGATAAGGTGGCGTGCCGGTACCGGCAACAGCCTCAACAATAATTTCTCCCGTAGCATTGTTATAACACAACACATCTGTCTGTGATAATATGGAAGCATCAAGAGCAACCGGTTCTGAAAGCGTTACGTCACCTGTTATCATACATCCGTTGATATCCATGACTCTTACATAATAGTCTCCGGCTGACAGATTGATGGCTTCTGCTGTGAGCTGACCAATTGGTACGGTCATAGCTGCATCGCTGTACCAGCTGTAAAAATAAACGCCGGTACCCCCTCCTGCAACAGCTTCTGCTTTTCCGTCAGAAGCTCCGTTACAGCTTATGTTCTGCCCGTTATAATCGCTTGTCACATTTACAGTCAGTGTAAGTGCCGGAGGAGCTGTGATAGTAACAGGAACTGTCGTAGTGAAACATCCGTTAACATCTGTAACTATGAATGAATAAGTACCTTCCGGCAGACCGGTAAATATTCCGGTCAGTTCACCGCTTGTATTGGATGGTATCTCAACACACTCATAAGTAAGTGCTCCTGTGCCGCCACTTGCAGTAACGGATATTCTTCCATCGGAAGCATCGTGACATGAGAGCTGGCTTCCGTAATAATTACTGGTCACTTCAGCAGTGGCAGTAAGGACAGAGGGTTCAGAAAGAGTAACAGGTACAGTAGTGAAACTACACATATTAAGATCAGTTACCGTAACCGTATAAGTCCCTGCAACAAGATCTGTAAAGATACCTGTCGTTTCTCCTGTTATATTACCCGGATCCTGATCAAGTACATAAATCAAAGCTCCGGTACCACCTGATGCCGTAACACTTATCTCTCCGTCAGCCATTCCGTTACAGCTTATATGGCTTCCGTTATAATTGCTGCTTATTGAAGCTATGGCAGTAATGGCAGGAGGATTACTGATTGTTATCATTGGTGTCTTGCCGCTACAACCATTTTCATCGCTTACTGTTACTGTATAGTTGCCAGCCAGAAGTCCCGTAAAGACACCTGTTGTTTCTCCTGTTATATTAGCCGGATCCTGGTCAAGTACATAAGTCAGTGTTCCGGTACCGCCGCTGGCAGTAACCGTTATCTCTCCGTCAGCTGATCCGAAACAGCTCACCTGACTGCCATGGTAATCGGAACTTACAGTTCCTGATGCTGTAACAGGGTCAGGGTTCTGAATAACTATATCCGGAGATACTACATTACAACCATTTATGTCAGTTACCCTTACGTTATATGTACCAGCCGGTATTCCTGTAAATATCCCGGATGATGATCCTGTCATATTCCCCGGCATCTGTACTATTGAATAGTTAAGTGTTCCTGTCCCTCCCGTGGCTGTTGCTGTTATTTCTCCATCCGGGACTCCGTAACAAGTCACATCACTTCCATTATAATTACTTGAAACAAAAGCATTAACATTTATAAGTGTGGGGTCATTAATCGTCACAGGGGCTGTCACTTCATCACAGCTATTTTTGTCTCTCACTGTAATGGTATAGGTACCTGCAGGCAGACCGGTGAAGATGCCTGTGATAGATCCCGTAACATTAGAAGGATCCTGGTCAAGGACATAGGAAAGTGTTCCTGTTCCGCCACTGGCTGTAACGGTTATCCTTCCGTCACTGGCTCCGTTACAGGAGACATCGCTGCCGTTATAATCGCTTGTCACAGCTGCTGATGCTGTTATGACAGTTGGATCAGTCAGTGTAAGCGGTGCAGTTGTCTCTGAACATCCGTTTACATCACTTACAGTAACAGTATAGGTGCCTGCCGGTACTCCTGTAAAGACTCCCGAAGCAGCTCCGCTTGTATTACCGGCCATCTCAACCAACAAATAAGTCAGTGTGCCTGTTCCACCGGATGCTGTTACTGTAATCTCTCCGTCAGCCATCCCGTTACAACTTATAGGGCTGCCGTTATAATTACTGCTTATTATAGCATTCGCTGTTATCTGTGCAGGATTAACTATGGTGATGGCAGGTGTTGTAACAGAACAACCATTCTCATCTGAAACAGTCACTGTGTACGTACCTGCAACAAGATCTGCAAAGATACCTGTCGTTTCTCCTGTCATATTACCCGGATCCTGATCAAGTACATAAGTCAGTGTTCCGGTACCGCCGCTGGCAGTAACCGTTATCTCTCCGTCGGCTGATCCGAAACAGCTCACCTGACTGCCATGGTAATCGCTCGTGACCGAACCTGATGCCGTTATCACCGGAGGATTGCTTACAATAACATCCGGCGACACTGTTGTACAGCCGTTCACGTCTGTTACCCTTACTGTATATGTCCCTGCAGGTATATCTGTAAATATCCCTGTAGAAGCACCTGTCAGGTTACCCGGTAATTGTACTATTGAGTAACTCAGTGCTCCGGTACCTCCAGTGCCAACAGCTGTTATCTCTCCGTCGGCTGATCCATAGCAGCTTACATCACTGCCGTTATAGGTACTGGTGACTGATGCCGTTATACCCACTGCATCAGGCTCATTTACTGTTACCGGTGCTGATGCAGTACATCCGTTTGCATCAGTTACGGTAATATTGTAAGTGTCTGCCGGTACTCCTGTGAAGATACCTGTATTTAGTCCTGTCAGATTAGCCGGCAGCTCGTCGATAGCATATTTAAGTGCTCCCGTGCCGCCGCTGGCTGTAACGGTTATCCTTCCGTCACTGGCTCCGTTACAGGAGACATCGCTGCCGTTATAATCGCTTGTCACAGCTGCTGATGCTGTTATGACAGTTGGTTCTGTTACTATGACCTGGTTAGTTACCTGTGTACACAGATTAACATCTGTGACTGTTACAGTCCAGGTACCCGGACCGACTCCTGTGAAGACTCCCGATCCTGCTCCTGTAACGTTACCCGGATCCTGGTCAAGGACATAACTCAATACTCCGGTACCGCCGCTGGCGGTAACAGTTATCTCTGCATTGGATGCTCCGTTACAACTTATGGGTGAGCCGCTAAAGTTACTTGTTATAGCTGCCGTGGCTGTTATCTGTGAAGGTTGTGGCAATACAACACTACCCGTTTTGAAGCATCCGTTGGCATCTGTCACTTTCACATAGTATGTACCTGCCGGCAGACCGCTTGCCTCAGCATTGGTCTGTCCGGGTATAGGTGTCGACATAGAAGCCTCAGCATACCATTCGTAAGAATAATCCGGAGTGCCTCCTGTAACATCCACCCTCACACTGCCGGTAGCGAAACCGTAACAGTCTATAGGCAGAGAAACATCTACCGAAGTGATAAGCAGTTCGGTGGGTTGCCCTACAGTAACCGGAGCCGCCGTGGCGGTACAGTTCATAATATCTTTTACTACCACATCGTATGTTCCTGCTCCTACATTGAAGGTATTGGAAGCCACGAAAGTGCTTCCTCCGTCGATAGAGTAAGTAAGTGTTGATACCGGCGGGAATCCTCCCGAAGCATTTATCACCAGTAAGCCATCAGTACCTCCGTAACAGTTAGGTTCAGTAACATCAATACTTGTGATTAGTATTTCCGGATTCTCCTGAACATTCACAGCACCGTTCATCATCCTTGTACAATTAGGCGGAGCAGCATTGGTAGCTCTGACAGTATAAATACCGGCAGTCATGTTATCCCATGTAAGCGCTGCACCTGTCCCTGCTACTTCAGCTCCTTCAGGGACACCATCTTTGAGAAGCTGGTAATTGACTCCCGACTGTGATCCACTGAG
>ERZ795048.3434-NODE-3434-length-11793-cov-6.124127_pt1 | contig 11793 bp, 7 predicted proteins | sample MGYA00375132_ERZ795048 | MGnify/ENA primary metagenome ERZ795048 (study PRJEB30177, sample SAMN05720225) | activated sludge metagenome | isolation source: Anaerobic digester | place: Hong Kong | collected 2014-12-17 ...
TCTATTAAGATGATGTCAAGTATCTTTGCAGCTTCTGCGATATATACGATTGAATATAGAGAAATATTAAAAATTTTTTTGCAGGAGAAATGCGTACAATAATAAATCTTTTTCACACCTGGCGGAGCGGTGGGAACTTTTTCTTTACTTAACTTTTATGCAAGGGGTGGGACCGCCCACCCCTTCGCGAACCCCGCGGCTCTTCAGGCGGCAGAGAGCCTTACTCCTCAGGCGCCGGAGCGGCTTCTTTATGCAACAAATATATTTAGCAAACCTGCACGTTCTCTGGCAGTAATTTTCCGTGGTATTGCTATACCTATACTGTTGCAGGGCGTGAAGCCGCGTCCTGCGGCGCACGCACCGGTCGCTGACGTCCTGTCAGCTCCCTGAACGGTGCCGTTGGTAGATACGGTTTCCGGGCAAAGTCGATGGACAACTTCCCGATCTTCTGTATCTCTTCATACATTATTCCTGCTGAAAGGAGCATTGAAGAGATTAACAGCAGGCACCCCTACTCCGCAACCATTCCCAGTCCGAAACCTTCCTCTATCTCATAAGACTCATTCTCGCACATCAACTCCGCTTGCTCCATAACAGTCTTCACCGCTGCATCCTGCTGATCCGGCGGGTAGCCGTATTTACGCAGCAGACCTTTAATCGTTGTGCGCATTCTCGCACGCACAGATTCCTTCAGTTTCCAGTCTATGGTTATGCTCTTCCTTATTGAATCAGCAAGGTCGTGTGCAATCTTCTTCAGTATCTCGTCGCCCATGACCTTTACAGCGGCGTCGTTGACACAGAGAGCATCATAGAAAGCAAGTTCATCCTCAGAGAGCCCAAGGTCCACTCCCCGCCTCATGGAGCTCTCCATATCCCTGGCCATCTTTATCAGCTCTTCGATAATCTCGATGTTTGTAATTGCCTGGTTGGTGTACCTGTTAAGGGCCTCTTTCAGCATCTCGGAGAACTTTTTCGATTCCACGAGCTGTTTCCTTGCCATGACCTTTATCTTACCCTCAATGAGCCGTTTTAAAAGCTCCGCAGCAAGATTCTTATACTTTATGTTTCTTACTTCATCAAGGAACTCATCAGAGAGTATAGACATCTCAGGCTTCTCCATATTCAGCGCCTCAAATACATCTATCACCTCTTCAGAGATTATGGACTTTGACACAAGCTGATTCACCGCTGCCTCAATGTCCTCCCTTGTCTTACCTGTTTTCCTGAATATATTCTCCTGGCGTATCTTCATTATGTTGGCCTTTATAGCCCTGAAGAATCCTATCTCAAGGGCAAGACCCCTTGCTTCATCTGTTGTTGCACAGAGTGACTGCGCCTTCTCAAGCTCCATCACTGTTTTAAGGAATTCCTTCTCCCTCACAGAGCCGAGCCCCATGACAAAATTCATACCTGTAATAATGGTCTGCATCCTCTCCGCAGGTGTTCCCTTCATAAAGAGGGAGTAATCAAACCTGTGGAGCATCTCCTTCACTACCTCGTACTTCTCACTGAATACAGCAAGCACCTGCGCTATATCTATACCCGCTGTGTCCCTGTCTGTTTCAGTGTACTGCGAAAGTGCCCTTTTAAGGAACTCAGCTATACCGAGATAATCAACAATGAGCCCCCCTTTCTTATCCTTAAATACCCTGTTAACCCGTGCTATTGCCTGCATCAGGCTGTGTCCGCGCATAGGTTTGTCTATATACATTGTATCCATTGACGGAACATCAAATCCCGTTAACCACATGTCGCGGACAATGACAATCTTCAGAGGGTCATTAACATCCTTCATCCTTTTGGCCAGGTCTTCACGCCCCTTTTTGTTCCTCACGTGCTGCTGCCACTCACTCTTATCTGAGGCAGAACCTGTCATTACGACCTTTATCCTCCCTTCACGGTCATCGGCACTGTGCCAATCGGGACGGAGCTTTATTATCTCATTATACAGCTCAACAGCAATGCGGCGGGACATCACAACTATCATTGCCTTGCCGTATATTATCTTTTCACGGGTTTCATAGTGATTCACTATATCAGATGCCAGTTCCCTGACACGGCTCTCCGCACCCACAACAGCCTCAAGCCTCCCCCACCTGGATTTAAGCTTATCCCTGTAGCTCTCCTCCTGATACTCTGTTATATCATCGAACTCATCATCAAGGAGATCTGATGCGCTATCCTTTATGGCGAGCTTTATAATCCTGCTTTCGTAATATATCTTTACAGTGGATTTATCCTCCACAGAGCGGGTCATGTCGTATATATCTATGTAGTCGCCGAATACGGCAGGTGTGCTGCGGTCCTCAAGGTCAACAGGTGTGCCGGTGAACCCTATGAATGACGCATTCGGCAGGGCGTCACGCATATGTTTGGCATAACCGTATTTAACATCAGTGACATCACTCTTTTTGTTTTTTGTTATCTCAGCCTGGAACCCGTACTGGCTGCGGTGCGCCTCGTCAGCAATCACAATCACATTCTTACGGTCTGTGAGGAGCGGAAATGAATCCTCCTCTTCAAATGGTGAGAACTTCTGTATTGTGGTGAATATAATACCGCCTGAATCAACTTTAAGGAGTTCGCGGAGCTTGCCCCTTGTTGCCGCCTGTCTCGGTGTCTGCCTGAGTATTGCCTCTGACTTCGCGAATGTGCCGTACAGCTGGTCATCAAGGTCGTTGCGGTCTGTGAGCACAATGATTGTAGGATTGCCGAAAGCCTGCACAGCTTTAGCAGCATAGAACACCATTGTAAGGCTCTTACCCGACCCCTGGGTGTGCCACACAATACCTATACGCCTGTCGATCTTTGCCCCCAATGCTTTGTCTGTGTTATCTATCGCCTTATTAACAGCGTGATACTGGTGATAACCTGCAAGAATTTTTGTCACAGTGCCGCTGTCATCCTGGAAGAGTATAAAGTTCTTTATGATATCGAGGAAACGCCTCTTATCAAATATCCCCTTTATCAGCGTTTCAAGCTGCGGCTCATCCATAGAGAGAATGGAATCACCATCCTCTGTACGCCACGACATGAACCTTTCAAAGTTCGACGTCATTGTGCCGGCCTTGGCAAGGAGCCCGTCACTTATAACGCAGAAGCTGTTGTATATGAATATGGATGATATCTCTTTTATGTAAGTCTCTATCTGATGAAAAGCCTTCTGGATGTCTGTCTCCTCGTTTGAGGCGCTTTTAAGTTCAAATAGCACAAGGGGTATGCCGTTTAAAAATATTATAATATCGGGCCTGCGGTTAATGCTGTTCTCTATAACAGTGAACTGGTTTATTACTGCCCAGTCGTTGTTGTCCGGATTTTCAAAATCGAAGAGGTAAACCTTGTCTGTCTTCACAGTGCCGTCTGGCCTGTTGTACTGCACGTCAATGCCGTCTGTAATCATTTTATGGAAACTGCGGTTGTTTATTATAAGTGACGGACTTTCAGTTATAAGAATTCTGCGTATTGCGTCATCAATGGCGGATGAGGGTACTTTTTTATTTATTCGCATCAGCGCGTCATGGAGCCGCGCTTCAAGGATAACCTCGCCGTAGTTACCCCTTTCGGGTGACTGGCCGTCATGGGCAATATCAGGGCCGAAGATAACACTGTACCCCAGGGATTCAAACCATGAAAGGGCTGCCTGCTCAAGGATATCTTCGGTGAAGAGGTTCATGGAGTATCTCCTGAAAGCCATTTTTTCAGAATTATAATTTCTTTATCCTGAGACTCAACAAGTTTATTTATAAGTAACGTATAATTCGGATCTTTATCATACCTGAACCTGTCATGCAGTTTCTCACCGTTTTCAGGGATTGAATACTCCGACAGATTTATTCCTGAAGCATCAGCCCTGGATATAATCCACTCCTCAAGGCGCGGGTAGAGTGAAATTACACGGATATCTTTTTTATCTTTATGCCTGAACAGCTTCAGCATACCCGCTGCTTCAACCTCTTCATAATCATCCCTGAATCTCCGTGGCTGTGTGCTTCCGGGGTCTTCATCAACAAGACCTGTTGCCGAAACTGTTGATTCTTTATGGAGATAATTAAAGATATTCCCCTTGCCGCTCATATGCAGCGGTTTAAACCCGTTTTTATATACAAGAAGCTCAACAAGCTTTTCATCAGCATAGCATTCAACAGCAATCTTCATTGTTATTTACCTGTGAAGTGATCGAGAGCAAGGAACGGGTCCTGCTCAAGGAGGCTTTCAATATCAGATGTGCTGAGCTCCTTTACCTTTGTCTGGAAATCACTGTAATATACGGCAACAATATTCACATCTTCCACCTTTCCCTGTTCAACTATGGCATTTAGAAGATAGGGGTTATGTGTTGCAATGAAATACTGGTTTGATGTATCTTTTGCTATCACTTCACCAAGCTGTTTTGTGTAATAGGGGAAAGCGTGAGCTTCGGGCTCTTCAAATACAAGTGTCGCGTCTTTATTGGATTTAATTGCAAGCATGTAGAAAATAATACGGAGAAGAGTATCTGACATCATGCTGTAGGGGTAAGAAAACGCGATGTCATCCTGCTGCTTCTGTATCTCTATTGTTTTTTCGTTAGGTTTGAATACTGCTTTTAAACCGTAAGGTCTAAACAGAGAAGCGATCATTTCACGATTTTCTTTACTTGAGTATGCAGTCATGAAAAGATTTTCGCCATCAGGTATATCCAGCCTGCCCGGTAAATCTTTGGAGATTTTAGTATTTCTGTTGTATCTATAAAATAGAATATCAGATCTCTTTCCGATAATTCTGTCCTCATGAACACCATTACTATTCAATGCACATACAGGTTTTTTCTTATCTGATAAAAAAACATCAAAGAAGCTATTAGAACTTTTTATCGTAAGTTCACCATTGCTGTTAATCTTATCATTAAGGTTTATTTCAATTGGCTCATCGATAAGGCCGTCATAAAACAGATTATGTACATGCTCAAATCTTACATATTGTTTTAAATCTTTACTCCATTCATTATGGAAATAATTGAATAAACCGAATGCTTCCAGAATATTAGACTTCCCGGTATTTGGTTCACCGATAAAAAGGTTTATCCTTTTACACTGTAAATCCAGTGACTTTATTGATTTAAAATTCTTTATGGTTAATGTATTTATCATGATATTTCTCCATTACGAAATCAGGATTATCAGAGCTTATATCCTGCAATTTTCTCTATTACTAAATCCTTATCGCCCAGAACTTCTTCATTTTTTAACCTTAAAATCTTCAGGCTTCTTATTGCAAGAGCCTCATCCCTCAGCTTATCATAATTCTTCTGTTCTTCAGTTTCATGTACACCGCCGTCAATCTCAACACATAATCCCAGGCTGTCGCAGTAGAAATCTACAATGAAACCATCAATAATCTGTTGTCTCCTGAACTTCAGCCCGAACATCCTTCGGTCCCTGACCATCTCCCAGAAAACCTTCTCTGCTTCAGTCATATCTTTGCGGAGTTCGCGGCTTCTTTCGACCTTTACAGACGATACCCGCTGGTTACGGGCTATACTTTTTTCTGACATTTTGACCTCATCCCCCTAACCCCCTTCTCCTCAATGAGAAGGGGGAATTTGAATCCTGTACTTATGGATACGATCAAAGATCTATTGTATCAAAAAATTCTTTGTTCAACTGCAACAATTTTATGCTACAGTCACCCCTCGCCTTGAGGAGAGGGGCCGGGGGTGAGGTCAAACATTCTCATACCTCTTCACAATCTCCTCCGGTACACGCAGTTCCCCTGACATCAGTTTAGGGAGGAGAGAGTCACGGAGGGCGGAGAGGGTTTGGGATTCAGATAAATTCTCTTCCATCCTTTCTCTTATTGGTCTTAATACCTTTTCAAACTGTTGAACATGTACTTCAGGAGGTCTGATAAACCTTAGTTTTGGAATATTTCTAACATTTAATGAATTTAATATAGTACCTGCATCCAGTTTACTATTGATTTCTGCTTTCAGATATTCTGATAGCAACAGTTGTATTAAAAATGTAGGGAAATTGAAATCGTTTTTACATCGTATTGCCGTCATATTACGGCCAAGAGCTGCTTTAAAACTTGAAGGTATTTGAGCAACCGCACCAGAACGTCCAACGTTTGTAATAAGACAATCACCTTTTTGAACTTCTATCCTTGAAATCCACAGGTTATAGTCTTCATCACTTATCCAATACAACTTTGTTCTATCGAGGAGTCCATTATCCAAGATATTATCTAATTGTAATAATACTTTACCTGTTACATATTCCTGTTTAACAGGTTTCTTTGAATGTAAACAATCAATGACATCACAGATTTCACCGATTGTAGAGACCCTCCACCCTTCCGGTATCGGCCCCAGTTCACTGTCGATCATTTTTCCGCCCCCTCTGTCACTGCGTGACATCTCCCCCTTGGAAAGGGGGAGAGTTGAAGATGTTGGATATTTGAAGTCTACGAACCACTGTTTGAATATGGCCTGTGCCATTGCTTCAAGTGTACGGTTCATCTGATTGTTCAGTTCTATTTTGTCATCTATGGATGAGAGGATTTCTGAAATTGCGCGCTGTTCAGGGAGGGGGGGGAGAGGGAGCTTAATATTATTTAAAATACTCATCGTTAAAAACTTTGTAGCTGTACCCATTGATACATCTTTTAAATAATTTAATTGAAGCCAGAGCGCATAATATAAATATTTATTTATAATAGCATTGTTTTCATTGGCATTAATAACATAAGTTCTTTGATAAGCATCAAACTTTCCTTTATACAATTTAACATTAAACTTTCCGTCTGCATTATTACCTGCGAGTAAAACAGCTTCGGTATCAAAAGAATAACTGTTAATTTTCAATATTTCTGGAGAACATGTAAAAAAAGGATATTTACCATTTACGACAGCAGCATTAGAATTCAGCTTACCTGTTTTGAAAATACATATATCCTGCAATTTAGTTTCTTTCCAGACTTTTTGTTTATTCATATTTATTACTTCAGTGTTTTAATTATTTCATATATGATACTTTATAAAAAAAATCAATTCATCACTGATGGATTAATAGCTACTGGCCCTTTCGCTGTAAAAGCAAGTTCAAAGCTTACTTTTAAATTTTCTACCATTAGAACACCATTATACTTAGATCCTGGACATATAATTTGTTGTACTCCTGGACTTTCTATAAATGAATAACCAGCAAATGATTTAACAACTATACCAATAAGCGTATACGGATATTGAGAATTATCGAAACACATAGGTTTGTAATATATCGTATTCAACTCAGTTGAATTAAAATTTCTCTTTACAGTTTCATTAAAAACTGTTCGTGCAGCAGAAAACTCATTATTAAGAAACAAAAATCCACCTAAAATTGATAAATATTTGGGATCACTCAATCCATATACACTACTCAACCGAAGAACAGCAATTGCTTCTGAATATGATTTATTTTTTTCGACTAATGCTAAGCAGTATTCAATGGAAGCTCTAAATTCTTCTGCATGATTGGTAATTACCGGATTTAATACAGCTATAGCATCATCTACTCTTCCTTCATTCCTATAAGCTCTACCAAGTAAATACCGTGCTATTATACTATTAGGATTATCTTTAACAGCTTTTTCAAGATTTAGTAAATATTTTGGATTATCACCTAAAAATTTTTGAATATAAGAAGATTCAACCCATAATGAATCTTTTTCATTAACAACATTTAAACCTTTACTAATTGTTTGCTCTGCTTTTTCAATATAACTAGCTATTTCATCTTGATCGTCAATTCTTTTTGCCCATTCAAGATATAAATGAGCTAAGCTCTGATAACTGTATTCATCTTTTTCATACATACTAATTGCTTTTAAAAAACAATCCTCTGCCTGAAACAAACGCCTTCTTGCTATATCACTACTTTCAACTGACATAGCTAATTGTGTTAAAACTATACCTTTGGTATGATATAAAATCCTATTAAGTGGATTCAGTTTTATTGCTTCATCAATTTGACTAAATGCTAAATCCGATTTATTTTCCCTCGACAACATTCTCGCATAATGCTGTCTTACATATTCACTTTCAGGATCTTTTTTACAACCAGTTTCAAAAAATTTAATTTTCCCTTCTAAAGATTTTATTTGTTCCACGATTCTATCAGATTTTATAAATGAATCGAATGCATTTTTATCAGAAAAATAGTTTAAATTTAATGACGCTAAAACTTTTTGTATTAGATTTTCTTGCTCAGACTGACTGCCACATCTTTCCCAAACTATTGTTGATATAATTCTATGACGAGCTCTTACAACATATTGTTGCTTTGATTCATCAATACATTCATGAATTATTACTCCATCCAGCGAATTACCAATATTTTTATATAACGCTGAAAAAGGCACATCTAATATTTTGGCCAACAATGCTTCTCGAACAAAAGCGCCATGTTGATAGAAACAACATACAATCAAATACAATTGCTTTGCAAGTTGATTGTTAATACCACGAAATTCATCTTCAATTATAGCATCAAAGCTAAGCTCTTCTGTTGCTTCTCTCATTGCAATTAACAGTTCTTTCTTATAATTATTCTTTATAGCTTGAAATCTCAAATCATCAGAAAGAAACTCAAGTTTATTCAATGCTGAATTTTTCTCTAAAAACCTTATTAACTTTCTAATTTCTGTATCACTTAAAGCTTCAATTTCAAATTCTTTCCCTCGTGGTCTATACGTTGCCTGACGCCATTCATTTTTTCTTTCGCTTAAAACAAAAATAGCCGATTTCTTCCTTTCTCTTAAATGCTGTATTATTGTTCGCAACTCCAAGGCATAATCAGCAGCATTATCGATAAAGAAAAATATTACGCCATCAAATAGTGTTGTTACATACTCTATATCTCCCTCTATCAAAGGTGTTCCTGATTTATGATAAAATATATAACCAGCTTTTTCTAACACTAATTTTGATGCCAAAGACATTAACAATGTTGTTGAACCATATCCTGCTGAACCTAAGATAATATCCAAAGAAGGTTTATCATTATTACTTGTTGCAATATCAAGAAGATCTTCAAAAATTTGTTCTTCAATGTCTCGTTCCATTTGATGTTTATTGACAACTAAAGACCAATTCGGTTTATCCCCTTTTATAAATGATTGTATATTGGGCTTATCGCTAAATGTGATTTGATTTACATATTCCCATGAGTTAAAAAGTCTTAAAACTGATGCTGGATTTTTTTCATATTCTCTAAGGAAATCAGTAGGAATCTTCTCTTTTAATTGTTCCAACTGTGTATAATCAATTTTTTTATTATCAATATTTACTGAAGCTATTGATACAAATTCTTTTAAATCCATTTCAATGGTTTCAATATTTTTTTTATTCTTTAATATTTCTACATCTAAAGAACTTGTTTGCGGGGCAACTCTATATGACAATGGTAACGATGTTGGATAAAATTCATCACTTAATTCTGTAATAACTGTGTCCCAATTAACATCGTTATTAGAATAACCGATATAAAGTATATTTGATGTAGCAAAATCAAACTTTAATTTTTCAAAAAGCATTTTCCTTTGCTCTTTAAAATGAGAATAATCATCTCTTGTTATTATAATTTTACTTTTTAAATCTCCATAGAGTTTGCCGTGAAGATAATATACTGGCACATTGAAAATTGGATTATAATCTACTATATTCGACGATAATGTAGTAACAACAGGTGTCTGTTGCGGATCTGGCAATAAATTATAAGCATTCAATATACAATCATCATAATTTGTTGTATAAATGGCCTTCCATCTAATAGTAAAAAGCCACTTGAAAGTTTCATCTGGATTTAAATCTGTTAACCTTTTATGAATAAAATTTACTAATTCTTCTCGACTTTTTTTTATTTCAACTACTTGTGATATTTTTGATAAATCATATTCATCACCACAATCAATTGAAAAGTGTTCTGCAAGTTCTTTTGCTAACTGATAACCAGTTGGTGCATGATTTCCAGTAGCATCTATCATGTGATATCCAACACCAGCACCTAAAAAAAGGATACAATTACCTGATTGTAATGATTGAATTAAACCTATTGGAATCTCTTTCATCAAATTATCCTTTACTATTATGTTTTTCTAAAACCTCACACCTCAAACCCAATCCCCTTCAAATTCTCCTTAATCCTCTTCTCTAAATGCTCACTCTTCGCAAACTGCTCCGCAAGCTCCTCTGTCAACCTCTGCATCTTCTCTTCAAAGGGCTCCCCGTCATCTTCCTTTTCTTCAATCCCTACATAACGCCCCGGAGTAAGTATATATTCATGCTCCCGTATCTCTTCAATCTTCACAGACTTGCAGAAGCCCGGGATGTCTGTGTAACCGCCGCTATTAGCATGGGGTTGCAACCCCATGCTTTCGGAGCCGCGCCAAGCATGATATGTGTCCGCAATCCTCTTAATCTCCTCATCCCCAAGCTCCCTGTGTACCCTGTCCACAAGCACCCCCATCTTGCGCGCATCAATAAACAGAGTCTCACCCTTCCTGCTTCTGAACTTCGGGTTTGTCTTGATGCGGTTTAAAAACCATAACGACACCGGAATACCTGTAGAATAAAAGAGCTGCCCCGGCATTGCAATTATGCAGTCCACAAGGTCATCCTCTATGATGTTCTTTCTAATCTCACCTTCGCTTGACGTGCTTGTGCTCAAACTCCCGTTAGCAAGAACAAAGCCTGCAACACCATTCGGTGCAAGGTGATGTATGAAGTGCTGAATCCACGCGTAGTTTGCGTTACCTGTTGGGGGTGTGCCGTATCTCCACCGCAGGTCATCGGTCAGCTTCTCCCCGCCCCAGTCGCTTATGTTAAATGGCGGGTTTGCAAGTATATAATCAGCTTTAAGTGTCTTGTGTAAATCATTATGAAAAGTGTCAGCGTGGTTCGGCCCAATGTTCCCGTCAATCCCGCGAATGGCAAGGTTCATGCTGCAGAGTCTCCATGTTGTGGGGTTTGACTCCTGCCCGTATATCGATATGTCACCCTTACGCCCCTGGTGCTCCTCAACAAAGGTCTCGCTCTGCACAAACATACCGCCTGACCCGCAGCATGGGTCATATACCCTCCCCTTATACGGCTCAATCATCTCAACAAGAACCTTTACTATGGACTTGGGAGTATAGAATTCACCGCCACCCTTACCCTCTGAACCTGCAAATTTTGCAAGGAAGTACTCATACACGCGGCCAAGCATATCCTTAGACCTGCTCTCTTTATCCCCCACCTTTATTGATGAGAATAGGTCAACAAGCTCACCGAGCCTTGTCTTGTCGAGATCAGGTCGGGCGTAGTTCTTGGGGAGCACACCTTTGAGCCTGGCGTTCTCCTTCTCTATCTCCACCATTGCGTCATCTATTATCTGTCCGATGTTGGGCTTTTTGGCGCTATCCTTAATAAACTCCCACCGCGCCTTTTTGGGAACCCAGAATATGTTTTCTGCAAGGTATTCATCCCTATCCTCAGGGTCGCTGAACTCCTTCCCTTTAAGCTCGTTGTACCTTTCATCAAATGAGTCTGATATATATTTAAGGAATATGAGCCCAAGCACTGTATGCTTGTACTCAGCAGGGTCCATGTTGTTCCGCATCTTGTCAGCGGCAAGCCACAGCTTCTCTTCAAAGCCTATATTGGCAGCGTTATCGTTTTTCTTTTTAGTCTGTTTTACTTCCGGTTCTTTTTTTGACATATCTTTATCTCAGCTTATAATCCCAAACCCTTCTTAATATCCTTAACTGATTTACCTCCAATGGCAATATTCT
>ERZ795048.3435-NODE-3435-length-11792-cov-7.970435_pt1 | contig 11792 bp, 10 predicted proteins | sample MGYA00375132_ERZ795048 | MGnify/ENA primary metagenome ERZ795048 (study PRJEB30177, sample SAMN05720225) | activated sludge metagenome | isolation source: Anaerobic digester | place: Hong Kong | collected 2014-12-17 ...
TCCACAGTGCCGGGAATACCGGAAAGGGTTTCGCCAGAAGCAATCCGCCCGGCAATTTCCTCAATCTGGAGCTCCCCCATGCCGTACACAAGAATGTCGGCTTTCGCGTCAAGAAGTATGGAACGGCGGACCCGGTTATTCCAGTAATCATAATAGGGGAGCCTCCGCATGGATGCCTCAATGCCGCCCATGACAACCGGCACATCGCGGTACACAGATTTTACGAGATTGCAGTACACAAGGGATGCCAGCTTCGGGCGTGCCCCACCCACCCCGTCAGGGGTATACGGATCGTCATTCCTCACCTTTTTGAACGCGGTATACATGGAGAGAGAGGAATCAATATTCCCCGCGGTAACGGCAAAAAAGAGCCGGGGTTTTCCGAAAATGGATACAGAAGAAGGTTCTCTCCACCGGGGCTGTGAAATAATCCCTACACGGTACCCTTTCCCGGACAGGACACGTCCCACGACAGCAGCGCCGAATGAGGGATGATCAACATATGCATCTCCGGTTATAATCACCACATCAACATAATCCCAGCCACGTTCCCTCATTTCTCCGGAAGTGACCGGCAGAAAACTCCCCCGCAGATCATTATTTTTCAACAGCGGTACCCATTCCGATACAAAAAGTTTAAAATCATCATATTGTTATTTACAAATATATCACGCTTTGGTTAGTAATAACATATACATTAATATTTACATTGCAATTACAACACATTATCCGCTATCCTGAAAGTAAAAATAACAGGAAATACATTATTGAAACACGAGATAAAGAAGTCCCCCCGCGGGGGATTCATGGGAATACTCCCGGCAATCCGGCATGAGTGAACAATGAGGGAAATAATTACCACGAATTCATCTGAGGAATCATTTACCCTGGGGCGGCGCCTGGGACAATCGGCACGCCCCGGTGACGTCTACGCGCTCTCCGGAGAGCTGGGATGCGGCAAGACAATTATTGCAAAAGGCATTGCCGAAGGAATCGGCATAACAGAAGATATTACCAGTCCCACCTTCACCCTCCTGGAGATATATGAGAACACAGTTCCCCTGTATCATTTTGACCTGTACAGAATCGAACACGACGCGGAACTTGATCATCTGTACTTCGAAGATTATTGGGAGGGAAACGGTGTATCAGTCATTGAATGGGCCGAGCGTGCCGGAACCCGGCTTCCTGACACCACCGTTCATGTCACCATTGAATATATAAACAGCACCACAAGGAGAATTGCGATTGAACGTCCTGACAATTGACGCTGCGACAGAAACTGAAATTGTTGCGGTAACCGCCGGAAATTCTTTTTCCGATAAAACCAAGATAGTGGAGATATCACACTCCGTTACTCTTTTTGAAACCATTCACAGTGCGCTGAAAGAACTGAATATAACCATCCACGATATCAACTGTATCGGTGTCGGCACAGGCCCCGGCTCATTCACCGGCATCAGAATTGCTGTGACAACCGCGCGAATGCTCGCCCAGATTCTTGATGTCCCCCTTGTGGGGATTGCCACACAGCTGATATTCGCGTGCTCCGCTGACGCGAAACCCGGCACACTGCTCCTGCCTGCTTTTGATGCGAAAAAGAAACGGGTGTTTGGCGCACTGTACAGAATAAGTGATGACCCCCTCTCGCCCGAAGAGATCATTGCCCCCGGGGATTACCCCATGGAATATCTGGCACAGGGGGCTGAACCCGGATCGCCCCTTATTGCCGTCGGGAGCGGCTCCGGGAAGTATCACGACGTCATTGTGGAACACATACCCGGCGCGGAGATCAGATCGCCATTCATCCCGTCAGGGATACAGGCATGCCGTATTGTGGAAAAGACATATAATATCAATCCATCGGATTTTTCAGATTTCACCAAGGTCCTTCCGAACTATGCACGAAAATCCGATGCCGAAGTCCTGAAAGATCTGAAAGCAAAGGAGAAATAATTTTATGTCCGCATCACATGTTGCGAGATGAATCTTTCGCATTCGATGATACTACAGTGTATTATATTTTTTTCCGCGGTGTTATTGAATACGGCATGTGTGTATATTTCATATCCCCTGGTGCATCGCGACACAGGGCGTTTTGCGGGAATTCTATCTGCCGCGGGAACCGGTTTTCTTATTGTCTTTCACTCTCTTCTTTTTTACCATCTGTATCACGGTACTGTTCCCCTCAATACCGGCTCACTATACAATCTCTTTTTTTTCTTTTTCTCTGTACTCTGCATCTTACGTATGATAATCATCAGTAGATATTCTAAAACCATGGCAGCGGGACTGGACCTGATACACGAAAGTCTTGAGAAATATCATTCGATTTTCGCGAATTCGAACGAAGCGTTCCTCCTCTTTATGGTGGACGATGATGTCCGCGATGGCACATTTATTGAAGCCAACAATGCCGCATGCAGCCTCCTGGGCTACAGTGCTGATGAAATTAAAACCCTTTCGATCGATACTGTAATAATTAAATCCAGCTTTTCAAGCATCACTGAATTCAAACAGGTGCTTCTTTCCAGTAATCACAACACCTTACAGATGCAGGCGCGTACAAAAAGCGGGCTGGCGATCCCTGTGGAGATAAGCTTTCATGCGTATTCAATGAAACAGCAGAACTACATCCTCATGATAATGCGGGACATAACAGAGCGGATTCTCCATGAGCAGAAGATACATATCGCCCTGAAAGAAAAAGAAATTCTGCTGTATGAAATACATCACAGAGTCAAAAACAACCTGCAGATTATCTCGAGCCTTCTCGACATGGTAACCATGCGCATACAGGACCAGTCTGCTCTGTCATTTCTGAAGGACCTTGAATCTAAAATTTTTACGATGTCCATACTCCATACTCATCTATACAAACATGAACGTTTTGACTCAATTAATATCAACGAATGCCTTCGGGACATCATTCAACATATTGGAAGGCTTTACAATACTGACAGGATCCTCATCCATATTGACTGCCCCAACATTTTCATCCCCATTACTATCGGGATACCCGTCTGCCTTGTCATCAATGAAGCGCTTTCAAATGCCACACTCCATGCATTTGACGCAGATGAAGCAGATAGAATGTGTACAATATGGATCTGCGTTTCAGAAAAACCAAATGGCGAACTATGCGTTTCTGTTCGCGATAACGGCAGGGGCTTTCCGGATTCGATTGACATTGACACCACAGCAAGTATCGGCATAAAATTAATGAGGACAATCACACAGGACCAGTTAAAAGGTTCCTTTTCCATTCATAACAACAACGGAACTGAAGTTCTGCTGCAGTTTTACAGCAGGTAGCGGTATATTGTTTTTTAAGAATCATTTACGAAAAATTTATTGATATATTTTAACCGATTTGTATATAATAAGATTCTCGCTAAATTTACAACCCATCCAACACGTGAAATGGTCCGGGAGATGCAGATGAAAAACATTATGGTTGTCGATGATGAGGCGTTAATATCAACACAACTCGAAGAACGCCTTACGCTAATGGGTTACAATGTTGTGGGCCGGGCATCATCAGGAGAGGAAAGTGTGGTGATGGCAAAACATGTCCTTCCTGATGTCATTCTCATGGACATTGTTATGCCAGGGGAATTTGACGGCATTGCCGCATCTGAAATTATTATTAACGAACTGAACATTCCCGTCATATTCATAACCGCCTATGGCGACGACAAATATATTGACAGGGCTAAAAAACTCAATCCCGCGGGATATATCCTGAAACCGTTTCACATCGACGAGGTGAAAGCTGCCATTGAAATTGCCACCACGAGAAAGATGCTTCCTGAAAAACCTGACAGCATAATCGAACGGTTCCGGCTTGTTGCCGATTCAATTCCATACGGCATTATCCTTATAGATTCCGACTCCAGCATCACCTTCTGGAACAAGGAGATGAAATACCTTCTCGGCTACGACGAATACGAAGCCTTCCGGAAACCATGCACATTCTTCATGGAACTAACATCAAAACTTGCGATACAGCAGGTGCTAGATTATTTCACCACATGTGAGGTAACCGCAAAAGTACCCGTGGAGCGGGAAATAACCGCGCTCGGGAAAGACGGGACCGCCGCAGCCCTTGACCTTTTTCTTTTTCAAATTACCGACTCGCACCATTACATGACCGCCTGTTTTATACGTGACATAACTGACAAAAAAAACAAGGAAATGGAAATAATGACCGCCCTCCGCGAGAAGGAAACACTTTTCCGGGAAACAACCCATCATGTAAAAAACGATCTCCAGATTATATCAAATCTTCTCTTTTTGCAGTCACGTAATATCAATGATAAAAACATACAGGACCTTTTCAAAGAATGCAGCAACCGCATACAATCAATTTCCATGGTCCACCAGATGCTGTATTGCTCAAAAGAATCCGGGCAGATCAATTTCCGTGATTATATAAAATGCATACTTGAAAATCTCTTCAACGCATACCGGAGAAAAGAGCTGTCGGTACAATTTGACATGAAACTTGACGAAGCATTCCTTGACATGAAGCGTTCACGCTCATGCGGCCTGATTATCAATGAGCTGGTAACAAATTCGTTCAAGCACGCATTCAGCCGCTCATCAGGCAATAGTATATTTATACGTTTTCACAGAATACAGCCCGATGGTCCCTTTTCGCTGGTTGTCGGGGACAACGGCTGCGGCATTCCCGATGACGTCAACATCAACCAGCCCATGACAATGGGACTCCAGCTTGTGCACCTTCTTGTCATGGACCTCAGGGGGCACCTGGAGCTTAAAAGAAACAACACCACAGAGTTCACTGTCACATTTGTTTGATACTGTTCTGTATATCCATTACCGCCAGAAACGCTTCATGAATTGCGTCATTCAGTTTCGCGGGACGTTTCCCGTCCCCTATCACATAGAAGGGTATCCCAGTTGCTGCAATCCTGTCCGCCAGCGTCCGCTCTGAAACTGAACCCGCTGCAATAACGATATCATCAAACTTTTTTTCATGAACAGCACCATCTTTTTCGTATACTACAGTGCTGTTCCTGACAGACCTCACCTTTGCTCCGGTAATTGTTGTAACTCCCAGACGAGCGACATCTCCCGTCAGGACCCACCGGGTCGACTTCCCCACATCGGCGCCGGTTTTCGGGAGCATTTCAAACACGGTTACATCCTTCACCCCTTTCGAGACAAGCTCCTTCAGGCGTTCAACGCTTTCACCGCTATATACAAACAGGAAGTGAAGCGTTTCGGGCGATATCGTTCCCTTTTCAGCGAGAAAATGCGCGGTTTCAAGCCCCACTGCTCCCCCGCCGATAACGGCAATCCTCCTTCCAAGGGGGGGATCATCCCTGAGCACCTTCCATGCCGATATGACGTGGTCGTCATCAATTCCATCAATGGGGGGAGCCGCAGGTCCCGCCCCCTCCGCGATAATCACATAATCCGGATGCTGACCGGTAATCATATCGATCGAGACCGGGCTATTAAGCGAAACCGTAATATTGGGGCGGTCAATCATCGCACGGTAATACCGCAGTATCTCATGAATCTCCTCCTTGTGCGGCGGGACTCCGGCAATCCAGAGCTGTCCCCCTATATCAGCCTCCTTCTCATAAAGTGAAACATTATGTCCGGCTTCCGCCGCCCTCACGGCAGCCTCAAGCCCGCCGGGTCCGGCCCCCACCACCATAATATTTTTTGGAGTTTTCGTTTTGTGTATGATACGGACACCTTCATATCCTGTCCGGGGATTGACGATACAGAAAACAGGCTGCCCGCTGAAAATGGTATCAGTACATCCCTGGTTGCAAGCCACACAGGGCCGTATCTCACTGACACGTCCCGTATTCGCCTTCACGGGCCACTCGGGATCAGCAAGGAGCACCCGTCCCAGATTCACCATGTCCGCAACACCGTCCCTGATGATCTGTTCCGCGGTAACAGGATCCGAAATCCTGTTTGACGCCATGACAGGCACCGATACCGCCCGCTTTATATTGAGCGCCAGATATGAATAAGCAGACCTTGGTACCCGCATCGGAAGCTGGGGAACCCGTGCCTCATGCCATCCGCCGGTTACGTTAATGAGGTCCACACCCGCCTCTTCATAGACCCGGGCAAAGTCCTGCGCCTCCACATCGGTATTACTGCCGGGTATAAAATCATTCCCCGCCATTCGTATTGTCACGGGGAAATCCGGCCCGAGACGTTTCCTCATTCCTTCTATTATTTCACGCGGGAACCGTGTCCTGTTCTCAAAGCTCCCCCCGTATTCATCGGTCCGGATATTCCTGATGGGGGAAAGAAACTGCGTAATCAGATATCCCGCGGAGGCAATTATTTCCACACCATCAAATCCTGCTTCCTTCGCCCGCTCAGCGCCCCTGATGAAATTTTCTATGGTTGCCTTTATATCGTCTATTGTCATTTCCCGCGGCGTTTCCTTGGAATAATTGTTGTATACCGATGAAGGCGCCATGGGGGTTTCACCGTCAATCAGCCAGGACACGGCGTATCCCCCCGCATGAAAGAGCTGTACCCATGCACGGGCCCCTTCACCTTTAATTATATCAGCGCATTTTTTGAATGCCGGGATAGTATCATCCCCCGAAAGGGAAAGCGTGACCCCCATACCCCCTACTTTATCAATACCCACAGGACCAACGGTGACAATCCCCGCCCCCCCCCGTGCTTTTTCCCTGAAATAATCATAATATCTGTCATTCATGGAACCATCATTGGAATAGAGCAGACCCATTGAGGGATATGCAATCCGGTTTTTCACTTCAACGTTATTGATCATAATGGGGCTGAAAAGTTGTGCAAACATAGGGGCCTCCTGTAGAAATGTAATTATGTGTCGCTGCGGATTCCTCTTCCCACAAGTTCATACATAAAGCTGCGGAACTCGCTGTCAGTTATTTCCATAAAACGAAACAGGCCGATTTTCTTATACTGCAGCATCCCTTCTGAAACAGCGGCAAGAAACATTGCCAGCAGCTTCGGGTCTATGGGCCTGAAAATACCTTCCTGTATCCCCTGCAGAATCGGAGGCTCCACTACTCCTGTGACCTCCGCCATTTTCTTTATTATTATATCCTCACCTTCGCCCTTACTGCCGCTGTATTCTGCCTTATACTCCATGAGTATATTATAATAGTCCCTGTGCCGGTCAAAAAAACTGACAAAGGAGTCAAATATTGATATAAGCTTTCTGCTGGGAGTGTCCTGCTTCATTTCACTTTCATGAAACAGGGACACAAGCATATCCCCCGCTTCAAAACATATTGCGCGGTACATCTCCTTTTTATTTTTAAAATGATGATACACCGCGCCTGTTGTCAGTCCCGCTGCCGCGGCAACCTGCCTCAGAGACACGCCGTTATACCCCTTCTTTAAAAACAATGTACGCGCGGTATTTAATATATGTGTTCGACTGTTCTTTCTCTCCAGGGTTTTCTCCATCCGGACATGCTGCAATATCCGTCAACCGGTGATTACGCAGAACAATTTCTGCAGATAAAACATAACACTGTTATGTTTTATCTGCAGAAATTGTCAACCATAAAATAACATTTTTCAGCATTGCTGTACTGCTGCTGACCCATTCAATAAACGCATATCACAGAGACCGAAAACTATTAATTACTGTTGACACCCTGTAAAACCGCCGGATACTGTGAATATCCTATCATTAAAGAGAAGGTATATTATGAGCTATACTACAATCGAATATGAAGTAATCGAGAAGGGCGTAGGTCTCCTGTCCCTTAACAGGCCTGACGTATACAACGCAGTAAACCATCAGATGATGGAGGAACTGGATGACTTCTGGAGAGAACGGCTCTATGACCTCGACACAAAAGTCATAATACTGAAAGGAAACGGGGAAAAGGGGTTCTGCGCTGGTCTTGACATGAAGGAAACACTGGAGATGGCTCCGAAAATGAATAGCCAGGAGTTCTACCGCTTTCAGGCACGCCTTGCCAGGATCAACCTTGCAATGCGCCGCGCGCCGCAGCCGATCATTACCGCAGTACATGGCGCCGCAGCGGGCCAGGGGTTCAGCTTTGTCCTCGCCTCCGACATACGGGTAATCTCACCTGATGCACGGTTCTGCGCCGCCTACATCAATATCGGGCTCGGCGGCGCCGACATGTCATGCAGCTATTTCCTCCCGCGGATGATCGGCTCAGGGAGGGCCTATGAGTTCATGTATACCGGACAGTTCATGTCCTCGGAAGAAGCGGTAAACCTGGGCCTTGTAAGCAAAATGGTTGACCGTGACAAGCTTCTTGATACCGCGAAAGAATACGCGTCGATTCTTATGACAAAAAACCACTTCGGCCTTCGCCTCACAAAGGAGGCAATCAATATAAATATTGACGCCGGCGGCCTTGAAGCTGCCCTTAACATGGAAGACCGCAACCAGGTAATGCTCAGTATGGAGCTTTTTAAACAGGTGAAATAATATCTGACCACAAAAAAAAGGGGCTGACCCGTTACACTCGGGTCAGCCCCTTTTTCGTTTCTATACTGTACTATTTATTTCTTCTTCGGTGCGGCTTTTTTTGCCTTCGCTTTTGCTTTTGGTGCAGCCTTTGCCTTCGGTGCAGCTTTTTTTGCTGCCGCAGGTTTTGCAGCGCCGCCTGCCTTTCCCTGAAGCTTTATACCCATTTCTTTCTGGATTTTCTGTGCTTCCTCAACGGTCCGGAGAATCACCTCTTCCACTGAAGGCACATCATGGATAATACCCTGGCACTGGCCTATAAGCTGTACGCCTTTTTTAAGGTCACCCTCAGTGGCTGCCTGAATTTTGTCGAATGCAGTCGCCATGTGGGCAAGGGTCATCATGGTCTTCGGGCCCTGTGCAATCATGCCGAGCATCAGTTTAAAGAAAGGAAGATTCATGTCACGGGCGATTCTGGGTCCTGCGATGATTGCCCGCGGGAGGCTCATTCCGCGCCTGATTGCCCTTTCTGCTGCCGGAGTCTTAAGGACACGGCAGTTCAGCCCGTCAAAACGGTTTGAATAAAGGGTATCCTGGATTCCCGACTCAAGCTGCTTCTGGATTGTGTCCTGATGTACAGGGCTTTCCTTTGTCATTGAGAGACGGGTCCCCATACCGATACCTTCCGCACCCAGAGCAAGGGCTGCGGCAAGTCCCCTTCCGTCAGCAAATCCGCCTATTGCGAGAACAGGAATGCTCACCGCGTCAACAATCGCAGGAACAAGGACCATCGTTGTTGCAAGTCCGCCGTGCGCAGCCGCTTCATGTCCGGTAACCTGAAGGGCGTCCGCTCCCGCTTTTTCCGCTGCAACAGCGTGTTTTTCAGTAGTAACTGTGGATATTACCTTTCCGCCGTATTTGTGTACACGCTCAATGATATCATCACCGCGTCCGAGAGAGATATTCACAACCGGCACCTTCTCCTCAATGAGGACCTCGGCATTTTCACGCGCCCCCGGCATCAGGAGGGTACAGCCCGCGCCGAAAGGTTTGTCGGTCAGTTCGCGGATTCTCTTAATTGACGCCCGGGTCATCTCCGGTGTAAGAGGCCCTGTGGCGAGATATCCCAGTCCCCCGGCGTTTGAAACAGCGGCCACCAGTTCCGGAACACTGATCCAGCTCATGCCGGGAAGGATGATCGGGTATTTAATTTTAAAAAGATCGGTAATTTTTGTTCTCATACGAAACTCCTTTAAAAAAAATTTTTCTAAAACGGCATATTGCATCCGTTTCGTAGTATGTAGTCCTTAATGAAGCCTACTCATCAGCCGCGTTCCCCAGGAGGGCCAGGGCCTCATCAAACCAGGAAATCCATGAAGCCTCATGAGTTATTCCCCGCCGCAGATTAAGGTAGCGGAATTTTGCCTTCATTGACATTTGTTCAACATCGGGAAAATATTCCCTTTCCCGCTCACGATATACATTCAATTTTTCTTCGTGGATTTTCCTGCGCCGCAGAATTTCGTCAATAATAATATGTATCGGCACAAGATATCCCACATGAAATTTTGCGAGGAGGTCCTCTTTTACCGGGGACGGCTCCGTCGGCCCCGCGATCCATTCCACAAGGTACTGCGTGCCTTCATCAGTGACCCTGTAAATTTTCTTGTGGGGCCTGTCCTCCTGCTGCACCACCTCGGAAACCACCAGCCCCGTCCTTTCCATTCTGGCGAGTTCCCGGTAAATCTGCTGATGGGAGGCCTTCCAGAAAAAACCAAGGGAACTGTTGAACTGTTTCGCAAGGTCATACCCGCTGCAGGGCTTATCACCCATAAGTGACGCCAGGATTGCGTGCGTTATTGCCATAGTATACCGGAGCTCCGTTAATTACAGAAGGCCGGAAACGCGCGAGATCTCCTCTTTCGCTTCCTTCGCCATCCGTTCAATAAGCTCTTTACATGTCGGCACATCATTCACCAGCCCCACGGACTGCCCCATCATCATGGGAGCAAGATCAACATTTCCGGTTTCCCATGCCTCCTGCACCCTTTTCCCTGAAATCAGCGGCAGCAGGTCCTCAAAACCGCACCCCTTCGCCTCAAGGGCAAGAACATCCTCCACAACCCTGTTGCGGATAGCGCGTCCCTGCAGGCCTATACTCTTGCAGATCAGCGCGGTATCATTTTCATGACGCTTCAGGAGGTCCTGCTTTATATTATCATGGACTTCGCATTCTTTTGTCGCCACAAACCTGGTTGCCATCATGACACCGTCAGCACCAAGCACCATTGCCGCCGCCATTGAACGTCCGTCGGCAATCCCGCCAACAGTTACAACAGGGACTTTGCACACATCCTTAATCCTCGGCGTAAGCACCATGGTGGTAACATCATCATTCAGCGGATGCCCCCCCTCTTCGATTCCCGCAGCATAAATCCCGTCATACCCCGCCTTCACCGCATGCTCGGCATGGCGTACCGAACCGACTTTGTGAAACAGCTTCACCCCCGCGTTCTTCAATGTTTCCACCATCTCTTTGCCCACAGCTTTATCAAGGGGGGCACCGGAAATTTCAAGTCCCGCCACCTTCTCCTCAGCGCACACACGGAGATACATTTTATGCTGCTCCGGTCCGATATGCACCGATGGAAGAATTGTGACATTTACCATAAAAGGCTTATCTGTCAATGCCCGGGTTTCCCTGATCGCATTCCGGAATTCCTCTTCCGTGGGATAATTCCCCGCAGTGAGGTTCCCCAGCCCACCGGCGTTCGATATCGCGGCGCATAGCTTCGGCGTACACAGCCACATCATGGCGCCGCATATAATCGGATACTCGACACCGAACATTTCAGTAATTGCTGTTTTCATATACATCCTCCCTGACTTTCCTGGATAAATATTTCATACACATACAACAAGGCAGAAATACAATATGCAAATAAGTGCATATTCAATCATGGAAATAATAATTATTTTGTCAATAAAAAACAACTGAAAACTCCGGAACAAAAAACCCCCCTGAACTATTCTTCGGGGGGGCGATATATCTCTGCATCCTGAATGTTTTGAAAAACAGACAATCCGCATAGCCGGCATTCCCCCTTTTCGCGGTACACAAAAAAGGGGGTAATAGACGTTATTTTATTGTTGTATCAAGCTTTTTCTTGACCTTCTTTGCCTCGGCAACAATGTTCTTCATAATCTGTTCAACGGTTGGGGTGTCATGAATAATTCCCGTGATCTGCCCCATGGGAAGTACTCCTTTTTCGTTGTCCCCCTCCATGGTGCCCACAAGAAATGCTTTAAACCCGATGGCCATCCGCGCCATCTGCATGGA
>ERZ795048.3436-NODE-3436-length-11792-cov-5.897930_pt1 | contig 11792 bp, 10 predicted proteins | sample MGYA00375132_ERZ795048 | MGnify/ENA primary metagenome ERZ795048 (study PRJEB30177, sample SAMN05720225) | activated sludge metagenome | isolation source: Anaerobic digester | place: Hong Kong | collected 2014-12-17 ...
ACGGCGTTAAGCATTTCAGGATAGGCGAAAGGGTGACCGGCGAAGGTCATATCGCCTGCGGGCACTGCAGGAACTGCAGGAGGGGAAAGAAGCATGTCTGCGAGAACACGGTAGGCATAGGAGTGAATATCGACGGCGCGTTCGCCGAATACCTTAAAGTACCCGCCGAGAATGTCATGAAGATCAATCCTTCAATATCTGATGATTATATAGCCGTAATGGACCCTTTCGGCAACGCCGCGCACACCGCTCTCTCCTTTCCGGTCATCGGCGAGGATGTGCTGATCACCGGCGCGGGTCTGATCGGATCAATGGCCGTAGCGATCTGCCGCTTTGCTGGAGCAAGACACATCGTCGTGACCGACATAAGCGAATACAGACTTGACATCGCAAGGAAAATGGGCGCTACGAGAGCGGTAAACCCTATGAAGACCTCTATCGCCGATGTAAAAAAAGAGCTCGGAATGGTCGGATTCGATGTCGGTCTTGAGATGAGCGGGTCGCCTGCGGCTTTCAGCGACATGATCGCTAATATGTACAACGGCTCAAAGATCGCGCTTCTCGGTATCCTACCGTCAACGACCCAGGTGAACTGGAGCGACATTATCTTTAAGGCTCTCACGCTCAAGGGAATATACGGAAGGGAGATGTTCGAGACCTGGTATAAAATGGAGCAGATGCTTATCGCCGGACTTGATCTGAGCCCGATAATCACACATCATTTCAAGGTGGACGATTTCCAGAAAGGGTTCGATGTCATGGAAACAGGTGAAAGCGGAAAAGTTATTCTTGAATGGGAATAGGCCTTGGCTCTGATAGTGCAGAAATACGGAGGAAGCAGCCTCGCGACCCCTGAACTGATAAAAAAGACAGCGGAAAGGATCGTTGAAAGGCACGATTCGGGCGACAGACTGGTGATAGTAGTGTCCGCGATGGGACAGACTACGAATGCGCTTGAAGCTAAAGCTCTGGCGGTTTCGGACAACCCGACCCCGAGAGAGATGGATATGCTCATATCTATCGGGGAAAGGGAATCGATATCGCTTATGGCGATCGCGGTCAACTCAATGCGCCCCGGCCTTGCGGTATCCTTCACCGGCTCACAGATCGGGCTGATTACAGATAACAACCACAGGAACGCACGGATACTGGAGATAAAGGGCGACAGGCTTGTCGATGCCCTGAACGGCGGTAAAATACCTATAATCGCCGGATTTCAGGGCGTGAGCACGGAGAAGGAGATCACGACTCTCGGCCGCGGCGGCTCGGATACCACCGCCGTGGCGGTGGCAGCGGCGCTGAGCGCAGACATGTGCGAGATATACTCCGATGTTAAAGGAGTTTACAGCGCCGACCCCAGGATATGTTCTGATCCCGTAATGATAAAAGAACTTGATTACGACACGATGCTGACCATATCGTCACTCGGAGCTAAAGTTTTAAAGGACTCCGCCGTCGAATACGCAAAAAGGCTTGGGGTCAGCATTACGACAGGGCTCAGCTGGACCGGGGAAACTGGAACCGTTATCACCGGTAAGGGTTCGCTGAACAACAATAAGTTCGCTTCACTTGTGTATAATGATAAACTCAGCTACAGAACTTCTGAAGCTGAAGATGCTCTGTTGCCGGATATTCCGTCTCTAAGGTTCTGTCAGAAGTGCGGCGATTCAGTTCTTTCTGTTTTTGACCGCAGCGTCCGTCAGGGCGAAAAAAAGTGCTGCTCCGTCGCCGTAGCAGGCTCAGGGATCAAGAGCGAGCCTGACAAGATCCGGAGAATGTATGAAATAGTTTCCTTATCTTCCAATATACTCGGTTTTGTTCTTACCGATATCAAGTTCGAGATCTTTTTTGAAAATGATATGAAAAAGGAGACGGTAAGTGAAATCCATTCGGTCTTTTTTAAGTCAAATTAAGCAAATTTTTACTTGCAACAAAGTTTAGATTCCTTATATTACTTAACTTAATATATTAAAGTCAAAGTATACGGAAACCGGCTATGAGCGAATTAAATAAAGTTGAAACACAATTCAAAGAAAAGATCAAGAGCTTTCTGAACCAGAACTCATTCAATACATGGATAAAACCGGTGAAAGTGGTCAATATAGAAGGTGATGTCGTTTCTTTCCAGGTACCGTCAAAAATACATATTGATTACATAAGAGGGCAGTACAGATCTGTTTTTGAGAAGACTCTGAAGGACATACTTGCAAATGAGAGCGTCAGTATCAAGTTCCTGATCGATTCCGATACGGATTTCAGTTTTGAAACCAGACCGGAAACCGAGACTGTCGTTAAAAAGGCAAAGGACCTTCATAAAGGCAGAGTCGCGCCATATAAAGAAACCTCGTTAAACCCCAAATACACTTTCGAGAATTTTGTAATGGGTAACGGCAATGAGACAGCCTATGTTTCATCTCTGCAGGTCGCGCAGAATATAAAAAAGACGCAGTATAACCCGCTTTTGATCTTCGGAGGTGTCGGTCTGGGCAAGACCCATCTTGTATCGGCTATCGGCAACCATGTTTTCAGCCATGATCCGGGAATGAAGATACTTTATATGACTTCCGACATCTTTGTTTTCCAGATCATAAATCACATCAAGAACAAAACTATCGACGAATATAAAGCCTATTTAAGAACGAAAGACCTGATCATAATAGACGATATCCAGTTCTTCGCTAAAAAGGACAAGAGCATGGAAGAGCTTTTCCATATCTTCAATTATATTTATAACAGCGGCGGACAGATAGTTCTTACTTCCGATTTTCATCCGAATGAGATCCATGAGCTCGACGACAGGCTGAAATCAAGATTTAAGATGGGCCTTATAACAGATGTCAGACCTCCTGATTTGGAGACAAGGGCGGCCATAATAAGACTTAAGGCGGAAGAGATTAGTTTTACTCTTGAAGATGATGTTGTTATGTTCATCGCCAACAATATCAACACTAATGTCAGAGACCTTGAGGGGGCCGTAAAAAAACTGTATTTCTATTATTCTCATTTCAATAAAGAGATATCAATAAACAAAGCGAAAGAGATCTTAAAAGAGCTTATCACTTCAAAAAAATCCTCACTGAATATTGACAAGATACAGGATATAGTTTCGGAATTTTTCTCCATCCCGAAAGATCTGCTTATAAAGAAAACCCGTACAAAAGAGGTGGCAGAAGCGCGGGCGGTTGCCATGTATCTCTGTACGACACAGCTGAAATCAACTACTACAAGTATTGGAGTGCATTTCGGCAACAGGGAGCACAGTACCGTTTCCCACGCGGCGGCAAAAATACAGAAAAAACTCAATACAAAAGACCCGGAAACAACAAAAATGATCGATGAAATACTGAACGTAATTAACTTATCCACTTGTTAACATTGGTTTTTTGTGAACAGAATTAATCGGAGTTTATGAACATTGAAAATACATGATATGAACAGGATAAATAAAACAACTCATAATACAACTCGTATAATATGCGGGGTTTATAAAACTGCTCACATATCGACAGAGCTAATATTAACAATAGGTTTGTTTATAATAAATTAACTCTTAAAAGAAGGAGAAGAGGAATGATATTTTCCACTCTAAAATCAAATCTTATGAATCAGCTTTCACTGATCAGCCCTATACTTCCGTCACACAGTGCAAAACCTATAACGGAGTGTATAATTCTCTCCCTGAAGGACAATGAGCTCACTGTAACGGCTACTGATATTTCGGTAACTCTGGTCAATAAGGTAGAAGTTAACGGAGTTGAGAACGGTACTGTAGTGGTTCACGGAAAAAAATTCATAAACATCATCAAAAGTCTTCCGGATGTTGTAATGACCGTTAAAAAAGACGGGGGAATGGTAAAGATAATATCGAATAATATTAAATTCGAGCTCGCAGTAACTGAAGATTACGAGGATTTTCCGGCGACACCGAAGAGCCTTTCGGGAAATTTCATTACCATAGATACCCTGAAACTAAAAACATATATAGAAAAAACGGTTTTCACTGTATCTCCCGATCAGCTTAGAGCCGTCCTTACAGGTGTTCTTTTTTCAATAAAACTCAATCAGCTTACTATGGTCGCCACGGACAGCGTAAGACTTGTAAAACTTGAGGATAAGAGCGTCAGGTATGAAGGAGAAGATACGGATATGATACTTCCTGCTAAATCACTTCAGATCGTATCTAACGCGATCGACAGAAATGAGGAATGCATGATATTTTTCGAGGAGAATTACGTTGAGTTCAGATTTGGGGCTGTAGTTATCTTCTCAAGACTTATAAACGGAAAATATCCTGCTTATCAGGCTATAATACCTGCGAATAACCAGCTTAAAGCAAAATTCGACAAAACTTCAACTATTTCGGCACTTGGAAGAGTATCTCTCGCCTGTAATCCGGTAACGAAGCTTATCAAATTCAATTTTGAGAAAGGACAGCTTCTTATAAATACCGAAGACAGCAACTCTTCATCAAAAGCGGAAGAAAGTATACCTCTGGATTACTCAGGTGAAAAAATGCTGATAGGGTTTAATTCTTCAAAAATAAGCGAACTTTTGAAAAATATCAGCACGGATATGGTTCTGATGGAGATAAACAGCGGTAAAAAACCTGTTATAATAAAGCCGTTTGAATCAAATGAATCTTATGATATGATGATGCTGCTGATGCCTTCGTCCGTAGATAATTCTTAAGGACTATAAGGCAGATGAAACTCAAAAAGATAGGTCTGAAGAACTTCAGGAATTATGTAAATCTTGAGCTGGAGTTCGATAAAAATATTATTTGTTTTACAGGTCTCAACGGTCAGGGAAAAACAAATATTGCGGAAGCTGTATCTGTGCTGGGCCTTCTTACGAGTTTCAGGACATTGAGTTATTCCGAAATGATACGATTCGGAGAAGATGGTTTTTTTATAAAAGGGGAGTTTTTCAACAGCAGCGGAAGGGATATTGAGGTAATAATAAGTTATGACGGAAAAACAAAGAAAATAATGTACCAGAACAAAAAAATAACAAGATTCTCTGAAATGTGGGGAAAAATACCGGTCGTTTATCTTATACCAGACGAAAGTATAATAACAACGGGACCTCCTGCGGCAAGGAGAGATTTTTGCGACAGGCTTATTTCACTTATTGACCCTGAATATCTGCACATGCTTAATGAATACAATTCCGTTATCAGACAGAAGAACAGGGTTCTTTCAGAAATGAAAGCAGGCATATCGCACGGTTCCGAACTGATCGCTATTTATAACTCAAAGATATCATCGGCCGGAAACGGGATATTTATCAAGAGAACGGAATTCATTAAGGATTTTCTTCCTTATTTTGTAGAGATATTCGATTATGTATCTGACGGGCTTTATGCGGGAAACATTGTTTATGAAACGATAATGGACGAGGAAAATTATGAAAAAAGCCTTTCCGCTGCACTGAGCGAGCAGAAAGGTCAGGAGATTAAAAGAGGCATCTCGGTGATCGGTCCGCACAAGGACGATCTTGAATTTATGATAAACGGCCGTTCTCTGAGAAAATTCGGCTCAAAAGGCCAGCATAAATTATTCCTCGTAGCACTTAAACTTGCCGGAACTGAATACATAAAATCAGTTACGGACGAATACCCTATATTCGTACTCGATGACCTATATTCTGAAATAGACGAAAATAAAAGTCTGAAAGTAGCTAAGATACTGGATAAGGACATTCAGACATTCATAACGACGAGCAACAGCAGGATAATAGATCAGCTCGATCAGAATGTTTCACAGCTTTTCAGAGTGGATAACGGAAACTGCACGGCGGTATTTTAAAAAATGAAAAAAAGACAGGAACGCACATATAATTCACCAAAAAGGATACCGGGCATAAACTCAGTGCTCGACAATCTTGTTTCCACAACTCCTGAGCTTTCCAGGCTCGCAGTTGTAATGAAGGTAATAAAAGCCTGGGATGAAACTGTCGGGGAGAAACTCGGGAAGGTAACCAGAATATTAAAATATGAGAATGAAGTTCTTTTCGTCCGTGTAACAAGCTCGGTTTGGAGGAATGAATTCTACCATATCGAAGATGAGATCAAAAAGAAGCTCAGAGGAAAACTCGGAAGCATAAAAATAACAAAGATAGTGTTCTTATAGACCGGAGGGAAAAATAATGAACGAATTTGAAGAAGTGAACAGAGAAGCCTACTCGGCGGATACGATAACGGTACTGAAAGGCCTTGAAGCTGTCAGAATGAGGCCTGCGATGTATATAGGGGATATCGGAGCCAGGGGACTTCATCATCTTGTGAACGAGGTTGTCGACAACTCTATCGACGAGGCTCTTGCCGGACATTGTACCAGAGTTGACGTCGAGATAACGCAGGACGGCGGGATAACGGTACTTGACAATGGAAGAGGTATACCTGTCGACCTTCACAAAGAGGAGAACAAGCCCGGAGTCGAAGTCGCGATGACAATACTTCACGCCGGAGGTAAATTCGATAAAGATAATTATAAAGTTTCCGGAGGTCTCCACGGTGTAGGTGTTTCCTGTGTGAACGCACTTTCAAAGAAGATGATAACGGAAGTTTATAAGAAAGGAAAACACTACAGGATCGAATTCGAAAAGGGAATAACCGTAAAGCAGCTTGAAATAGTCGGAGAAACGAATATCAGGGGAACCAGGCAGACTTTCTATCCCGATCCTGAGATATTCGAAACGACGGTATACAACTATGAAACGATAGCTCACAGGCTTAGAGTACTGGCGTTTCTAAACAAAGGTCTTCTCATTTCATTAAAGGACAACAGGCAGTCATCGGTAAAAGAGGACGGCACATTTCCTTCGAACGAATTTATGTACGAGGGAGGTCTTGTCGAGTTCGTCAAATACATCGATGAGAATAAAAAAAACATATGTGAACCGATACTGATAGAAAAAACAATAGATGATTATCCGCTGGAGATAGCTCTTTCATGGAATGACACTTACAGGGAAAATATTGAATCCTATGTGAACAACATCCATACAGTCGAAGGCGGAACCCACGAAGAGGGTTTCAAATCCGCCCTCACAAGGGTCATCAATAAATATGCGGTGGACTCAAAGATATTCAAAAATGACAAGATGAAGCTTTCCGGCAGCGACGTTAGAGAGGGTCTGACGGCCGTCATTTCTATCAAAGTAATGGAACCACAGTTCGAAGGCCAGACGAAAACAAAGCTGGGGAATGGCGAGATCACGGGTATTGTTCAGTCGGTCGTTTACGAAAAACTTCTCGAGTGGATGGATGAAAATCCGAGGATAGCCAGAATGATCGTCGATAAATGTACCGAAGCATTAAGGGCAAGGGAAGCCGCAAGAAAAGCGAAAGACCTCATCAGGAGAAAATCAGCTTTTGAGGGTGGTTCGATGCCGGCCAAACTCTACGACTGCATGAAAGGTACTAATCCGATGGACTGCGAACTCTTCATAGTCGAGGGGGACTCCGCAGGCGGATCCGCAGTTGACGGAAGGGATATAAAATATCAGGCGATCCTGCCGTTGCGAGGCAAGATACTTAATGTGGAAAAAGCCCGTCTTGACAAAATGCTGGCCAACGAAGAGATCAAAAGCCTGATAAACGCTATCGGAACAGGTATCGGAGAGAACGAAGCGGACTATGCTGTCAACTCTAACGGAGAGTCGGCAACGCCTTCAGGAAACGGCAGCGGCGACGGTTTTGCTCTCGAAAAACTCCGCTACGGCAAGATCATCTGTATGGCCGATGCCGATGTAGACGGCGCTCATATCAGCACACTGCTGCTCACTTTCTTTTTCAGATACATGCCCGAACTGATAAAAAGAGGCCATGTTTATATTGCCATGCCGCCTCTTTACAAGGTTTCAAAGGGAAAAATATCCCATTATGTTTATCCCGGTAACGAAGAGCTTAAAGATCAGCTTGTAGCAGAGCTTGGCGGAGAGGACGGGAAAGGAGTTCAGGTACAGAGATATAAAGGTCTTGGAGAGATGAACCCCGAACAATTGAAGGATACTACTCTTGATCCTGATAAAAGGGTTATTAAAAAGATAAATATCGAGGATGCCGTCGAAGCTGACAGAATATTTACGATGCTGATGGGCGACGAAGTTCCTCCTAGAAAAGATTTTATAATCGAAAGATGTCATTTTGCCCAGAATATTGATGCATGACGGTTATGAAATAAAGAAAGCCGGCATAAGGAGCGTCTGCGGCATAGCGGAGGTCCAAGTTGACTGCTGGAGGACGACCTATAAAGGCATCATGCCCGATGAAAAACTCTGTGCTCTAAGCTATGAAAAAAGTGCTGAGAAATGGAAGGAATTTTTTACATCCGGGCGTAAAAGTGATTTCAGGAACACAGTTCTGGTGGCAAAAAAAAATGATGAAACAGTAGGTTTCTGCGCCGGAGGAGAGGTAAGAAAATTCTCCAAACGGACAGAAGGGTATAAAGGCGAAATAAAAGCGGTTTATATTCTGAAGGAGCATCAGAAAAAGGGGCTGGGAAGGATTTTTTTAAAGTATTTTGAAGAAATGTTTCGAAAAAAAGAAATTTTTTCGTATATTATTTGGGTGCTGAAGGATAACGCCTCAAAAGGGTTTTACAGAAAAATGGGCGGAAAACTCATCACGACAAAGACATACGAGATCGGCGGTAAAAAACTCAAAGGACTTTGTTTCGGGTTCACGATAAACAACGGGGAATAATATGGATTTTAATCGTAAAGTAATAAATACAATAAAGGCAAAAAGATCAGCTGTATGCGTGGGACTGGATGTCGAACCCGGTAAACTTCCGCAGATACTCAGGAATGAAAAAGATCCCGTTCTCAAGTTCAATAAAGAGATAATCGAAGCTACAAAAGAATTTACTGCGGCATATAAGCCCAATCTGGCGTTCTATGAGCAGTTCGGAACGAAAGGTTTTGAGTATTTTGAAAAAACTCTTGAAATGATGGGCGGAGATGTGCTTAAGATAGCGGACGCAAAAAGGGGCGACATAGGCAACACCTCAAAAAAATACGCTCACGCTTTTTTTGAGACCTTCAACTGCGATGCGATCACATTAAGTCCGTATATGGGCGAAGATTCGGTAACCCCGTTTTTGGAAAGAGAGGATAAAGGGGTTTTTATACTTGCGCTGACCTCCAACAAGGGTTCTTTTGATTTTCAGATGCAGAAAATGAGAGACGGAAGATTTCTTTATGAGATCGTCATTGAGAAAATAAATTCATGGAACATAAAGAACAATTGCGGCCTTGTTGTCGGCGCGACGCATCCGCAGATGTTCGAAGGCATCAGAAAGCTCGCTCCCGGCATGCCGTATCTGATACCCGGTATAGGAGCACAGGGGGGCGATCTGGAGAACACCGTTAAATACGGATTCGTTAAGGATGATGTCCTCGCTCTGGTAAATTCATCCAGGGGAATAATATTCGCTTCCGACGGACCTGATTTCGCCGAAAGAGCAGGCGAAGAGGCTAAAAAATTAAGGGACATGATAAACAGTTATTTGTAAAGGACCGGTAACGGATGGGTAATCTAAAAAAACTGCTGGATTCAAATTTTCTGGAATACGCGAACTATGTCGTAAAGGACAGAGCCATTCCCGATATCAGGGACGGTCTGAAACCTGTCCAGAGAAGAGTGCTTTACTCGATGTTCAGGATGGACGACGGAAGGTTTAATAAAGTGGCCAACATAGTCGGGCACACGATGCAGTTCCATCCTCACGGGGACAGCTCGATCGGGGACGCGCTGGTCGGACTGGCTTCAAAAGACCTTTTCATTGATACTCAGGGTAATTTCGGGAATATTATCACCGGTGACAGTGCGGCGGCTTCAAGATACATAGAAGCCCGGCTGACCCCGCTCGCAAAAGAAGTCCTTTTCAATAAAGAGATCACTGAATTCACTGACTCGTATGACAGAAGGAACCAGGAGCCCGTCGCGTTCCCCGCAAAGATACCCGTTCTGCTGCTTCTGGGAGTAGAAGGTATAGCGGTCGGGATGTCGACCAGGATACTTCCGCACAATTTCAATGAGGTTCTCCAGGCGCAGATAGATTACCTTGAGGGAAAAGAATTCAAACTTTTCCCGGATTTTATTCAGGGCGGTATACTTGACGCGGGTGAATATGCGGACGGGAACGGGAAGGTCAGGGTCAGGGCCGTAATCGAAGCTCCGACGGATAAAAAACTCGTAATAAGAGAGATCCCGTTCGGAACAACAACAGAATCTCTTATAGCATCTGTTGAAAAAGCGTCAAAATCCGGCAAGATAAAGATCGCTTCAATTAACGACTATACGACTTCTGAAGTCGAGATCGAGATAAATCTGGCCAGAGGATATAATTCGGAAGAGGCGATCTCCGCGCTCTACGCTTTCTCTGAATGCGAAAAAAGCATATCGGTGTCTCTGCTGGTTATCAATGATAAAGTGCCTGTTATTTCTACGGTTACGGATATTATCAGGCAGACTACCGACAATCTTGTGTCTTATCTGAAAACGGAGCTTGAAATTAAACTCGGGCAGCTCAAAGAAAGGTATCTCGCAAGGACCCTTGCCCAGATATTCGTCGAGGAAAGGATATATAAGAAGATCGAGGAGCTTAAGAATTACACGATGATACTCAATACGGTAAAAGATTCTTTTATTCACTACGAGTCTCAATTTTACCGGGAGGTCACATACGATGATGTGGAGAAACTCCTGCTCCTGCCTATAAAGAAGATATCCAGATTCGATATCGACAAAAATAAGAAAGAGCTGAAAGATATAGAAAAAGAAATAAAGCAGGTCAATAAGAACCTTGGAAGGATCGCCGCTTTCACTGTTGACTACATAAAAGACATTATGGAAAAGTACGGCGAAAATCACCAGAGACGCACAAAGATCGACAGTATCGAGACGCTTCTTGCCAAAGACGCGGCAATAGAGAACATCAAACTTTATTATGACAGATCGGCCGGTTATCTGGGCACGAATGTCAAATCAGATGAATATATAATGGTGAGTGAATTTTCTCATGTTCTTCTCATGTTCAAAAGCGGGATCCATAAAGTGGTCAAGGTGCACGAAAAAGAGTTCATAGGCAACGGGCTGCAGTATTTCGATGCGACCAACAGGCTTGAGGGAGTTGTGTTTTCATTAATATACCGCGACAAAAAAACGAACTGGTGCTACTTAAAAAGGTTTAATGAGATCAAATATATACTCGATAAAGAGTACAGGTATTATCCTGAAGGATGCAGGATGGAATATTTTACTAAAAGGACGGATCTACATTTTACCTGCGAACTTGAAGCGACTAAAAAGATGAGGAATTTCATCGTGGAATTCGATCTGGCGGATTATAAAATAAAAGGACTTTCGGCTAACGGAGTAAGATTGTCCAACAAGAACATTATTAAGATCAGGGCTGAAAAAGAGGAGAAGACCGAAATAAAGCTGCAGCCCGATCTGTTTGAGCAGACTGAAGACGGTGATCCAAAATAAACGGGGGCGTGCTATGAAAAAAATAATTTTAACCTTGATCATTTCTGCAGCTTTATTCTGTAACGGTCAGTCGGCATTCGACGACGGCAGCAGCGAATTCAGCGGATTCGGAGGAGATCTGATCGACAACAGCGAAGGTGCTGATGTCGTTATACAGGGAACTGAACCTGAGCCTGAGACTTCTGCCTACAGCGGTCAGACGGATGCGGAAGTTACAACCGGTGACGGAGATCTTGTACAGGCTGTCGAACCTGTCGTAACACCGCCTGATATAACTGAAAAATTGCCGGAACTG
>ERZ795048.3438-NODE-3438-length-11786-cov-675.959168_pt1 | contig 11786 bp, 11 predicted proteins | sample MGYA00375132_ERZ795048 | MGnify/ENA primary metagenome ERZ795048 (study PRJEB30177, sample SAMN05720225) | activated sludge metagenome | isolation source: Anaerobic digester | place: Hong Kong | collected 2014-12-17 ...
AAAAGGTTTTACGCCAAATTTTGCCGAGATGTTGTCCGTGGTATAATGGCTGTTGGGCAGTATGCCGTCCGGAGTGCGCAAATCGCCTGCTTTGGCATACGTTCCGCCGAGGCTCAAATACCATTTTTTTGAACCTGCGGTTACAGAGGCATGGTTGGAAAACAACCTGTTCACCGAGGCAAAGCCCGAAACAAAGTCTCCCTTCACATAAGGCTTCGATGCAAAATGTCCCTGTTTGGTAATTATATTCACAATACCACCCATAGCCCCGGTGCCGTAAAGGGACGACTGCGCCCCTTTGATGATCTCCACATGATCAATGTCGTTCACATCTATCATACTGAACGAAGCAGTCAGGTCTGTAGCCGTTTCCACACGATTCCCGTCAACAAGAATAACCAGCCGGTCTTCTCCGAATCCCCGGATATTGATATTTGTAGCCCAGACACCGTCTCCTCCCCTGGACACACCGGGCTCATCTTCCAGCACGTTGGACAAGGTTAGCGCCGAGCGTTTGAGATACTGTGTGGAATCGATAACCGCCATGGATACGGGCAGATCTTTGATCCGCCTGTCTATTCGCAGACTGGTTACAACAATTTCCCCCAGATCTACCGGGACCGGAATGGTGTCGTTTTGATTTTGACTGTAACCCAATGACAAAGAAGCCATGGACAAAAAGACTGTTGCAAGAGCGATGGAAAATTTCTTCATTTTATATATTCTTCAATAGTACCGACTTCACCTGTATCCCTTTCAGACGGCCTAAATGCCCTGTAAGAGACCCAATCTGATCCGTGGTACCTTCAAGAATAAGGGAAATAAGACTTTTTCCGTTGCTGCGCGGAAGACCCTGTCTTCCCAGAATAATGTCAGCATGCTGCGAGAGTATGTCGTTCAATAAGGCGACATGCTCATGGCTGTTGATTTGAATGATTACGGTTCCTACTCTCTTTTCCATCAGAATACCTCCGGATTAGATTTTTTTGATACGTGCCTTCCTTGACCGGGACCATTCCCTTATCTCAGTACGGGCACGATGATTATTATTTGAGGGCAAAGATAGAACATTTTTCCGGGCTGCCATAAATTGTTCTATTTTTGTATAAATTTCAGATTATGCGAATTTTATCCCTTTTATGCATCCTGTCTGTTGTCCTGCTGTCAGATTGTACCAACAGGAACGGGAAGAACGATCAGAAGACGTCCGTAACCATAGCCACACTGAAAGGACCGTCAGCCATGGGAATGATCAAGTTCATTGATAGCCTTAACCATGTTGAAAACGCCGGTATAGAGGTTGAAATTGTCAATGAACCCATACAGGTAAGGAAAATGATGCTGGACAAAAAAGCTGATTTCGCAGTCCTTCCAACAACTATGGCCGCTATCACTTACAACAAAGGATTAGAATATAAGCTTATTGCCATCCCCGTATGGGGAACTCTTTTTTTGTTCGGCAATGACAGTACCATTACCCGCTGGGAAGATCTCAGGCATAAAAAAGTCCATGTTATGGCCCGGGGAATGACTCCCGACGTTCTTTTTCAGTACTTGCTGAAAAAGAACGGTATAGATCCTCAAAAGGACATCACGCTGGATTACAGTTTTCCCACTCACATTGATCTGGCCAATGCCGTTGCTGCAGGCAGAGCGGAACTCGGCGTTATTTCCGAACCGTTGGTAAGCCTGGTCATTCAAAAAAACAAACAGGTCCGCGCGGTTTTTGACCTGAACAGGGAATGGGAAAAAATCCAGGGATCCCCTATTGCCCAAACCGCCTTACTGGTCAAAAAGGATATTATTGAAAAGAATCCCCGGCTGGTGGAAGAAGTGCTGGAGGCTTACGAAGCCTCTTCCCTGTGGGTACATGAGAATCCCGATAGTGCCGCTGTTTTGATAGCCAACTACGGAATTCTTCCCAACGCCCGGGTTGCCCTTCAGGCCATTCCCGGATCGGGGCTGCATTTTGTCAGGGCCCGGAATATCCGTTCGCAAATATCGGATTACCTGAACGTGTTTTATAATATGAATCCTCGGATAATTGGAGAAAAAATGCCCGATGAAACGTTTTATTACTAAAAAAAGAATCCTCAACATTGTCTCAATTTTCATATTGCTGGCAATATGGAAGATCCTGGCTGTTTATTTCCACTCGGATTTCATTATTCCCCATCCCGAAGACACGTTTCTTACTGCAATCAGGTTGCTGACGGATAAGGATTTTTTGATTGTTGCAGGAAGTACCGTTCTAAGGGGAGTGATTGGTTTTGTTGTTTCTTTTTTTCTGGGCCTGGGAACCGGGATTCTGGCCGGTATCAGTCCCGGATTCAATGCATTTATTACTCCGTTTCTGGTAACGGTTCGTTCCGTACCTGTCATTTCCCTGATTCTTTTAGCCTTAATATGGTTCGATCCCGGTACGGTTCCCGTTTTTATAGCCCTGCTGACCATGTTTCCTTTTATATGTACCAATGTGTCTGACGGAATCAGGAGCGTTGACCCGGGATTGGTGGAAATGGCCGAATTTTATAAAGTGAACAAAAGCAGGATCATTACCGGGGTCTACCTGCCTGCTATCGTTCCTTTTATTATCAGCGGAGCTTCCAGTGCCATGGGAATAGGATGGCGGGCAATCATAATTGGAGAAGTGCTCAGCCAGCCTGTATACGGAATTGGAACAAGAATGCAGGTTGCACAAACGTTTCTGAACGTGGATGCCGTGATCGCATGGACCGTGATCGCTGTACTTATCAGTTTTGTATTTGAAAAAGCAATACGCTGGGGAGAACGGAAAATGGAAACATGGAGGGTCGGATCATGAGTCTGCAGGTAAAAAATCTTAACAAATCATTTAAAGACGTTGTCCTTCTGAGGGATTTTAATGTTACTTTTCCTGAAGATACCATAACCTGTATGCTGGGGCCATCGGGTTGCGGAAAGACAACTTTGTTAAATATTATCGGGAATTTGATCCCTCCGGATTCCGGAGAAATGATAGGATTTGAGAATAAGGTCTTTTCCTATGTATTTCAGGATCCACGTCTTTTACCCTGGAAAACGGTCCGGGGAAATATTGAATTTGTCTTAAGCAGGAGCATACCTTCCGAGGAACGTAACAAGCATACGGAACACCTTATCAAACAGGTAGAACTGGATGGATTTGCCGGTTTTTATCCTTCCCGGTTAAGCGGCGGCATGCGTCAACGTGTATCCATTGCCCGAGCCTTTGCCTGTCCTTCCGACATCATCCTGATGGATGAACCGTTAAAAGGTCTGGACGCGGGACTGAAAAACAACCTTATCAATTGGTTTTTAAAACTCTGGAAAACCGACAGACGCACTGTCATTTTTGTGACACACGATGTGGATGAAGCGCTCTTATTGAGCGATCGGGTGATCGTTTTGAGTCAGCCTCCTACCAGGATCCTTACACATATTAACATTGAAAAACCACCGGGAGAACGTGATCCCGGATCTGAACATTTATTAAAAATTAAACAGGCATTGTTGAATGCCGTTCAAATCCGTTAATACTAACATGTTACAGCACATTGCCTTAACCATAAACGACTCCCGTGATATTACCGGGTTTTATCAAAACGTCCTGCAATGTGTCGTTTTGCGTCAGTTCACTTTAACCCCGGATATCAACCGTTTTGTATTTGACAGGGAAGGTCCTGTGGATGTATACGTTCTGGAAGCGCAAAACACTCAACTTGAAATTTTCTTGAGTTCACAAACAGAAAACAAGGTGTTTTCACATGTTTGTTTCACCTATCGGAATGCGGACCGTGTTTTCAACAAAGCCCGCGAAGCGGGCTATAAAGCGGTGGTAAAAGAAAACCCTTCCCACAACACTTATTTCATTCACGACAAAAGCGGCAATATGTTCGAGATCAAGGAAATTCAATGAAATCATACGATCATGGCCAGAACAAAACCTTTTGACGAACATCTCACAGAATACGAACAGTGGTTCAAAGATCATCATTACGTATATCTCTCAGAATTAAAGGCCATTAAGCAGTTTTTACCCGTCTCGGGCAAGGGCGTTGAAATTGGTGTCGGCAGCGGTTTGTTCGCCGGTGAACTGGGTATCCGGGAAGGAATTGACCCGTCACCGGCCATGTGTGAAAAAGCGTCCGAAAGAAACATTAGGGTCATCAGGGGAGTCGCAGAGGATCTGCCATATCCTGATGAAGTTTATGACTATGCCTTGATGGTCACTGCTATATGTTTTGTAGATGATATCAGCGTTTCTTTCCGGGAAGTCCGCAGGATCCTGAAAAAAGACGGTGTTTTTATTGTCGGATTTGTAGATAAGGACAGCCCTGTAGGGAAGATATACTTGAGAAACAAAGAACAAAGTATCTTTTATAAAGAAGCGGACTTCTTCAGCACGGAAGAAGTATTGCAATACTTGACACAAAACGGGTTTCAGAAATCCGGGATTTGTCAAACCGTCTTTGGAACTCTTGATAGCGTGAAGAACATCCAGGCATCACGTCCCGGATACGGAGAAGGCAGTTTTGTGGTCATCAAGGCTATTGCTTGTGAAAAAGACCATAAAAGGTAAACGGTTTTCTTTTCCCGGAATGTAGGGTTAAATAACGGAACAGGTTATCAGGGGTGAAAATGTCGCGGCTGACGGTTTTTGTCCTGTCACTTATATGGATTCCAACATCTTTCAAGGTGTGATACAAAAGTTCCGAGCAATATATGGTTTCGGGATCTTCCGTAATCCAGTCATAATCGTAGTCCCGGCCTGTGTAATTCAATGCGTTTTCAACAAATTTTTCTATCTGACGCTGTTCCCCGTTGAAAGAAAAAGCGGCAAAGTGCGTTAGATATGATTTCTCTTTCATATTTGACAATTCCTGGATGGGGTGAACGCTTACACCCCCGGAATAACTGTCAAGTACGTATAAGTCTGTTTGGTTCATTAGCGTATCGAGAGCCTTGTAAAGACGAGTGGATGGACTGATCCGGTCAGCTACCCGTTCTTTGGTGCCTAAAAAAATACCCGTATGCATCCACTCTCCGGGAATAAATTCGCTTATGGGATAGTTACGTGTTTGTGTAAAGAAAATACTGCCAACGGGCAGGTCTTTTACGATTGTTTTCAGTTCTTCCAAAGAAATATCAGTATTGTTGGCATCTTCATCGCTATCGGAAAAAGTCAATTGTGACATTTTTATTTGTCCCGCCCATTTTATGAGCGGTCTCTGGACAAACATCCTCATGTTGTCCACAATCCTGATCTTTCCCGGGAACAACAATGAATAGACAACGGCAACCACAAAAAGGATCACCAACACCCATAACAGTCTCTTGAATGTTCTCATTTTCAGAAGATCGAAAACTTTTCTTTTGTAAAGATAACTTTTTTGAAAAACTCCTGCAAGAGAGTCAGAGATAAAAAGAGTCGGGGTGAAAGGACTCGAACCTTCGGCCTCCACGTCCCGAACGTGGCGCGCTAGCCAACTGCGCTACACCCCGATTGATCAAGGGTGCAAAGGTAAATAAAAATTTAATATCCTTATATTTGATTTATGAAACGAACTTTTTTTCTAATTACTGTAATCCTGTTGGTGACCGGATGCCACCAAAGTGATCCTAAAAATCCTTACAACCTGCCCATTGCAGCAACAATGGAAGAGTATTTGGTCCAGGTAAAAGAGAATCCTGAAACGGAACTCGCTGATCTGGAAGACATTATTCCGGGTATCAGCCTGGATATAGCTTATGCCACATCCGATAATTTTACCGGAGTACCTATTTACACTTCACCCAAAGCTTTTTTATGCCGTCCGGTAGCGGAAGCATTGGCTTTGGCTCAGGATTCTTTAAAAAAGACCGGACTGGGTTTTAAAATCCTGGATGCCTACAGACCTTATGCGGCCACATTGTATTTTTATGAAGTCTATCACGACACTACATTTGTAGCCAGTCCCCGTACCGGATCCATTCACAACCGGGGAGCCGCCGTGGACCTGACCCTGATCTGCCTGGAAACAGGAGAAGAACTGGAAATGCCTACCCCATTTGATTCCTTCTCGGACACAGCATCCCATGCGTTTGATGACCTTCCGGAACATGTGCTGAAAAACAGGGCTACCCTCAGAGGTATTATGGAAGCCTTCGGGTTTTCCATTTATGAACCGGAATGGTGGCATTACAATTACACCAATGCCCGTTCTTATCCGTTACGGGATATATCGTTTGAGGAACTGATGAACCGTTAGAGTAATTTCTCCGGTAACAGAAACCAGAGACCGATCCAAAAAAGGAATCTGAGAGCCTTCCCGACAAACATCAAAACCGCCGTTTTCCAGAATGGGATGCGGTAAAATCCCAGTCCTACGGCAAAGACATCACCCACTATCGGCAGCCAGCAAAACAGTGCAACCAGGCTGCTCCATTTACGAATGATTTGCTGCTGTTTTTCCAGTTTTTCCTGTTTTACCCGCAGCCACTTTTCTATCCATTCCCATTTACCCAGGTAACCCAGGCCGTAACAGGTCAGGCTCCCCAGACCGTTCCCTGCAGTAGCCACTGCAAAACAGGTCCAGGGACTTCCTCCCGCTAAAAGCAATGCTATCAATAGGAACTCTGAACTGAACGGTATGATGGTCGATGCCAGAAATGATCCGACAAATAAACCCAGGTAACCCCACTCTAAAAGAAATTCCATATATTAAAAAGTTTGGCACGCCGTTTGCAAACTATTAAGACAGATAGTTTTTTTCATCTATTAGGTTTTAGGTTAAATGGGTCTGAACAGACAACGCTTCTAGTTGTCTGTTCTTTCTTTTTTCAGACGAAGTGCATTAATGTAATCCCAATCGACACTGCAATTTTCAAAAAGGCATAACTCCAGAAGTTCCGTCATGGATTGCCGGCTCAACACCTGTTCCGGCCTGGCTTCCCTTATTGCAGCATAAGTGTCTCTGGGAGCTTCGGAAAAAGCCACTACCAATTCCCAGTGATCCGGCGTATCAACAGATACAAAACAGGAACCTCCCATTTTTTTATAGGGCCAGAATGTATACCCGATGTTGTTTTCTTCCATGACCTTGGAAAAGGCTTCCATCCATTCCAGGGTATTGTGCCCTATCTCACCCATGTACATGGGCAAATTGGTTTTGTCCCTAAACTCAATGAAATGTAGAATCGCTTCTGTTGTAGCATCTCCGCCGTAACGGTGACAGGAATACATGATCTTATCATCAAAAGTCCAGTCGGTAAATGGATTGAAATTGCTGTTCCATTGAGGAGCTCCCAGAATCACAATGTGATTTGTGTCCACTTTTCGTATCTCCGCCACAGCTTTCTTATACAATGGTTCCAGCATGGCATTCAGATCATCTTTATTGCTGAAATACGGAGCGATGGGTTCATTCAGCAAGTCATATCCCAAGATTACGGGTTCATTCTGATAGCGATCTGCTATTTTTTTCCAGATATCACAAAAAAATTTTTGGTTGACTGTGCTTTCAAACAACCAGGGATAGCCGTGACTGTCATCAATATTGTCTCCGGTCTGTCCTCCCGGTGCATCGTGCATATCGAGTATCAGGTGTAAACCGGCCTGCCGGCACCAGGAAACAATACTGTCAATACGGGCAAACCCGTCCTGGGAAACGGTCAGCCCCATAAAATCCTCATCGGTAAAAAGTTTGTAATGAAAAGGCAACCGTATGGTGTTTGCACCGGTGGAAGCTATAAAAGCAATATCTTCACTGGTTATGTAACGGTCTTTGAACTGACGCCAGAACTCCGCGGTGAAATCAGGTCCGGCCAATTGGCAAAACATTTGGTCTATCCAACCTGCTGAATTCGTCTTTTTGAAATCGAACATATAGCCTTCCGGATTCAGCCAGTTTCCCAAATTAGTGCCTTTGATGAAAAACTTCTCTCCTTTGAGTACCAGGTCCGGGCCGTCAATTTCAATAAAATCAGGGACCGCAACATCGTCTTTCAATGAACTGCAAGCTATTAACAAAATTGAAAACCCTGCAAAAATCAAACGTTTTATCATTACTGTAGAGGTATTATGGTACGTAAAGGTAAAATTTTAATAACTTGCAACCCAAATTACATGGCCTTTTTAGAATGAAAATACAATACCTCTTTCTTGCCGTTGCCTTTCTGACAGCGGCCTGCACCAAAACACCAGATCCAAACGAAAATGAAAAAGAAGCCCGGCTACTCAGTTTATCGGTTGATGAACAACAAATTATAGTACCACAGGAAGGTACAGCTTCTTTTATGTTCCGGATTGAAGAACCTGCTGCCGAATTCATTTACGACATCACTTCCGAGCAATGTCAGGTGGAATTACGCATTCAGGGAACCACACGACAACCCGAGTATTTTTCCATCCAAAGCATCCTTCCCTCACAAGAAGAAGGTGTTTACGAAGTACGTTTACAGGACAACGGGGTACGCCTGACCTATAAAAACGCTGTGGTCTTGTGCCTGATCACCTCCCGTGCGGGATACGGCACTTCCATGATCACTTCAGGAGCTTTCCAGGTGATCAGTTCAATGAGTCATGCCGGGATCAGTGATTTTTATTTTTCAAAAGAACTGAACCCGTCATTGCAAGCAGACGTCCACCTGGATATAGCCTCTGGAGAAGAACTTTACCAACATGATATTGAAGGGAACATCCCGGTTTGGCTGGAGGATTTGCATCTGACACCTTCTTTTACCAGCGGAAATCCCGTCAAAGTCAACGGGGTGGTTCAGGAAAGCGGAAAATCGGTTCAGGATTTTTCCCAACCTGTGGAATATACCGTAGAAACCAATGAAGGAACTGTCCTGACTTATAAAACAGAGATCGTTCATTTTACGGGAATCCCCGTGATAATAATCAACACGGAAAACGGAGATCCGGTAACCTCCAAAGACGACTGGATGAAGGCAACCATCCGTATCCGGGGGATGGGGGCTTATGAAGATTTTCCTGAATCGGAAACAAACATACGCGGGAGGGGGAATACAACATGGTTATGGCCCAAGAAACCCTACGCTCTGAAATTGGAGAGCAAAGCTTCCCTGCTTGGTATGCCCAAACACAAACGCTGGGTTTTACTGGCGAATTTCATGGACCGGACCATGCTCCGGAACCGTATGGCATTCAGGATCGCCCAGTCTACTTCGCTGGCATGGACTCCCCGCAACCGGATTGTGGAACTGATCTTTAACGGGAAACACCAGGGGAATTACATGATCACAGAACATATAAAACAAGATGAAGGCCGCGTGGACGTGTCTGATGACGGCTACATTCTGGAGCTTGATTTTCACTTTGACAACGAGATCCAGTGGTATTCTCCTCACGGCCAGAGCGTACAACAGAGCGGGATCCCCTTTGCCGTAAAATTTCCGGACGAAGACGATATTACGGCATCTCAGATAAATTGGATCAAAGACTATATTGATCAGGCCGGTGCGGCTATATACGGTCCCGGTTTCAAAGACCCTGAAACAGGCTACAGGAAATTTGTGGATATGCAGTCGTTCGTTGATTATTGGATTGTCTTTGAATTATGCATCAACCATGAACTGGCCAATCCCGGCAGTGTTTATATGCACAAGGACAAAGACACCAAACTTTTTGCAGGTCCCATCTGGGATTTTGACTGGGGAACCTTTTCCTACAATGCTTCTCCCCAGGCCCAGGGAAATCTCTTTATGACCCAGGCCATCTGGTACAAACAATTTTTCAAGGACCCGGAGTTCGTGGCATTGGCTAAAGAACGCTGGAACTTGTTAAAGCCCAAATTTGATGAACTTCCGGCTTTTCTGGATGCAGAATACGAACGTTTGGAATATTCCGCGGAATTAAACTTCAAAATGTGGGATCCTACCGAAGACAGAAACATGAACGGCGGCTACCTTATAAACGGGGATGAGCCCCTGACCTATACCCAGGCTGTGGAGCGTATGCGGTCCATTATTGTGGAACGCATTCAAACCATGGACCAAAAAATAAACGCTTTATAAACCTCAACAAACCATTATGAAACTGACCAAAACCATTATTTTATTGGCAGTTCTGGCTTTTTCCGTGCAAACCGTCACCGCACAGCGCAGAAATCCGGACCAACAAGACAACAAAACCGAAAACAAAGCCGAGTCCAAATCAGAGGACAAAACTCCGGCAAAGCTGGAGGAATTCATTAAAGACGGGACTACCGTTATGGAGGGTATGACCCCTGTGTATTCCCAGGATAAGAAATATTATATAGGCATACCCGATTCCCTGATTGGAAGGGACATACTGATGGTGACCCGTATGGCGGAAACACCCGCCGGGTTCCGTGCCAATTTTTTTGGCTATGCCGGCGACCAGATCAACAGCGGCATGTTGCGATTTGAGAAAGGTCCGGACAACAACCTGTTCCTGACTAAAGTACTCGCCCGCGAACAGTCCAGGGATACAACTCAGGCCATGTACTACAACGTGACCCGCTCTAACAGGCCGGCCTTGATTGCTTCTTTTGACATCAAGGCGATCAATGCAGACAGCACCCTGTTCCTGATCGATGTTACGGATCTGGTAAACAGCGATAATGAAAGTCTTTATTTCAGCAAAAGACAGAAAAAATCGGCCAAAATGACGGCTATGCAAAAAGACCGTTCCTACGTAAAAAGCGTAAAATCATTCCCCATCAACACCGAACTGCGCAGCATAAAAACCTATGCCCTCCAGGAAAGTGACGATCCGCTGACGTTCGAGATCAACTGTTCTCTGGTACTCCTGCCCAAAGAGCCCATGCAGCCCAGGTATTATGACGAGCGGATTGGTTTCTTCACCTCCAATTATACGGATTTTGACAAAAATCCTCAGGGAATCAAAACCATGCGCATGATCGCCCGTTGGCGACTGGAACCAAAACCGGAAGACCTGGAGAAATACAAAAGGGGCGAATTGGTGGAACCGGCAAAACCCATAGTATTTTACATTGACCCCACCACACCCGAAGAGTGGGTTCCCTACCTGATCCAAGGGGTGAACGACTGGCAACCGGTCTTTGAAAAGGCAGGTTTCAAAAACGCCATCTATGCATTGGAAGCCCCCACCCCCGAAGAAGATCCCACCTGGAGTCTGGAAGATGCCAGAAACTCGGCAATCGTCTACAAACCTTCAACCATTGCCAATGCCAGCGGACCGCATGTAAGCGATCCCCGTTCGGGCGAGATCATTGAAAGCCACATCAATTGGTACCACAACGTGATGAGCCTGGTACACAACTGGTATTTTGTACAATGTGCCGCCGTGGATCCCCAGGCACGGTCCATGACATTTCCCACGGAACTGATGGGACAGCTCATCCGGTTTGTCTCTTCCCATGAAGTGGGGCACACACTGGGACTGCGTCACAATTTTGGAGCTACAGCCTATTACACAACCGAACAATTGCGCGACCCCGAATTCCTGGCTGCCAACGGGCATACCACTTCAATAATGGATTATTCCCGGTTCAATTTTGTGGTACAGCCGGAAGACAACATTCCGCAAAACCTGCTTTTCCCCCGCATCAGTCATTACGACTACTGGGCCATAGAATGGGGCTACCGGCGTTTTTACCGGTTTGCCGATGCGCACGAAGAGATCCCCTATCTGAACAAATGGGTCATTGAAAAGACCCGGGATCCCTACGTACGTTTCAACGGAGGAGCAGAATCCGGACTGAACGATCCCCGGGCGCAATCAGAAGATCTGGGAGACAACCAGATGGAAACCTGTGAAATGGGTATCAGAAACATGA
>ERZ795048.3439-NODE-3439-length-11786-cov-5.809309_pt1 | contig 11786 bp, 13 predicted proteins | sample MGYA00375132_ERZ795048 | MGnify/ENA primary metagenome ERZ795048 (study PRJEB30177, sample SAMN05720225) | activated sludge metagenome | isolation source: Anaerobic digester | place: Hong Kong | collected 2014-12-17 ...
AAAAGTGGAATGAGAAATATCCCGATGAACAGATAAGCGACTTGAATTTCGCAAGAGTAAACAACAAGAATGTTGAAGCAAATACAGAGCGTGAAGCAAATCGTACACAGGAAGCACCTGTACAGACAGAGCAACCCGTAGAGTTTATAATAACAGGCAATCCTACAATGTCAAGGAATGACGCTGTTCTCAAGGTACAGGAACAGATTGCAGACACAAAGGGAGTATTCACAATGGAAGTAGCACAGAAGGACAAACCTTTCGTTGCAACCATTACCAATACAGAGAACGGACAGAGTGCAAGAGCATTTACAACGGACGCTTGTACGGAAAGTACAGGACAGGTTCACGAAATTGGGGACAGAGAAGTTATGTATATTTCAACAGACGGACAGCGTGATGTCACAAATGAAGTCAATGCCGTTATCGAACAAAACAAGGCTATGGAACAGCCGAAGAAAGTCCATACAAAGGCACAGGAACATTAAGCAGAGGAAAGTAAGGTGCAGTAGGGGCAACTCTGCCGTACCTTAGATATAAGAGAATGTAAAATAAAAGGTAGGCACACCTATAAGTGTATAAAGGAGAAGAAAAATGAGTGTAAAAGAAAACATCAGAGAAGTTACGTTTGAAGAATTACAGGCACGCAAAGTGTACGGTAAGGTTTCACCCGAAAACCAAGCAAAGATTAACGCGACATATCAGAATATCAAAGATGTGGAAAATCTGCTTGGAAAGCGTATCGTGAACCTTTCCGACTTTGACGCTGACGGTATTTGTTCGGCACTTATCATTAAGAAGATATTTCCGAATTGTGAAACCATTATCGGTGACAGATTTAAGGACGGCTACGGTATTCCGAATGTAAGTTTGCAACAGGGTGATTTGGTTATCTGTACCGACATCGGTAGTAGTGACCTTGAAAAAATCAATATCCTTACACAGCAGACAAATATCGCACCTTTCATCGTTGACCACCACGAAAAGACCAAAGATATTAAACTGTATGCACAGCTAAATAACCGCAAGGTGCTTAACTTTACGGGCGATGAAAATGCACCCGATTATTGTGGCACAGGACTTGCCCTTAAACTGTATGAGTGCCACTATGTCAATCTTATGGCACAGGGTTTTCCCGCAGAAGATTTGGCAAAGGAACTCAATACAGTCAAGGTGTTTGGTATGATTGGTACGGTGGCTGATATGGTTTCCGTAAACAATATCAATGATGAAAACCGCACTATCATCGAAAACGGCTTCCAAGTCCTTCGTGATGTGTATGCGGGTAAGGCAGAGATTGACGAAACATTACGCTGTTTCCTTGAAATGGCTAACCTTGATGAAACCCTTAATAACATCACTACAATGAAAATCGGTTATCATATTGCACCGCTTCTTAATGCGTGTGGCAGACTTGAAGAATACGGCGGTCAAAAGGCTTTCAACATTCTTTCTACGCCCCTTTTCGATGAAAACGGCAAAGTGAATGTCAAGGTTCTTGAAGGGCTTGAATACATCAAGGAAGTCAATCAGAAGCGTAAAGACCGTATGGACGAAATTATGCACACGCCTTCTATGGAAGAAGCAATCAAACAGGCAAAGGAGAGTGCTGATAATGTCGTTGTCATCATCAATACTGACATCGAACAGGGTCTTACAGGTCTTATTGCAAATAGAATTAAGGACGCTACGGATAAGCCTACTATCGTGCTTACGGAAGCACAGGGAAGCGAAGGCAAGGTGCTTGTAGGTTCGGGCAGAAATATGGACGGTTATCCTTCACTTTATCAAATGGGACAGTCCGACCTTTGTATTAAGGCGGGCGGTCACGAAGGGGCTATCGGTCTTTCAATCAACCGTTCCGATGTTGATGATTACAAAAAGGAACTTGTTGAAAAATACAAGGATATTGATGTGACCATTGAAAAGGAATATCTGAAAGATTGGCAGAACTTTACCTATGAACAGTATCTTGCCCTTGAACCTTACGGTACGGACTTCCCTGTTCCCACAATCTGTACGGACGCTATAAAGATTGAGAACAGACAGGGATTGCCCGCAAAAGCACCGAAAGCAGAATGGGCTTGCACAAAGGTTGATATTGACGGTACAAAGGTCAAGTTTACTGACTTCGGCAAGGCAACAGAGTGGAATGTCGGTAGTGTTATCCGCTTCCTTGCACAACCGTCTTATAATGAGTGGACAAGTCCCAAGACAGGCAAGACTACCATTAGCCTTGATTATCTTGTATCATCTGTTCAAGACGGCGTTATCAAAGAACTTGATAAAAGCAATGTGAACCTTCCAAAAGATGATAAGGCACAGTCGCAGGGACAGACCAAAGCATAAGGTTTTAATGTTTTGCACGCAAAATATTAGAATAGAGAGCAGTATGTGGAAAGTAATATTGCAATGTTACTTTTATAAGAAAAGGAGAATGTAGAAATGGAACTTAACAAAGGTACAGTTGAACAGACACAACAGAGTGGTGAAAAGAAGGAGTTTGTGGCTACCGTTTCACCCGCAACAAACAATTCGGGCGTATGTGCATTTCAGAACCTTTCCGACAAGTTAGAACTTGCGGGAATGAAGGGTGACGCAGACACAAAGGCAAAGTTTGATACCTTACAGAAGTTACCCGTGCTTGCACAGGAGATTTTCGATAAGGTACAGGAAAGTGGCAACAATCAGAATGTCACCTACACAGCAAAGCAGATTACCGCTGACCAAACAGGTAAGGACGGTACTGTATATGCGAAGGCGGGCGACCTTGATATGTCCATTACCGTCAAGACAGGCAACGGCAGAAAGATGATTATTGATGTCGAAGAAAAAGACGGCGACCTTAAAGCGGGATTCATTAAGGTTGAAGATATGAACCTTACCCACGATGTCGCAAAGAAGGACGGAAGCGGTACTTTCCCCGTTCCCGATAAGATTGACTTCAAGGATTTCACAGACCGTGAGAAAGCTATCTTCAAGGCTATCGCTGACAAGGGTGAGCAGACACAGGAGAAGGCTGATTGGAAGCCCGCATTTGCCGTTAAGCGTGAACTTATGGACGCTATCAAGGCAGAAGGCGTTGACGCTTATGTAGCCCTTGACAAGAGCAAGCCCCGTGAGTACACCGACAAGGAAGGCAATCAGAAAACGGGTTATGACGAAAAGATTACCTTTGGTACAGTTGGAAAAGAAAATGTTATGATTTTCTCTATTCAGTCTGCAAAGGATGCACAGAACGGTCTTACAGACCCTATTCGCTTCTCACTTTCCGCTGACGGCGATGTACAGGCTGTTGAGAAGGTCACATTCAAACAGGAGAACGGAAAGACGATTCCCGAATTTACGCCTGTTGAAATTGACGCACTTCCCGAAGGCGTAGCAAGAGCCGTAGAAAAGACTTTCAGCGGTGCAGAACAGGTACAGGCACAGACCTTTACCAAGTCCGATGTACAGGTTGAGAAGGCACAGCCTACCAAGACACAGGAAAACAGAAACTTCTAATCGGTAGGATAAAAGTTTGTTAATCTTGTTATACAAATGATGAAAGTAAAGGGTAGTTAGTGAAAACTGATTGCCCTTTATTATCAAAAAAGAGAGAGTGTACCCGTATGGCTAGAGTTTATGATATAGATAAGGAAAAATTGACCGCTTCGCTGAAAGTGTATGATATGGAAGTAAGGGACGATATAAGCGTTCATATTGACAGCGAAGAACACAGGATATGGTTTGAAGGCATTTCTTCCATTAAAAAACCGTGGGTAGAAAATGCTTTTTATCGTGACCTGTTTGGGGAAATTATTACAAACGAAAATGACCTTGCCTTTATTGGTGAGATAATTGATATAAGGAACGAAATCGCAAAGCAGATAACCGAAGGTATTGAACATAACATCGAAGCCTATCGAAATACGATTGAGCAGATTGACAATGACAGTAATGTGGCAAAACCTATGGGTTACGCCAAATATACACACAAAGAAAGTACAACAAATCCTTTATCTACGGCAATACAGGATTTTCAGAAAGTCGTTGCGTCTTATCTTAACAATGAAAATATCAGCAGATATTCTTGGGGAACAGAAACCCTTGCAGATTTCGTAAAAGGTTGTGTTCGTATGGATGATGAGGTTGCCGTATCTGTAAACGACCTTGCTTTTGATGTAAGCGTTTCATTTGAAATGGACGGCGAGAAATATCTAAAAACAGAAAAAGGTATGACTGACCGTGAAATAGCAAAAGAAATAGTTGGCAATGCCGATTACTTTTTAATACAGGACGAATACATACAGGGTGCAGATACTCTTTATGACCTTGCCATTGGTATAATAAAGCACGATGAAACCGTAAAGCAGATTGAAGGTGCAAAAGATAATCTTGCTGTTGCTTTTGTAAAAGCAAATGGCGATAAAGACAAACTGCTTGCGGATGATGACCTGTATTTTGAGTGGTTCAAAGATACTTTTGGACACAGTTTCGGCAAGGAAGGCTATGATGACGAAGCAATGCTTAATCATCGTTTTGCACAGATGGTAGAAGATGGCAGAGTGCTTTTGGAAAAAGTATTTTCGATTGAAAATATTGCCGAAATCAAAGCACCTTCGGTCATAACTGCTTATTCTATGACACTTTTTGATAAGGCAAATGAGATAAAGGAACTGATTGATAACTGTGCAATCCGTTCCGATGAAAAAGGCAGACCGAATATAATTGAGATTTGGTCTGATATAAACGACAGGGGCGATAATATGGGCAATATCCGTATCGTCAATGGTGGTGAAGCCATTAAACTGTCATACAAGGAACAGGAATGTATAGGGGCATATTATAATGACCACATCTTCCAAAAGAATTTAGGAGAGTGGAAAACCGCTACCGAAGTTTTTGACACAGATGGTATGAAAAAGCCTTTGTACGATATATTTTCACATCTGTTACAGCCAAGTGAGTTCAATCCCCGTCTTGCAGATGATGAAGTTAAAAATCAGAACCGAAATAAGGGCAATACAGCCCCCAAAAGATAAAAAAGGAGAATGAACAATGAGATTTAATGACAAGAGTTTGAAGTTGGAGTTCGACCAAAACAAAGAGAACGCTGATTTCAAGGCACAGATGACTTTGAAGGCAGAAATGGACGGTAAGGTTGTAGTTCTTGCACAGAGCAACGAACAGGGCAAACTTACTATGGATAGCACGCTGTTTGCAAGCCTTACTGAAAGGGAAGATAAACAGTTTATGCTTAATGCTTTCAAGTCGGCACAAGATACTATCAAGAAGGACGAAGAACAGCAACTTGCCCTTAAAAATAAGGGTGTAAATCAGTTCTTCAATTCTTATCGTGAATTCGAAGTTCGTATGCAAAATTTCAAGAACAAGGCAGATGAACTTGAAGAAAATCCTTTCGGCAGACTTGCCGTTGCTTTGGGTGATTGTGCTAAATGTGTCGGCGGTTACGTTGCACATAACCACGCATTTGAATCGTTAGGCAAGGCTTACAACAGTATCAAGGATTTGGCAACAGGCGTGAAGTTCATTGCAAATGCCTGTGAAGATGAAAAGACCAAGCCCTTTATGGGACAACTTATTTCCAATAAGATTAAGGACGCTGTTAATTCCTTTATTCCCAAATGGAAGGACATCACAAAGGTATTCACCCCGTCTATTGGCGGTATCAACGACAAGTTGGCTAGATGGGATAAACTTGACGAAGAAGAAGCGGGCAAGCAGATTGAGAACCTTGCAAAAGAAACCCGTGAAGGCACTCAACTTGACGAAGTTCTCGACATCGCCAATGAAGTATCTGTCAATGTCGGTGCTATGGACTACAAGACCTTTAAGGCTTGTGAGAATGTAATGGACACCGTAGGTGGCAGAAATGAACTCTACATTGTTTCCGAACCTATGTTCTATAAGGAAGGTGCTTCAAAGGAAGAACTTATGGCTTTCCAAACAAACGAAACGATGAAGGTATTTCCCGAAGCATACGAACAGATTTATGAGAGTATCACGGGAAGCAAAGGCGTACAAGACGCAAATAACACCACCGTACTTGCAAGCATTTCTGCTGAAAAGAGTGCTATGTATGAAGAACCTATCTTCAAAGCTACCTGTGTAAATAAGAACGGCACAGAGTTCAATATGGTCTTTGCACCGACTTTGGAAATGATACAGTTGACCAAGAAGGACATCAATAAGGAAGCGGGTGAAGTGCTGTTCAACAACACGAACACCAAGCACCTTGACCTGTCGGCTATTCAGAACGGTGAAACAAAGGCGTTCATCAAGGAAGCACCCATTGTAGAAAAGAGTATCGAAAATTATACTCACGGCAAGGGCAGAGAAGTTGCACAGCCTACACAGCAGAGAAATCAGCCGACACAGGCTTAATTGAAAGCAAGGTAAGTATGGAATATTATAAAAATTGTAAGATGTAAAGCACCTATATATATGTATATACAAAAAACTTGACACAAGATATTGAGAGTGGTATAATACATAATATGAAGCGAATTGAATATCCATTTTCCCCTATCAAATTTATAGTGCTATGAAAAAGGCTACCTGTGAAAAACGGGTAGCCCTTTTTTTATGCACTAACCATATTACACACTCAAGTCTTGATAGAATCTTTGATACTCCTTGGGAATATTTGCAATAATTTTTTCAAGATAAAACTTATATTCACTTGGATAAAACTTTCCAGTGTTTATGATTTTACTTCTACATGAATCTAATATCGCAAAAGCCTCATCATAATATTTTTTTGAAGTATCGTACTGAACATCCGCACGAACACTATATTTTATATCATACGATGCATCTGAAAAATCTTTATCCTTGGTAAGTCTTTCTTCAATAATCTCGCCTGTTTCAACATCAGCAATAGCCCACATTGTAGGTCTCTCAACTACGCCTGCTTCTATATCTTCACGAGAATAGAAAAATACAAATACAGCTAAATAGAACTTCTCATTTTCAGAATATAGCACAGGATAAGATGTACTATGTGGTGTCTTAGCACCTTTCAATATATTTTTTTGTATATACGAATTGATATCATAACTATGAATCATTATAAGTTCAATCTCCTATTCATAATAATTGAATTTCTAAACACATTAAGCGTTACTGATGACTTTTCAATTATCTCATTATAATTATGGAACAGGATAAAATCTATTTGCATCTTTATCCTACATTCCAACCATTGTTTCATTGCCATCTGCATCAACTTTATATATAGCACCATCTGTTGGTGTTGTTGCTGAATATTTATATTCAGGTATCAAGTATATCGCTATATATAGGTTGGTATCTTATCTTTCATACGCCTTAAAACCAACCGTTCAACCTTTCACAAAATGAATTGCAATAACAATGATATTAAAGGCTACAACAAAAAGGAACGGAATTACACCGCCAAAGAAAAACCCCCTTGTTTCCTTGAAATTATCAATGACAAGGACATCATCAGCGTCAAGTTCTTTTTTGCGGTTTCCTGTAAGCACATTTTCGTAAATGTACTCCCAACCATTATCGCCTTCTTCTAACCTACGGTACTTTATGGTATTATCTTCTGTGGTCAGTCCCCTATGGTAAGCCTTTGCTTCCGCAGAACTGTAATCGGGGTCAACAGATACCATAAGATTTGTCATTTTACGCCAAAAGTTTTTCATTTTTTATCCCTTTCTTTTAATAAGATTACTCTCCCTTTGATTGTCTGTTTATCGATTGTCTGCATATACTTTCCATTGGAAGCGTCCACCAACTTGCCGTGGTTATCAATCACCGTGGCATTGCGGATTGCTTCCTGTAACATCACAAGGGTTTCAAGTTCATATCTGCCAACTATATCGCCGATACCGTCACCCCTTTCTGATGAACTTTTTAACTCTGCAATTACTCTTTCAAAGCAATCATTTATATCGTGCTTTCCCTGTACGCTGTTAGGGAAAAATTCTTTGGGTATTTTAAGAACTATCTCTGCCATTTTGGACACTCCTATTCTATCACATTGTTATAATTAAATATATACTTTCCATTTAAGAGCGAATATAACGCTATTCTAACCATTCACAAAATGCTTTTTCGCTCTCCGATTTTCCGATAGTCTGCATACCCTGTTCTTCGCCCCGTACAGCCGTTTTCTGCTGTCCTTCAAGGATTTGGGCAAGCATTTCATTATTTGCCTGTAATAAAGCATTCTGCTTGTTGATAGCATCCACTAAATAGCCGATATTCTCTCCCAACTCTTTCTGTGCTTCCGTGTTCTTCGGAATATCGTGCTGTAAGTGATGTGCAAGTTCCTGTCCACCCCTTGTCTGCCAAAAATCTACCATTTTTCTGTTCCTTCCTTTCTCTTGTTCTTTTAATAAGTCCATTGCGGTTAATGGGTAGTTCATATTTCTTCTCCTTTTTACCAAACCCCTGTTTTCCGTCAGTTCTATAAAGATACCGTGTCTATATTGCCGTTTTTTAGGCTTTCCTGTAATTTCTTGATATGCTTGTCAGCGTGTTCTATACACTCTTTCCACTTTGCTTTTTCTTCCTTCAATTCTTTGATACGCCGTGGATATACTACTTCAAGAAGATATTTTTTAAGGTTGTTCGCATTTTCAATCGTACAGATTTGATAACTGCAAACATTTACTTTTGTATAATGGTTCTTATCTTTGGGTATATTCATCATAGTATTTCTTTTACGAACCACGCAAAGTCCCACATCGGAAACACGAAGCAACTCCTTTAGGTTCTTATCGGAAGTATCGCCTTCATCACGAAAGGACAGTTCTCCCACATAGACCTGTGTGAATGTTTGGTCTTTTATCCGTTCCACTATCTCTTTTGGTGTTTCATTCACATAACTATCTCTTAAACGCACTATCATAATCTACTCCTTGTCCCTTTTGATTGTATTATACCACCTTTTTCTTTACAAGTCAAGAATAAACTGTGGGGATAGGATATTGCACCTATCTCCACATCTGTCTTACATATCTGCTTTTTCAGCAATTTCAAGATACACATACAGTGTAGGTCTTGATACTTCGATAACTCTTGCAAAGTCAGACTTGGTGAGTTCACCCTTCTTATACTTCGGATAGTTCTCTACGAAGCGTGCGGGAAGTGTCTGTGCGGTAATTTTTGGTCTGCCGACAGTCTTGCCGTCAACGCTTGCCTTAATCATACCACGCTTAATCTTCGCACTCTCAATGCGTGAGAACAGGTTAGTCATAAATACCATGCCCTGTACGACATCGGTATCTGCACCCTTATTCGGACGGCAATCAATTTCTTCTGCCTTCTTACCGTCCCAACCGCCGATTAAAAGACGAACACCCTTCTTTGCACATACGCCTACGATGTAAGCGAAGTCCTTTGCTGAATGGCACAGGTAGTTGAGTTCAGATACGATGATAGTATCTCCCGCCTGTACCTTATCAAGTAGTTCTTTAAGGTTTGTCTGTCCGTTGTTGCCGTCACCTATGTCGATACTGTCGATATAGATGTCGGAAGGACGCTTAATCTTTGAGTTACGGTTGCCGATTTTGACAAGAATTTTCTTCTGTTCCGAAACCGTTTCCATAACGCTGTTTGTGAAGTTTTTACATACATTTGCATAACCGTAAGTAGCCATTTTTATTATCTCCCTTCTTATAATGCTATTCCATACTTTTCTGTGTACTCTTTGATACACTTTTTTTATTTTATGATTGCTGTGGTTTCGTAGGCTGTACTTCACCACGAACAAACACTCTCACATCTTCGGTATCAAGGAACTCTATCTGCTTACCGATTGTGTCGATAATAATTACCTGTCCGTATTCGGTAATTGCAAAACAGGGAACTTGTTTGAAATCACGGTCATTACCTATTTTCAACCTTTCACTATCAGTAAGTTTGCTTCCGTCTGCGTGTGCTACATAGAACGCCATACAGACTTCTTCTCTTGCTGTCGGGGGTTCTTTGGTATCACACCCGTTAAGTGCTTCGGAAGCCTTCTGAATAAGCCTTATCTTGCGTGCTTCATAAGTGTTCTCAACAGCCGTAGGGTCTTGGCTGAAATCACTTATTGTTTTCGCATAACCCTGTTCAAGAAGTTCTCTATCCTTACGATAGTTTTCAAGAATTTCTGCTACCTTCATTTCTTTTTCTGTCATTGCTGTTCACCGTTTCCTTTCACATCATCTGCTGTTTGATTAACTTCTCAAACTGCCTTTTGTTCTTGGAACGATTGTGTTTCGTATCGCCCCATACACCGTGTCCTGTCTGATAAGAATTGAACTTCGGCATATCGTGTAAGGTCTTTTCCCTTGCACTCATTATATGTATTTTTTCCGACTTAATATGTGCTTTCATATCTACTCCTTATCCGTGTAGAACTTTCTTAAAGGAACAAATGCTTTCAACTCTCCGTCCTGTTTGGCAGTTCTGTTCTTCATTTCTTCAAGACGCTTAATGCCTGCAACGATTTATATATGTTTGAACTTCGCAAAACAAGAGTGCGTTTGCGACAATCACATTGTTTTTTCTTACTGTATATCTTCTATCCTTGTTTAAGTTTAATGCAAACAAATTTCTTGTTACTGTGATACCATCTTTTAGTGTAATGACTAAAGTTTTATTTATTTTCAACTTTTCCAACCTGCCTTTCTGCTTTTAGATGGGCTGTGATACCTTTGTGGTATTTCTTAACTGTTAAGGTTATTATATCACCTTTTCGTTTACAAGTCAATACCCAAATTCATCAACATTTGCTTCGCCAAAACATTTCTTGCCTGTAACATACTTTGCTTCATATTCAGCAAACTTCTTTGCCGTTGCGGGGTCACTTGCAAGTTCTTCTGCTGTTGCCCCACGGAATAGGAAATCACAGTCAAGACCAAGCATACCGCACTCCCAAGCATAGTCCTTGCCGTATTCAGAATTAAGGCATATTACCTTTTCATAGAACTGCTGTGCGTCAAGGGCTGAAATGCTGTGGATAAGAAAATAACCGTCTTTATATACGAAGGTAGTCCCGTCATCATTCTTTCCACGAAGCCCTACATCATTTTGTATGCAGAAGAAGTAGTCTTTTGTTTCAAAGCAATCTTCCCAATCAGCAGGGAAACAATCCCTGTGATTGTAGTAGTCACTTTCCTTAACCGATGTCATATCAGTAGAAAAGACAAGATTATGGTTTATCTCACGAAGCCCATACAGGTCAAGAAGTTCATCCGTCCAACCGATGTTTTCATCTTCATCGCCAACTTCTCCGATGAAGTTTGCCTTACGGTATTCGTACTCTAACAGTTTTTCTTCCACATCAAAGAATGTTTTGGGAAGGCGACCATTCGTTTCTTCAAGTGCAAGTTCTTTGCGGTCAAATGCTTTGATACCGTGTCCGTCCCTTACTGCAAGGAACGCAACTGCCTTACCTTCAATATTCCATACAGACATTTCAAACTCAAAATACTTTGTTTTGCCTGTTGCTTTCTGTAATTGTGCTAATGTGTTCAAAAATGCCTTAAACATAATAGGTACTCCCTTCGGGTCGTTTATCGGTAAAGCCCCTTGCCTTACCTGTTAAACACATTATACCACCCTTTCCTTTACATTGTCAAGCGATATTTTTGTGCTACCCTTTTCCTACACTACTAATTATAGTACATTATGCGTATTTTGAACGCACGGAATGTATTTTTAGACATAAAGAAAGAATTACCCGACAGGCAATTCCTTCCATTTCAATTTCAATCCAATGTTAATAATTTGTTATCAAAACTTCTTTAGCATTACTATTC